>Ga0187885_10000598_pt1 | contig 43182 bp, 39 predicted proteins | sample June2016WEW_20_1_3_FD_132970 | JGI IMG/M metagenome (GOLD analysis project Ga0187885, IMG submission 132970) | Peatland microbial communities from SPRUCE experiment site at the Marcell Experimental Forest, Minnesota, USA - June2016WEW_20_100 | ecosystem: Environmental > Terrestrial > Soil >...
CTATCAGGCTGCCGCCGGTGATGTTCAGGACGCCTCGGGCGACGCTACCGCTGCCCAGGGCCACGGTGCCGCCGCCGGTGATCGCGCTGCCGCCCGACCAGTTGGTGAAGGTGCCGCCCACCCTCATCGCACCGCCGCTGATGGTGGCCGTACCGGCGGAGTTGTCGGCGCTTCCCACATATAGGGCATTGCCGATGCTCAGGCTTCCAGCCGTGACCGCCAGTTCGGCGCTGCCGCCAGTGGTGTTGGCGACCCACAGCGTGCCGGCTTCCTGGTTGATATAGGCCACGGTGGCCTTGCCGGAGTCGATCTCGACGGGATCCCTGACGGTGGGCTGCCAGGGGATGTCCCAATTGCCGATCAGCTCATAGCGCCCGGCCGATCCGCCGGCCCAGACGATCGTCTTGGGCGGTGCGATGGGGGCCAGGTCCATAAGGTATTCTTCCAGGTTGGTGTAGCCGTCGTTGTCGATGTCGCCGTTGTTATTCGCCACGTTGGGATCCAAGCCGTGGGCAAGCTCCCAGGCGTTGGACATGCCGTCGTGGTCGGTGTCAAAGTTGGCGTCGCGGCTAATCTGCGCGTAGGTCGGATAGCCGCCGACATCGGTTTCGTAATTGATGATGTGGCCCGTGCCGGTTTGAACCTTTGCCACAATGTTGGCGTCCACCGAATCGCGGTTCCAGGCAAAGGCCCCGACGTTGGCCAGGACATTGTTGTAAGCGTCCTCCGCCGTCTGGGTATACACGGGAGCGGCGGCGAAGGGCGTGTTGACCCGGACGATGGCCTCGGAAACGCCGGAGCCGTACAGCATGCCACCGTTATTGTTGTAGCCGTTGTTGCCTTCCCAGTTGTCGGCCGTGACGGCGGGATACCCGTACACATAGTTGCCGCTGGCGTACATTCGGGTGGCCGTCGAGGTGTGGCCGAAGATTAGCATCCGCGTGCCGGCGGGCGTATCCAGGCCGTACTTGTAATAGTTGTTGACGAAGTTCAGGTTTCCCGCATTGCCGGGGTCGTCGTAACCTGATCGATAGCTCCAGTCGTACATCACGTTATTGCGGAAGTCGAGCACTCCGCCATTGTTACCCGTGGCAGGGTTGCGGCTCTTGTTGAGGGCGTAGAGATTGTGGTGGAAGGAAGCGGTGGGCATGGAGATGATGGAGCCATACCCATGGCCTTGGTAGTTCAGGCATTCGCTGATGATGCAGTACTGGACGGAGACCCGGTCGGAATCGCCGGTCACGGAGATGGTCTCATCGTCGGACCAGGAGGCGGAAATATGGTCGACCATGACGTCGCGCGAGGTGTCGTACACCCAGATCGCGTCGCGCGTGTTGTTGGGGTCCTTGTAGCCGGGCCGGACGTGGAACTGCTGGAGCACGACGTTGGTGCCGCGGACCTGGATGCCTTCGCCCGCGATCTGAATGCCGTTGCCCGGGGCGGTCTGGCCGGCGATGGTGAGGTTGTTCTTGTAGACGTTCAGCCGGGTGCTCAGCGTGATCGTGCCGGAAATGTCGAAGACGATGGTCCTGCCACTGGAGGGAGTGTGGTTGACGCCGTACCGCAACGAACCTGCGACCGTGCCGCACGGGTCGTCCAGCAGGCTGGTCACGTGATACACGTCGCCGCCGCGCCCGCCGGTGGAGTTGGCGCCGGCGCCCTCGGCCCCCGAAAAGGTCGGCAACGCCCAAACTTCCGTCCCCCCGGCAAAGGCGAGCACGACAAGGACCATCAAAACGGAACCCCACCCCCCCTTCGAGGAATTTCGCATCCGGGACATAAGATCACCTCAAACTGGCGGTCGGTGGCGGACGTGGACGGCCGACCTCTCCGGGCTTCCTAAAATCTACACCTCCGGCACGTGCCACAACGCGACTTTGACCTATCCTCTGTAAGGGGCTACGGATAGGAGGCTCAAGACAGACCTGATTTTACTCCATCGTGGCTGTTGACGAGAGTCCAAACGTGCGACAACCATATAATCTTTCAGACATCCGGATCGGGCCGGCGGAGCGGCTAGTTCAACGCCAATTGTTTCAGGAAGCCGCCCTGGGCGAGGAAGATGACCAGCGTCATGGTGACGGCCGACAGCAGCGTGGAGTAGAACACCGTCTTGGCGACGTAGTTGGGGTGGTTGTCGAACTGGGAGCATAGCAGGGCCGAGTTCACCGAGGACGGGGCGGCCGAGCCGATCAGCAGCACCTGGGCCAGGAAACCGTGGATGTTCAACGCGTAGATCAGGGCCAGCATCAGCAGCGGCGATACCACCAGCCGCAGGATCAGGCTGGTGGGCACGGGATAATGATCGGCCCCGTGGGGAATCAGCGCCAGTTGCGCCCCCAACGCCACCAGGGCCACCGGCACGTACGCCAGCCGCAACTGATTCACGACCTCCCAGAACGGCGCCAGCGCCTTGGCCGCCGCCGGAGCGTGCTCGCCCAACTGATTGCGAACAAAGACCGTGATCAGCGCCACGGCCAGGGCGTAGAGCGGCGGAAACTTGGCCACGTGCAGGAGGTTTTCCTTCCACGGCCGCTGGGCCTTCCCGGCCGCCAGCACCACGCCCAGCGTGAAGTGCGAAACGTTCTGCACCAGCATGGCGAAGACCTGATACGACATGGCCGCGGCGCCCAGGCCCATGCCGCGGAAGGCCAGGTCCTGAAGCGGCAGGCCGATGTTGCCCGAATTGTTCAGCACGGTGGTCATCAGCATGGCGTTGTGCTGGTCGCGGGGAACTTTTTCCAGCCGAGCCACCAGGATCGTCACCGCCGCCACCAGCGCCATCGTCACCAGCGAGGCGGCGATGATCAGCCCCACCTCCCCAGCTGTTAGCTTGGCGCTGACGACGGAAAAATAGACCATCCCCGGCGTGACGAAGTAAAAGTTCAGCCGCGTCAGCGTGGGCATGTCCAGCCCCAGGAACCGCCGAATGACAAAGCCGATGCCCGACAGCAGCAACATCGGCAGGATGACGGTATAGAAAATCTCGCCCAGCCGGGCGGGCAGCTCCGTCACCGATATCGCCAAGATCGTCGCGTCCAGGGTTAGCTCCTCGGGATTATCCCGTAAGTCAAACCGATTAGTTTAGCAGCGTCGGCCCGGCCTTCCAAGGGTCTGCCCTTAAGCCCGATCGAGGACCACGATCGCAACCCCCACGATGTCGGCGAAGGCGCGACTTACTAGGGCCGTACTCAACACGCAGCCAAGGGCGCGCCCTATTTATTCTCCGAGCGCCGGTCGCTTTGGCCGCGCGGCACAATGCAGAGCAAAACGGTCAGCATCATCGTATAGGCCATCAGGGCGCCCACCAAACAATACAACATCCTGCTGGCGTGCAGGCGGGAGCACTCGAACAGATACTTACGGTCTGCGACAACCTGAGCATAGTTGTGGTGATTGCAATCAATATAGCTGACCGAAGCGAAGCCCAGCAGGGCAGCCAAGATCAGCCAAGCGGGGAACGCCCGTTTCAGGACTGCCCCCACCTGTTTGAAGGCCGACGCGGCCATTGCCTGGTGGTGGGAGCGGCGCAGCAAGGCCGCCGTGACAACCGCCAAAACGATCCCCAGGGCTATCGCGCTGAAATACGATACGTAAAGGTATTGTTCATTCGTCACGAGTTCGCCCCAAGACGGCATACAAAATGGTCACAATCGCCACATAGCCAAGAGAGATCAGGGCGATACCCCACAGGGCCGGCTCCAGCCCCTTCACGCCCCACCAGACGTAATCCATGAACGCCAACGTGCCGTCTTTGCCCGCACTTAACTCGCTGGGGTTTACCACGGCGGCCAAGGCGGCAAAGACAAGAATCAGGACCATTGCTCGCATATAAAACCGCCGGGCCAGCAGGAGCTTGCTGTTGGCGCCAAGCATCTCCTTCATGGGCCTTCGCATCAACACCATGAACACCAAGACGGCTACGACGGCCGCAGCGATCAGCACGAGCCGGGCAATCTGAATCATGGCAGCATCTCCTTTCCATCGGTGGACCGCAGCCACGACATGGGTTTGAGCTGCCTTGTAGCGTACCCCCGACCCTCGGCAAAGCAAAGATTCTGTGCGGAAGATTCGGCCCCTATGCCACATCCAGCCACGCGACGCGCCCTACCCCTCAGACGCCCATGGTCAGCAGACGAATGCCGACGGCGGCGAGGGCGACGGCCAGGCCGCGGACGATCCAGTGGCCATGGACTTTCTGGGAGACCCAGGCGCCCACCTGCGCGCCCGCGATGACTCCCACGGCCAGCGGTACCAATTCCCCGACATTGCCGAATTGGCCCTTAAAGATATGCACCAGCGTGCCGGTCAAGGCCGTGACCACCAGGATGAAGTGGCTGGTGGCCGTGGCTATGTGCACCGGGAACCCCAACACATAGGCCATCGCCGGCACGTGAATAATCCCGCCGCCGACGCCCAGCAGGCTGGACACAAAACCCACAACCAGGCTGATCGCGATGCCGAGCTTGAGGCTGTAGGGTTTGGCCCGCAGGAATGTTTCGCCGTCCAGCGGAGCGGCGGCCGGCCCCTGGCTAGCCTTTCGCCCCGGCGGCGTCGGCCAGAAGAATAGCGCCGCGCCCGCGATCAGCAGCACGACGCCCATGATGACGTTGAAGGTCCGCCGAGCCAGGAACGCCGTCGTCAAGGCCCCCAGGACCGCCCCCGGCACGGTCGCCAGCGCAAAGATGACGCCGGCGCGGTAGTCGATGCGCTTCATCCGCGCGTAGGCCGCCGTGCCGGAGAAGGCGTTGAAGAACACCACGGCCAGCGACATCGCGGCCACCCTGTCGGGGCTGCGGTCCGGATGCAGCAGCAGGAGCACCGGCACGAGGATGAACCCGCCGCCGGCGCCGATGAGCGTGCCGAAGGCCCCCACCAGGATTCCCAGCAGCAGGTTTCCTGCCCACGCCCACGCCCAATACAAGGATGCGCCGTCCATTTTTCGATCCGATCGACCTTGCTCGTGATTTCCGAAAGATTCGAGGTATTCTAGGGCGCAGGCCGGCCATGACCAACAATTCCCCAAAAACCGCCGGGCCAGTCGCCACTGGGGCCGCGACGGAGATTCTCTCCGGGCGGACGCAGCGGCGCGGGCTGCGCCGCCTGTGGCCGTTCCTGGGCCCGGCCTTCATCGCTTCCGTGGCGTACCTGGACCCGGGCAACTACGCCACCAACCTCACCGCCGGGGCGCACTTCGGCTACACGCTGATCTGGGTGGTCGTCGCCAGCAACCTGGTCGCCATGCTCATCCAGGCCCTCTCGGCCAAGCTGGGCATCGCGACGCATCACAATCTGGCCGAGCTGTGCCGCCAGCACTATCCGCGATGGCTCGTCTGGACGCTGTGGGCCCTGATGGAAATCGTGGCCATGGCGACCGACCTGGCGGAGTTCCTGGGGGCGGCGCTGGGATTGTATCTGCTGTTCGGCATGCCGCTGTGGGCGGCCGCCCTGGTGACGGGGGCGGCGACATTCGGCATCCTGGTGCTGGAGCGTTTCGGCTTTCGGCCGCTGGAGGCCGTGATTACCGCGATGGTAGGCGTGATCGCCTTCTGCTACCTCATCGAGTTGGGCCTGGCCAAGCCGGACTGGGCGCAGGCGGCCTGGTGTACGGTGGCGCCGCGCTTCGCCGGGCGCGACAGCGTGGTGCTGGCGGCGGGGATTCTGGGCGCCACGGTGATGCCGCACGTGATCTTCCTGCACTCGGCCCTGATGCAAGGGCGGATTGTGGCGCAGGACGACAAGCAGGCCAGGCGCCTGTTCCGCTACGAGGTGCTGGACGTGGTCCTGGCGCTGGGCGTGGCCGGGGCGATCAACGTGGCCATGCTGATCATGGCCGCCTGCACGTTCCACGACCGCGGGCTGGTGAACGTGGACGCCATCGAAAAGGCCTACCTCACGCTCCAGCCGCTGCTGGGCAAGGCCGCCGGCGTACTGTTCGCCCTGTCGCTGCTGGCGGCGGGGCTGTCGTCCTCGGTGGTCGGCACGATGTCCGGCCAGGTGGTCATGCAGGGCTTCCTCCGCCGGCGGATTCCGGTCTGGCTGAGGCGCCTGGTCACCATGGCCCCGGCGCTGGTATGCATCTTGGCGGGCCTGAACGCCACGCGGACGCTGGTGCTCAGCCAGGTGGTGCTGAGCTTCGGCCTGCCAATGGCCGTCATTCCGCTGATCCTCTTTACCCGCCGGCGCGACCTGATGGGCTCGTTAGCCAACCGCCGGCTCACCACCGCGGCGGCCTGGGCGGTGGCGGCAATGATCCTGGCCCTGAACGTGTATCTCGTGTACCGGCTCCTTGCGGGAGGCTAGTCAAATGCTGCGACACATCCTGATTCCGCTGGACGGCGCCAAGGCCTCCGAGAGCGTGCTGCCGACGGCCGTCGCGTTGGCGCGGCGGGCCGGGGCGAGCGTCACGCTGTTGCACGTGCTGGAGACTAAAGCGCCGGGGAGCGTCCACGGCGAGCGCCACCTGGTCGACCAGACCGAGGCGGAGCAGTATCTCCAAAACCTAGTCGCGACGTTCCCCCCCGACGTCCCGGCCTGCTGGCACGTCCACGCGCCGGTGCGCCACCTGGCGGACAGCCTGGCCTCCCACGCCGAAGATTTCACGGCGGACCTGATCCTGATGTGTTCCCACGGCCACGTGCGATTGCGGGACCGCTTCGTCGGCAACCTGGGCCAGCGTCTGGCGAGCGAGCAGCCCGCGCCTGTGCTGTTGCTCAAGACGCCTGGCGCCCCCCAAGCCGCCTTCCCTTTCCGCCGGCTGCTGGCGGCGCTGGACGGCCAGGTTGAGCACGAGGCGTGCCTGGCGCCGGCGGCTGAGTTGGCCAGGCTGTGCCAGGCCCCGCTGACCTTGCTGGGCGTCGTGGCGACGATGGCATCGCTGCAAAACGGCCAGCTGGCCTCCAGCACGTATCTGCCGGGCGCCACCGCAGAGATCCTGGAACTCCAGGTGCGCCAGCTCGACGAGTATCTGCGGCGCCTGGCGGAGACGTTGACCGCCCAAGACATTCAGGCCGAGACCATGGTGGCCCGTGGCGATCCGGCACGGCAGATCATCTCCGCCGCCCAGGCGCGCCAGGCCGACGTGATCGTCCTGGCCACCCACGGACACGCCGGTACCGCGGCGTTCTGGGCCGGCAGCGTGGCCGCCAAAATCATCCACCATACCGACGCCTCGGTCCTGCTCGTCCCGGCCCCCCCTTCCGGCTAGGCCAAGCGATAGAATGACCTGAGGGATGGCTTAAGGAGCATCGCATGAGATGGTCGCTTGAACTGGGCAAGATTTTCGGAATCCGGCTGCGGGTCCACTGGACCTTTTTGCTGTTGCTGCTGTTCGTTTTTTTGGCGGCGTCGTCGGAAAAAGGGACCGCCGCGGCCGCCTGGGCGGTGGCGTTCATCTGCGCCGTGTTCGCCTGCGTGGTCGTCCACGAGTTGGCCCACAGTCTGATCGGGCGGCGATTCGGCGTCCAGGCCAAGAGCATCACGCTGCTGCCCATCGGCGGCATCGCCGCGATGGAAGAAATTCCCCGCAAGCCGGCTCAGGAGATCGCCATCGCCATCATCGGGCCGTTCATCAACCTGGCCATCGCCGGCCTGCTGTACCTGGCGTTCGGCCGATGGACCGGCATCGGCATGCCCAACCTGTTCCCCACCTCGCCGCGGGAGTTCCTGGCTGGCCTGATCGGCGTCAACGTGCTGCTGGCGATCTTCAACATGATCCCCGCCTTCCCCATGGACGGCGGGCGCGTCTTGCGGGGCCTGCTGGCGATGAACATGGGCTACCTTCGCGCCACGTCCATCGCCGTAACCGTCGGGCACGCGGTGTCGGCATTGTTCGTGTTCTACGGCATCTTCTTTAATTGGTGGCTGGCGATCATCGGCATCTTCCTGTACCTCGGCGCCGACAGCGAAAAGCAGCAGACCGTCGTCCGCGAGGCGCTGCACGGCGTGCCGGCCAGCGCCGCCATGGCGACCCAATTCGAGGTCCTGCACCCCGGCGAGCCTCTGGCCCGCTCGCTCCAGCACGTCTACCACGGCTATCAGGAGGACTTCCCCGTCATCGGCGACGGCGGCCTGGAGGGCATCCTGACGCGGACGGGGATGATCGCCTCCATTCACCGGCAAGGCACGGACGCCCCCGTCGGAAGCGCGATGGACCGGGACTTCCTCGCCGTCGGGCCCGACACACCGCTGGACGAGGTGTATCGCCACCTCATGACGAAACAGAAGACCGCGGCCGCCGTGGTGGAGGGCGACCACTTATTGGGCATGCTATCGCTGGAGGGCATCGGCCGGTTCTTCATGCTCCGCTCGGCCGTGAAAGACCACCATCCCACGGCCTGATCTGCCCTGCCTACCGGCAGGCAGGCTGCCGGCAGACAGGGCAAGTCAATTCGCCCCGGCCGTCAGAAGGCGGATCATCTGAATTAGCGGGGCGGGGTACGTTCCCAGCCAGACCAGCACACCCACCAGCGCCGCCAAGACCACGGCCCCTGCCCAGGGCAAGGGCACAAGTGGCGCGGCCGCGGGAACGGGCTGCTCCGCGGAAGCAAAAAGGGCCGCCACCACGCGGAGATAGTAGTAGAGGCCCAGGGCGCTGTTGATCACCATCACGATGACCAGCCCCCACAGGCCGGCGCCCGACCCGGCCAGGAGCACGTAGAACTTCCCGAAGAACCCCGCCGTCAGGGGCATGCCCGCCAGCGACAGCAGGGCCGCCGTCATCGCCGCCGCCAGCCACGGCCGCCGCCAGGCCAGGCCGCGCACGTCGTCCAGCGTCTGTGCCTCGGCGCCGGGCCGGCTCAGAACGACCAGCACCCCTAAGGCGATCAGCATCGTGGCGAAGTAGGCCGCCAGATAAAACGCCACGGCCGTGACGGCATTCGGCGCGGCCAGCAGCGCTACCAGCAGATAGCCCATGTGCGCGATCGAGGAGTAGGCCAGCAGGCGCTTGACGTTTTCCTGGCGAAGCGCTATCAGGTTGCCCACGAACATGCTGGCCACGGCCAGGAAGGCCAGCGGCACGCGGGCCGGTTCGCCCGCCGCCAGCAACGGGCCGAAGTAACGCAGCGCCAGCGCCAGGACCGCTCCCTTGCTCACCGTGGCCACGTAGGCCGTCACGGGCGCGGGGGCCCCTTGGTAGACGTCCGGCGCCCAGAAGTGCAGCGGCGCCAAGGCCAGCTTGAACGCCACGGCCGTCAGGATCAACGCGGCGCCGGCCAGGAACCACGGCATCGGCTCGGTGGACTGCGCCACGTCGGCGAAGATGTGGGCGAACGACAGCGACCCCAAGTCCGCGTAGACCAGGGCCATGCCCATCAGCAGCATCGCCGAGCTGACGCCGGCCAGGATCAGATACTTCAAGGCGGCCTCGATGTTGGGCCGCTGCGTCCGGCCGTAGGCCATCAGGGCGTACAGCGGCACGCTCAGCAGTTCCAGCCCCAAGAAAAAGGAAGCGAAGTGCGTGCTGGCCGTCAGCACACAGGCCCCCAGCGTCGCCAGCATCAGCAGGACGCAGTATTCCTCGGCGTGCTCGCCTCGGCCGCGGAGGTATCCGGCCGAGAGCACCAGCACCGCCATCGCGGCCGCCAGGACCAGCCCCGTGAAGAACAGGGCGTACCCGTCCACCACCAGCAGGCCCGTCACCGCGCGCGGGGCGACGCGCCAGGCCGGGACGATCGCCGCCAAGCCCGCCGCCAGGCCCAGCCCGCAGATCGCAAACGCCGCCCGCGGGCGCCGCCGGACGCCGATGGACAGCAGTGCCGCGATGGCGCCGAGCGCCACGGCCAGCAGAGGTCCCAACGCTATGAAGTCCTGCGGCGTCATTGGTTCGCTCCTGGTTCGTTAGGCAGCACCGCGTTAGGGGCGGGCGCGGTGGCTGCCGCCGCGGAGACGGCCTGCATCGCCGCGGCGCTGGTTCGCAGGACCGCCTGCGGCGCCAGGCCGAGCCACACCAGGATCGCGATGCAGCCGGCCAGCATCGCCCGCTCGCGGAGGTCCGCGCCCGCGCCGGCGGGTAAGTCCGAAGCGGTCGCGCCGCGGCCGTGGAAGACCTGCTGGATGATCTTGAGCGAATAAGGCACAGAGACGATCAACGCCCCGGCGGCTAGGATCGTCAGCACCGGACTGGCCTTCCAGGCCCCCAGCAGCACCAGGAACTCGCCAATAAAGTTCGCCAGCCCCGGCAGGCCGACCGACGCCATGGCCAGCACCATCGCCGCCCCGCCCAGCCAGGGATATTTTTTCCACAGCCCGCCCATGCGGCCCATGTCGTACGTGCCGGTGCAACGGTGGACCATTCCAGCCAGGGCGAACAGGGCGCCGGTGCTCACGCCGTGCGCCAGGATCGTCACCATCGCGCCCTGGAGCGCCAGCTCGTTGCGGCTGAAGACGCCCAGCAGCACGATCCCCATGTGGCTGATGCTGGAATAGGCCACGAGCCGCTTGAGGTCGCTTTGCCCGTAGGACTGCACGGCGCCGTACAGGATGCCGACGACGGCCAGGATCATCGCCGCCGGCGCCAACTCCACCACGGCCAGGGGGAACAGCGGCAGCAGGAACCGCAGCAGGCCGTACGCCCCGACCTTCAGCACCAGCCCGGCCAAGACCACGCTGCCGCCGACGGGCGCCTCGGCGTGGGCGTCCGGCAGCCAGCCGTGCACCGGCACCACCGGTAGCTTGACGGCGAAGGCCGCGAAAAAGCCCAGCATGATCCACCAGGCCGCCGCTCGCGACATCGGCTCGTGCACCAGATCAAAGAAGCGGAATGTCGGCGTCCCTGTGCGGGCGTAGTGCAGGAAGTACAACCCCAGCACGCCCACCAGCAGAAACAGCCCGCCGAGCTGGGTGAACAGGAAGAACTTGATCGCCGCCCGCCGTCGATGCTCGCGGCCCCACAGCAGGATCATCAGGAACAGCGGCACGAGCATCATCTCGAAGAAGAAGAAAAATAGCAGCAGGTCCATCGCCACAAACGCCCCGCACAGGGCCGCCAGGGCCCACAGCAGGGCAAAATGGAAGAACCCGACGCGATGCGTCACGTCCCGCCACGAGGCCGCCACCGCCAGCAGGCCCACCACCCCCACCAGCAGTAGCATCAGCACGCCGATGCCGTCGGCCATCAGGCAGAAGCGGATGCCCAGGGAATCGATCCACGGCCAATCCACCGCCGCCACCCAGCGGCCGGGATAATTCGTCGCCACCGGCGGCGACGCCCACAGTCCCAGCGCCAGGATCAGCTCGGCCCCCACGGCCGCCAGGGCCACGCGACGGCACATGTCCGCGCTGCGGCGCGCCGCGGCCCAGGCCGCAAGGCCACCCGCCAACAGAATGCCGATCATCCACACGAGGATCATAGCCACACCATCAGGGCGATCAGGACGATGGCGCCCGTCGCCACGCCCATCGCGTACCATCGCAGCCGGCCGGTCTGCGTCCGCCGCAGCAGCCGGTACAGTCCCATCGCCAGCCGCGCCGGCGACTCGACAAGCCAATCCACGACGTCCCGCGCGTTGGTCTTCGCGATCCAATCGTACGGACGGACGAAGAGCCGCTCGTACAACCAGTCAAACCCCCACCCGGCCTGCCAGAATCGGTGCACCGCCGCGGCCGCGGGGGCTTGCACCATCCGCCCGGCCAGCGCCGGCCGGCGGACGTACAGCCAGTACGCTGCTACGGCTCCCGCCAGCGAGACTCCTACGGAAATCGCCTGCTGCTGGAGATTTTCTCGCAAGGTCGAAACGATCGGCGCTTCCGGCAAGGTTTGGCGGAGGAACGCGTAGAAACCTTCCACGCCGAACAGCACGCGCAGGAGTTCCGCGATGCCCGCCAATCCGCCGGCCAGGGCAAGGACCGCCAACGGCAGGCGCATGAGCCAACTGACCCGGCCGCTGGGGACCCTGTGGTGAGCGACGTCGAACCGCGTGCGCTGCGGCCCGAGGAACACCACGAACAGCAGGCGGAAGGAATACGCCGACGTCAGCAGCACCCCGAGCATCGCCGCGAGCCACAGCCCCACCCCGCCGCGAGGCGACAGGAGCACCTGGCGCAAGATGGCGTCCTTGCTGGAGAACGTCAGTGTCAGCGGCGGCATGGCCGCCAGGACCAGCGTGGCCATGAGCATAGCCAGGAAGGTCGCCGGGAATCGCTTCCGCAGGCCGCCCATGCGGAAGATGTCGTGCTCGTCGTTCAGGTGCAGCAGGATCACCCCGACGCCGAGGAACAGGGCGCTCTTGAACAGGGCGTGCGTGACGAAGTGGTAGATCGCCGCCGTCCAGCCGCCGACCCCCATGGCCAGGAACATGAAACCGATCTGGCTCATCGTGGAGTAGGCCAGAATCCGCTTGATGTCGCGCTGGGTCATCGCGCTGAAGCCCGCCAGCAGCAGCGTGGCCAGGCCGACGGCCATCACGGCCGCCTGGGCAACGGGGGCCAGGGCGAACAGCGCGCCCGTTCGGGCGATCAGGTACACGCCGGCGGTGACCATCGTGGCCGCGTGGATGAGGGCGCTGACGGGCGTCGGGCCGGCCATGGCGTCCGGTAGCCAGGTTTGCAGAGGCAATTGGGCGCTCTTGCCGACCGCCCCCGCCAGCAGCAGCAGTGCCGCCGCCGTCGCCAGGCCCGAACCGGCCGCCCAGACGTGCGGGGCCTTGGTCAAAAGCTCAGTGATTTGGAGCGTGCCCAGGTGCCGCCACAAAATCAGCAGGCCGATCACCAACGCGGCGTCGCCGACGCGCGTGACCAGGAACGCCTTCCGTGCCGCCCGGCCGTTGGTGGGGTCGGCGTACCAAAAGCCGATCAACAAATAGCTGCACAGCCCCACGCCCTCCCACCCCAGGTACAGCAGCAGCAGGTTGTCCGCCAGCACCAGGACGAGCATGGAGGCCACGAACAGGTCCATATACGCGAAGAACCGGCCGAAACCTTCGCTGGCGGCCATGAACCGCACGGAGTACAGGAGGATGGCAAAGCCGACGGCCGTAACCACCAGCACAAAGACCGCCGAGAGCGCATCCAGGTGCAGGCCGATCGTGGCGTCGAATCCGGCGGTCCCGAGCCAGTGCCACAGCGTCTGGGCATAGACCCCCTCCGGCGGCGGGCAGGCGACCAGCCGCCAGGCAATTGCCGCCGCCACGGCTCCGGACGCCCCGACGGTTCCGGCGCCGATGACGCCGGCCGCGCGGTGCGGCATCGTCCGGACCAGCGCCAGGACCAAAAAGCCCGCCAGGGGCAGCGCCGGAATGAGCCAAAGCCACGAATCCATGCTTAACCTTTTTCTCGAATGTTCAACCACGCATCTGGTCGGCCGCGTCGGCGTCCAGCGTGCGTTCGCGGCGATACAGCAGCAGGACTACCGCCAGTCCCACGGCCACCTCCGCCGCGGCCATGGCCAGCAGGAACAGGAACATCACCTGCCCGTCGGCTCTCCGCCACAGCGCCCCGGCGGCGATGAACGCCAGCCCCGCGGCGTTGACCATGATCTCGACGGACATCAGCATGAACAGCACGTTCCGACGCACCAGCACGCCCATCAGGCCGATACCCATCAGCGCCACCGCCAGCAGCAGCACGTGAGAAACGGGGACGTTCATTCGCCGGCCCCCTTTCTGCTTTCGCCGTCCGGCCCGCGGCGGGCCAGGTGGTAGGCGCCCACCAGGGCCGCCAGCAGCAGCATCGAGGCCAGCTCCACGCCCAGCACGTACGGCCCGAACAGCGCCGCCCCGACCTCGGCGGGCCCGACGGTCTGGGCGGCCACGCCCGCCCCCGCGCCGCTCAGCACGATATAGACCAGCTCGCCGGCCAGGATCAGACCCAGGACGATCGGCCCCGGCCGCACGCCGCACCGCAGCCACCATCGCTCGCGCTCGGCCGTGGCGGGAGAAAGATTCAGCATCATGAGGACGAACACGAATAGCACCAGGATCGCCCCGGCGTAGATGATCACCTCCAGGGCCGCCGCGAACGGCGCGCCCAGCGACAGGAAGATCGTCGCCGCCGCCAGCAACGAGACGATCAGGTACAGCAGCGCGTGCACGACGCGGGTCTGCACGATGACCATCAGCGTCGCCGCCAGCGCCACGGCCGCGGAGATGTAGAAGACCAGGTTAATGGCGTCGTCCTTTCGTCACGTCGTTACGGCATCAGGTCGCGCAGATCGACCGGCGGGCGCTCGCTGAGGGCCTGGCCTTTGTCCTTGCCCTCGACGGCCGCGCCGGCGACGCGATAGAAATCGTAGTGGTGATACTTGCCCGGCCCGCCGCTGGTAAGGTCTTCTTTCTCGTACACCAGGCCGGGACGGCTGTACTCGCTCATCTCGTAATCCGGCGTCAGCTGGATGGCGTCCGTGGGGCAGGCCTCCTCGCAGAGCCCGCAGAAGATGCACCGCGAAAAGTTAACGCGGAAGAATTCCGGAACCCGCCGGCCGGAGGCGTCCTGGGTTGCCTGAAGCGCGATGCAGTCCACCGGGCAGACGGCCGCACACAGGTAGCAGGCCACGCACCGCTCTTTGCCGTCCGGATCGCGCGACAGAATAATCCGGCCCCGGGCCCGCGCCGGCAAGCAGCGCTTGCGGTCGGGATACGGCACCGTCACGCGGCGGCGGAACAGGTGACCGAACACGCCCCAGACCGTTCGCCAATTGCTCAGCATTGTCGCACCTCAAGATTTTCCGGCCAGGACCACCAGGCCCGTGACCAACAGGTTCAGCAGCGACAGCGGCAGCAGCAGCTTCCAGCCCAGCGCCATGAGCTGGTCGTATCGCAGACGCGGCAGCGAGCCGCGGATCAGGATAATCAGCGCGATCAGCACGGCCGTCTTGATCAGGAACCAGACGATCGGCGGCAGGATCGGCCCCAGATAGCCGCCGAAGAACAGCGTCGCCATCATCGCCGACGACAGCGCAATGGCGACGTACTCACCCATGAAGAACATGGCGAACTTCATGCCGGAATATTCGGTGTGATATCCGGCCACCAGTTCGCTCTCGGCCTCGGGCAGGTCGAACGGAATCCGCCGCGCCTCCGCCAGGGCCGCCACGAAGAAGATCGCCATCCCTGCGAACTGCGGCACGCAGAACCACAGGCCGCGTTGCGCCTCGACGATGTCGCCCAGGCGGAACGACCCGGCCTGGAGCACCACGCCCATCAGCGACAGGCCCATGAAGACCTCATAGCTGACCATCTGCCCCACGGCCCGCAGACTGCCCAGCAGCGCGAACTTGTTGTTCGACGACCAGCCGCCCAGGGCCACGCCGTACACCGCCAGCGACGACATGGCCAGGAAGAACAATAGCCCCACGTTCAGGTCCGCCAGCACGAGCCCCGGCGCGAAGGGAATCACGGCCAGGACCACTAGCGTCGCGACCACCACGATCGCCGGGGCCAAGACAAACACGGCTTTGTCGGCCAGCGGCGGGATAAAGTCCTCCTTGAACAGCAGCTTCAGCAGGTCCGCGGGCATCTGCAACAGCCCGAACGGGCCGGCGCGGTTGGGGCCGAGGCGATCCTGCCACAGCGCCAGCAAGCGGCGCTCGACCCACGTCAGCCCGCCGGCCAGCACCAGGGCCGCCAGGAGCACGATCACCGCCATGACGATGTATCCCAGGGCGGTCATGGCGAGGCTCCTTGCGACTCCGCCGCCGCCAGCGTCCCCCAGGCCGGCAGGGCTAGGCCCAAAAGTTTTCCTTGTCCCACCGGCAACAGGGCCAGTCCCTCCGGCAGGCCGGGGTGAACCCGCAGCGGCAGCACGTGCGTCTGGCCCGCGACTTGCACGCAGACCTGGGCGCCTTCGGCCAGGCCCAGGCGTTGGGCGTCGCGGCGGCCTAGGCCAATGTACGGGCCGGGGCTTAACTCGGCGATACCCGGCGACAGGACGCTCAATTCCTCCGAGCCGAAGATGTGGCAGGCGGGGATCAATAGCCATTCCCCCAGCCGCGGTGCGAACGGCTCGCCGGAGGAGGCAAAGTACGGGCGCTGCGGCTGCGGGGCCGGTTCGATGAGCCGCCGGCCGGGATCGCCGCCGTGCAACGGGCCGCCGACCTCGATTTGAAATTTGTTGACAGCCTGGACCGAGTTCCAGCCGGGCGCCCAGTAGCGTCCCAGCAGGGCCGCCGGCGGCCGCAGGGGGCTGCCCTCCATCGAGAACGCCAGGGGCGAGTCGGCGTCCCGCGGCGGGGTAGGCTCGTGGACGTCCAGGTGCGCCGTCTCGGCCGTCCGGCCGCTGTGGCGGTGCGACTGGCGGGGAATTTTCTGGCCGGTCATGCGGAAGCTCGCCGGCGGAGCGACTCGGGCGATGCCGGCTAGGGCGGGCACCTGGCGCGCCAGGTCGGCGACGATATCGTCCATGTGCGGCCAGGGCGGCGCGGCGAACCGTCCACCGGCCCAGCCGATCTGGCTCAGCCAGCGCCAAGCGGCCTGGACCTCGCCGGCCGGGACGAAGACGCGGAAGAATCGCTGGGCCCGGCCCTCGTTGTTCACCAGCGTGCCGTCGGCCTCGGCGAATGTCGCAGCCGGCAGCACCAGCTCGGCCTTGTCCGTCGTGGCGTTGGTTAGGTGATCCAGGACCACGACGTGCCGGGCCTTGCTCAACAGATCCTCCGCGGCTGCGGCGCCTAGGCAGCGGTACAGGTCGCTCTCGACGATCAGGACGGTCTCGGCCTGGCCGGTGCGGATTTTTTCCAGCGCCGCCTCGGCCCCCTGGCCCTCCAGCAGCGCCGCGCCGAGGCTGTTGCACTCCGGCACGACAAAGCACAGCTTGGCCGGCTTGCCGGCTCGGCGGAGGGCCCAGGCGACGTTGGCGGCTGATTCAATCAAGGATTGCTCGCCGCAGCGAACGCCCGAAACCACCAGCGGCCGCTCGCTGTGCGCCAGCGCCTCGGCGATCCGCCGGGCCAGGGCCTGCACGTCGGCGGACAGATTCGCGACGGCTGGGGCCTGCGGGTCGATCTCGTGGGCGACGGCGAATCCCAGCCGCGCCAGGTCCGCCGGAGCGGCCCGGTAAAGCTCGCTGGCCACGTCGTCCAGCTTTGTCGCCTCCGGCGTCGCGACGAAGAAGGGCCCTTTCTGTTGCTGGATCGCCTCGCGGAGTGCGGCGTCCTCCCACCCGGAGATCTGCCGCGCCCGCGCCTGGGCCAGGGGCTTTTGTATCGCGGCCTGGCGCAGGGCCAGCGCCAGCATCGGCGCGGCGTTGGTGGCGTCCTCGCCCAGAATCGCCACGGCGTCGGAGGTCCGCACGTCATGCAGGGACGCCGCCGGGGCGGGGCCTTCGCGCAGGATTCCCAGCACGCATCGCAGCAGGCGGAGGTCGGCCTCCGGCACGGCCAGGTGAAAGTTTTCGGCCCCGGCCAGTTTCCGCAGGGCATAGAGCGTCTCCAGCGATGCCCGCGGGGAGCCCAGCGCGACAACTCGCGTCTCCCGCAGCAGTTTTCCGGCGTGCTCCAGCGCTTCTTGGCGGCTGACGGGCCGGAGGGTGCCGTCCGGCCCGCGCCGCAGCGGCTGGCGGATGCGGCGGTCGCTGTTGACGAACTCATAGCCGAACCGCCCGCGGTCGCACAGGAAGTAGCCGTTGACGTCGCGGTGGAATCGCGCGTAGATCCGCCGCAGCATGCCGTAGCGCTCGGCGGGAATCGTGTTGCAGCCCAGCCCGCAGTGCACGCAGATCGACGGGGCCGTCTGAAGGTCCCACTTGCGCGTGTAGTGGCGCTGGAGCGTCTTGTCGGTGAACACGCCGGTGGGGCAGACCTCCACGAGGTTGCCGCTGAACTCGCTGGCCAGGACGCCGTCAGCGTGCCGGCCGAAATACACGTCGTCGTGCCAGCCCAGCACGTCGAAGTCGCGCCCGCCAGCGTAATCGCGGTAGAACCGCACGCAGCGGTAGCACTGGATGCAGCGGTTCATCTCGTGGGCGACGAACGGGCCCAGATATTGATTGCGATGGGTCCGCTTGCTGAAGCGATACCGCCGGATCGACTGGCCGACCATCACCGTCATGTCCTGAAGGTGGCACTCCCCGCCCTCGTCGCAGACGGGGCAGTCGTGCGGGTGGTTAACCATCAGCCACTCGATGACGCGCTGGCGCAGCTCGGCCGCCTCCGGATCGGCCACGGAGATCCGCATGCCGTCTTTGGCGGCCGTCATGCAGGACATGACGATCCGGCCCTTGGCGTCGTGCTCGTCGCGGAACAGTTTGACCGCGCACTGCCGGCAGGCGCCCACCGAGTGCATGGCCGGGTGCCAACAGAAATACGGCAGGTCGAACCCCGCCGACAGGCACACCGCCAGGAGGTTCTGGCCTTCCTGTTTGAGCTCGTAGGGCTGGTTGTCGATGTAGATCGTCCCCACGGTTATCTCCAGGGACAGCGTTGCTCGTCGATGTGGCGCTGAAAATCCTGCCGGAAGTGGACCAGCGCCGTCTCCAGCGGCTGGGCCGCCCCGGGCGCCAACGCACAGAACGTATTGCCGGGATTCAGCAGCCGCGCCATCTCCGCCAGGAGCTCCAGGTCGCCCGGGCGGCCTTGGCCGGCTTCAAGCGCCTCCAGCAGGCGGGCGATCCACGGCAGGCCTTCGCGGCAGGGCGTGCACCAGCCGCAGGACTCGCGGGCGAAAAACCGCTGAAGGCTGAGCACCGCCCCCACCGGGCAGACGCTGTCGTCCAGGACGATAATCGTGCCGGTGCCCACGCGGCTGCCGTGCTTCTCCATCTCGTCGTAATCCATGCGCAGGTCCAGGTGCTCGGCGGTCAGGAATCCCGTCGATCCGCCGCCGGGCAGCAGGCCCGTCAGCCGCCTTCCGGCGGGCACGCCGCCGGCGCAGTCCTCCAGCACCTCCCGCAGCGTCGCCCCCAGCGGAAGCTCCCACAGCCCAGGACGATTCACCCGCCCGCTGGCGCCGTAGAGCTTCGTGCCGCCGTTGTCGCCGTAGGCTAAGTCCTTGAACCACTGCCAGCCGTTGCGAAGGATGTGTCCGACGTTGCAGAGCGTCTCGACGTTATTCACGACGGTGGGCTTGCCCCACAGGCCGCAGATCGGCGGGTGCGGCGGCTTGGCACGCGGGATGGCGCGGCGGCCCTCCAGCGAGTCCAGCAGGCCGTTTTCCTCGCCGCACATGTAGCGGCCGGCGCTGACGTGCAGGATCACGTCCAGGCCGTAGCCGGAGCCCAGGACGTTTCGGCCGAGGATGCCGGCGGCGTAGGCCTCGGCGATGGCCTGCTCCATCCGCCGGGCCGCCATGTGGTAGGCCCAGCGGAGAAACACATAGGCCTTCTCCGCCCCGACGGCGTAGGCGGCGATGATGGCGCCCTCCAACACCTGGTGCGGATCGGCCTCCAGCAGTAGGCGGTCCTTCATCGTGCCGGGCTCCATCTCGTCGGCGTTGACGATCACGTACTTCGGCCGCGGGGCCGCCTCGCCCATCGGCACGAAAGACCATTTCTGCCCGGCGGGGAAGCCCGCCCCGCCGCGGCCACGGAGGTTGGCGCGGGTGACCTCGGCCACAACCTCCTGCGGCGTCATCCGCAGCGCCTTCCGCAGGCCCTGGTAGCCGCCGGTGCGCTGGTAGTCCTCGATCGTCAGCGGCTGGCGGTCCGCGCGGATGTTTTGCGTCAGCGGTTTTTCTCGCGATGGCTTACTCATAGCGGGCCAGAATCTGGTCTATTTTTTGCGGCGTGAGGTTTCCGTGCAGGTCTTCGTCGACCATCATGGCCGGGGCGACGTCGCAGGCGCCCAGGCAGGCCACCGGCAGCCAGGTGAACTGCCCGTCGGCGGTGGTGCGGCCCATCGGAACGCCCAGGCGTTGCTGAAGGTGATCGCGGACGGCGGCGTATCCGGTGGCCCAGCAGCTGATGCTGTCGCACAGCAGGATCACGTGCCGGCCGACGGGGCTGCGGAAAATCATGTTGTAGGCGGTCGCGACGCCGTCGACCTCCTCGGCCGTCAGGCCTAGCGCCTCGGCCACGTCGGCGACGCCCGCATCGTCCACCCAGCCGCGGCGCTTCTGGACGATCCGCAGCGCTTCGATCAGGGCGCCCCGCCGCTGCTCGTGGCGGCCGGCTTCGGCGTCGATCTGCTGCTTTTCCGTTTCGCTCAACACACGGCGGTTCCTTTGCCGCGGGGCGTCTTTCACAACTAACGGTCCACGTCCGCCAGCACAAAGTCCACGCTGCCCAGGATGGCGATTAGGTCCGAGACCATTCCCCCGCGGCTGATCCACGGCACCAGCTGGATATGGGGGAAGGACGGCGTGCGGATGCGCGTGCGATAGCTCATCCCGCCGCCGTCGCTGACGAGGTAGTAGGTGTTGTTGCCCTTGGGAGCCTCGACGGTCGCGGCTGCCTCGCCGGGCGGGATCACCGGCCCCCACGTGACGTTCAGAAAATGATGGATCAGCGTCTCGATGTCGCTGCGCGTGCGGTCCTTCCGCGGCGGCGTGGCCAGGGGATGGTCGGACTGCACCGGCCCCGGCGGCATGTTCTCCAGGCACTGGCGGATAATCCGCAAGCTCTGGCGGATTTCCTCGGCGTGCACGACGGCGCGGTCGTAGCAGTCGCCCCGCCGGCCGACAGGGACGTCGAAAGCGAACTGCTCGTAGCCGCCGTAGGGCCGGGCCTTACGCAGGTCCCAGGCCAGGCCTGTGGCCCGCAGCACCGGGCCGGTGGCGCCCCACTCGATGGCTTGCTCGGCGGTCATCTCGCCCACGCCGACGGTGCGGGCCTTGAGAATGCGATTGCTCAGCACCATCCGCTGGTACTCGTCCAGCCGGCGTGGCATGTAATCCAGAAAGTCCCGCACCATCGCCTCCCAACCTTGCGGCAAATCCTGCGCCACGCCGCCGATGCGGAACCATCCGGGGTGCATGCGGGCGCCGGTGACGGCTTCGACGATGTCGAAGGCCCGCTCGCGGTCGTAGAACATGTAGAACACCGGCGACATCGCGCCGAGGTCCTGGGCGAACGTGCCGTAGAACACCAGGTGGCTGATGATGCGGAACAGCTCGGCCAGCAGGATGCGGATGACCTTGGCGCGGTCGGGCACCTCGATGCCGGCCAGGGTCTCGATGGCCAGGACGTACGGAAAGTTGTTCATCACGCCGCTCAGGTAGTCCACGCGGTCAGTGTAGGGGATGTACGTGTGCCAGGTCTGGCGCTCGCCCATCTTCTCCGCCCCGCGGTGGTGGTAGCCGATGTCGCAGACGGCGTCGGCGATCTCCTGCCCGGCCAGTTGCAGGATCACGCGGAGCGGCCCGTGCGTGCCGGGGTGCTGGGGGCCGACGTTGAGGAACAGGTAATCGAAGTCCTCTTCGTGTGTTTTCATCCCCCACCCGGCCGGGTCAAAGCGGAGCATCTCCTGATAGGCCTGGCTGTCCTGCGGCGTCATGTGGAATTGGCCCATCTCCGTCGCCCGGGCGGGATGGTCCTTGCGCAGCGGGTGCCCCTGCCACCACGGCGGCATCAGGATCCGCCGCAGGTGCGGGTGGCCGCGAAAGCGGACGCCGAACATGTCCCAGACCTCGCGCTCGTACCAGTCGGCCGCCGGCCACAGGTCGGTCGCCGTCTCCATCGCCGGATCGTTGCCCCGCAGGGCCACCTTCAGGCGGACGTCCGCCGCGCGGCCGTAGGACCGCAGGTGGTACACGACGGTGAAGTCGCTGGGCGGCTGGCCGGTGCGGTGGACGCGCAGGCGCTCATCGATGGCCGTCAGGTCGTACAGCGTGCGGTACGGCTGATTGATTTCGCTTTTGAGGTGCCGCAGGACTTCCTTGATTCTCACGCCGTCCACCCAGGCGGTGGGAACGCCGTCGGCCGTCGGCTGGGCCGAGGCGCCGAATCGTTCCGCAAGCTGGCGCACCAGCGAGCTTTCAGCCGTCACGATTTGTTCGGCGACGTTGGGCATGGTTTGCTCAGATGGTCTCCGGCGGCCGCAGGAGGCCCTGGGCCTGTCGCTGCGGGCGAAGCAGGTCGCGGTACACAGGCAGCGGGCCGCGGGTGACGCCCTGGGGGCCGACGACCCAACTCAGCGGCCGCTTTTCCCGCCCGACGGCTTCGGACAGCAGGACCAGCCCGCGCATGAACGCATCCGGGCTGGGCGGGCAGCCCTGCACGTACACGTCCACGGGCAGAAACGTGTCCACGCCCTGGACGACGCTGTAGATGTCGTACATCCCGCCGGAGTTGGCGCAGGAGCCCATCGAGATCACCCAGCGCGGCTCCATCATCTGCTCGTACATCTGCCGCACCACCGGGGCCATCTTGATGAAGACCGTGCCCGCGACGACCATCAGGTCGGCCTCGCGCGGCGTGCCGCGGATGACCTCGGCCCCGAAGCGGGCGATGTCGTAGCGGCCGGTCAGACTCGTGGCCATCTCCACGTAGCAGCAGGACAGGCCAAAGTTGAACGGCCAGAGGGAATACTTCCTCCCCCAGGCCAGCAGCCGCTGGAGCGTGGTCAGCAATATCCCCGGCCGGGCGGGCTGGGGCTCCGCGCCCCCCGACATGCCGTACAAACCCGACGGCGGCATTTTGGGCAAGGCCATGGCCTAGACCTGCCTTTCAGGCAAGCGGGAGGATTTTTTGCCGGCGCCATCGCCGGCGCCGCCGCGCGGACCCCAGTCCAGCGCGCCGACCCGCCAGAGATACGCCAGCGCCGCGATCAACACGGCCACGAACACCACGACGGCGACGTATCCCGCCCAACCGGCTTGCCGGGCCGCGACGGCCCAGGCAATCAGGAACGCCGTCTCCAAGTCGAAGATGACGAAGAAAATCGCCACCAGGTAGAACTGGACCGGATATCGCAACCGGGCCGAGCCGGTCACCGCGATGCCCGACTCGTAAGGCTGGCCGGTGGCCGGTTCGCGGTGCCGCTGGCCCAGGACCCAGGAAGCGCCCAGCAAGGCTGCGGCCGTCAGCACGACCAGCCCGAAATAAACGGCCAGCGGCCACAGCGTGTCTATCGCGGCTTCAGGACGTCCCACGAACAACCCTTTCTCGTGCAGGCACGGGCGCTTACCAAAATCGACACGAAATTATAGGCCAAGGCCGCCCGCCCGGGACACACAGCCGCCGGAGGCCGCATCAGTACGACTCCTGGTGCGGGCCGGCCCGGCGGCCAAGGAAGACCCGGTACAGGTACAGGTTGTAGGCCAGCATCACCGGAATCAGCAAGGCGATGCCGAACAGCATGAAGACCAGCGTGCGCGAATCGGCGGCGGCGGCCTGAATGGTCAGCGACGTGGGCACGATGTACGGATACATGGCCGCCAGCAGGCCGGCGAAGGCCACGAAGAACGTAATCAAGCTGAAGGCGAAGGGCAGGCGTGAGTACTGCCGCAAGAACGTCGCCAGAATCAGGATCACGAACGCAAAAATCGCACCGAAGCTCAGGGCCGACAGCACGTACCGCATGGGGGAGGCGGTCCACTGGAGCGCCACGGCGCGGAACCACAGCGGCATGAGCACGGTGACGGCCGCGATGGCGGCGAACATCACGACCGCGCTGACGACCGTCCACCGCTGCACGCGCCGGTGCATGGGGCCTTCGGTCCCGGCCAGGAGATACGACGCCCCCAGGATGACGTATCCGAAGCCCACCGCCACGGCCGTCAGGATCGGCAACGGGCTGAACCAGTCCCACGGGCCGCCGGCGAAGTGGCCGTCGACCACTTTGATCCCACTCAGCAGCCCGCCCAGCGCAAAACCGTGCCCCACGACCGCGACGAGACTGCCGGCCCCGAACGCGAACTCCCAGATCGCCGAGCGCCGGCTGTGGCCGCGGAACTCAAACGACACCGCCCGGAAGATCAGGCCGAACAGCATCATCATGATCGGAACGTACAGGGCGTTCAGCAGCACGCCGTAGGCCGTCGGAAACGCGCCGAACAAGGCACCGCCCGCGATGACCAGCCAGGTCTCGTTGGCGTCCCAAAAGGCCCCGATGCTGGACATCATCATCTGGCGGTCTTCCTGCCGCCGCGTGAACAGCGACAGCACGCCGATGCCCAAATCGAAACCATCCAGCGCGACGTACAGCGCCAGGATCAGGCCGATGATCGCCGCCCACAGGTTGGCCAGGAGTTCCTGACTCATGCCGGCGTGCCCTCCTGCGCTTCCGGCTGCCGCGCGGGCAGCGGACTGGTCAGGTCCGGGCCCTTCTGAAGAATCCGCCGGGTGAAGACGACAAACAGGACCAGCAGCAGCAGGTAAATGCCGGTGTACAAGGCCAGCGTCGCCGCCGTCGGCGAGCGGCTCAGTGTGCTGACGCCGTCGGAGGTCCGCAGCAGGCCCTGGACCACCCAAGGCTGGCGGCCGACCTCGCGGGTCGCCCAGCCTAAGTCCGAGGCGATGAACCCCAGCGGCGCCGCCCACACCCACGCCAGCCAGAACCCCCTGCCCGTCCACAGCGACTCGGCCCGCAACTGGCCGCGACGCCACTTCCACAGCGCCCACAGCACCAATGCCGCCAGGTACAGGCCGATGGCGGTCATCAGGCGGAAACTATAGAACGGGATCAGGACCGGCGGGCGGTCCTGCGGCGGGATGTCTCGCAGTCCCTGAACCTGCGCGGTGGGCGTGTGGTAGATCAGCAGGCTCAGCAGGTAAGGGATGCGCAGCTCCCAGACGTTTTTCTGGTTAGGTTCGTCCGGCCAAGCCACGACGATCCATCCGGCCCCCTGGCCGGGAGGATTGGTCTGCCAATGGGCCTCCATGGCGGCGGTCTTGGCCGGCTGGTAGATCGCCACTCCTCGGGCCGACAGGTCGCCCAGGTACACCTGCAACGGCGCGACAATCACGGCCGCGGCCACACTGGTCTTGAAGGACTTCAAGAAGAACTCGCGATGGCGGTCTTTCCGCAGGTACCAGGCGCTGATGCCGGCGACGAAGAACAGGCTGGTCTCCACGCAGGCGACCCACATGTGGCTGAAGGAGTAGAACCAGGCGGGATTGAAGATGGCCTTGGCGTAGTCCGTCACGACGATCTGCCCGCTCTGGACCGCCACGCCGGCGGGGGTCTGCATCCAGGCGTTGGCGTCCATGATCCAAAAGGCCGACAGCGACGCCCCCGCGGCCACCATCGCGGTGGCGAACAGGTGCACGCGGCGCGAGACGCGGTTCCAGGCGAACATCGACACGCCGAAAAAGGCCGCCTCGAGCATGAAGGCCATCGCCCCCTCGAAGCCCAGGATGTTGCCGAAGAACCCGCCGCTGAACCGCGAGAATCGCGCCCAGTTGGTGCCGAACTCGAACTCCAGCGGCAGCCCGCTGGCCACGCCCAGCCCGAAGCTCAAAAGAAACAGCTTCGCCCAGAAGCGGGTATGGCGGTAGTACAGCTCGTTGCCGGTCTTCAGCCACGCCGCCTCGGTGATCACCATGAACAGGCTCAGCCCGACGCTCAGCAGCGGCCAGAGGATGTGAAACAGCGTCGTGACGGCGAATTGCAGCCGCGAGAGCATCACGGGGCTGAAGAAGTCTTCCATGCTGTTCGTCTCCCGCCGTTACCGGATGAGCGGCCGCAAACGGACGCCGCCGCGCCGCTCAGGGCGCCGGCGGCCAGATCACGTACGCCGCCAGAATCAGAAGCAGCAGGGCGGCCTCAAAGCGGGCCGTCCGCGCGTCGATGTCGGGCAGCCTTTGCCTGTTCCACATGCAGGCAAACGGGTGGCGGAGCATCACCATCAACAGCGGCGCCGCCAGGAGCACCTTGGGGCCTTTGCCCGCGACGGCCAGGATCACCGGCACCGCCACGGCACCGAGCACCAGGAGGTAGTAGGCGACGCGGGCCGCTTCGCCGCAGCCGAACTGGGCGAGGGTCTTGATGCCCGCCCGGCCGTCTTCCTCGCGGTCGCGGAAATTGTTGCCCGCCAGCGTCGCGGCCGTGGCGAATCCCGGTACGAAAGACACCCACAAGGCCGCCAGCTCCAGGCGCCCGGTCTGCACGAACGCGGCGCACAACCCCATCGTCGGGCCGAAGACCACGAACATCGTCAGCTCGCCCATCGCGCGGTGCTTGAGATTGAAAGGCGGGGCGCTGTAGGCGTACAGGCCCGCGCCGCCCACCAGGGCGAATCCCAGCAGCGCCGGGCCGCATTGCCACAGCAGGTACGCCCCCAGCACGGCCGCCAGCGCCAGGCAAATAAGCGCCTCGGTCAGCACGTCGCCGGGCAGCAGGTCGCCGCGGACCAGCAGCCGGCCTGGGCGGGCGCCGTCCTTGGCGTCGTCGGCATTGTCCACGCTCGCGCCGAAATCGAAGTAGTCGTTCAGCAGGTTGCCCGCCAGGTGCAGCAGCGACACGGCGGCGGTGGTCGCCAGCAATAGGCCCCAGCGCCACTGCGACGGCGGCAGAACCGCGGCCACGGCCATCGGCACCGACAGCAACGAAATGGGCAGCGCGAACAATCGCAACGAGGCAATGACCTTGCCGACGGTGATCCGCCGCGCGGGTTTTTTCGCTGTCGCCGCCGCCGGCACCTTCATTTCCGCGGAGTTCATCAGCGAGTTCATGGCACCCCCGTCACCACGGCGCGCAGGTCCAGGGGCAGGCGCTGGGCGTCCAGCAGCGGTTGGAAGTCCTCGGCCAGGAACGCCGCCGCTGCTTCGAAAGCCGCCGGCCAGGGGCGCAAGAGCTCCAGGGCGGATTGGCACAATTCGGAGACGTGGCCGCAGGTGGCGGGAAAGCCGGGGGCGTCCTTGCCGGCCAGGGTGAATTTGCCGCGGACCGCGTCGGTCCCCAGCGTCTTGCCGGCGGCGGCCTCGGCGCCGATCACGTCCAGCAGGTCGTCGGCCAATTGGTACGCCGTGCCGATGCGGTAGCCGGCTTCTTCCAGCGCGGCCGCCAGGGCCTCATCCGCCCCGCCGCACACCTTGGCCGCGAATGAAAACAGCGCCCCGGTCTTTCCCCGCGCCAGGCGGAGGTAGGTCGGTTCGTCGATGGAATGATTCCGAAGGAGCAACTCCTGCTCGGCCTCGGCGGCCACCGTCTGGCGGACCTTGGCCAGGAAGCAGGCCACGTGTCGGCCGCCCTCGACCGACAGGACCAGTTCGATGGCCCGGCAGACCAGGACGTCGCCGATCAGCACGGCCGCCGAGCAGCCCGTCTGCCGCCACAGCGTGGGGGCGGCCCGGCGGATCAGGCCGGCGTCGATGACGTCGTCGTGGCACAGGCTGCCGGTGTGCGCCAGCTCGACGGCCGCACAGCAGGCCTCCACGGTCCGCCGCTCGGCCGGCAGCCCCGCCTCCATCCATCGGCCGGCCAGGCGTGTCCGCAGCATCTTGCCGGGCAGCAGCGCCTTCAACTGCAAAGGCTCCAGGATCGGGAAAACGTCCGCCGCGAATTGCTCCACGATCAATCCCCGCACCCGGGAAACCCAAGGCCAGGAAACCTTGACGCGGCCGGCGCTTTTTGCCATGACGCAGGGCTCCTTGACGGGCCTGTTTCGCACTCACCTTAAACCTTCAGCCGAACGTCCGCAAGAGGCGTCGCAAGATCCGGCCCGCCGCACAAACCTCGCGTGTCATTCTAGGCCGGTTGACAACGCCCCCGCCGCTGGGTCCACTATCCGCAAGGACGGGTGCTATAATGGGCCGCAAAGAACCCGTCATTTCTCCAACTATGGGAGTCACCTCATGTCCCGAAAAGAAATTCGCATGCTGATCCTGGTGATGTTCCTGGTCTCTCTCGGCGGGCTGCTACTGCACCTTCGGATTCATCCGCCCGCCGCCAAGGCGCTCAACACGGTACCGGCGGTTTCCTGTGCGTTGAGCGTTGTGGTGGTGCCGCTGCTATTTTTCTGGCGGCGGACAGCCTTGGCGGCGTACTTGCTCAACGCCGCTTTGGTGCTGGTGGGCGTGGTGGGCATGGGTTGGTTTTCAATCCAGCAGTGGCAAGGGCCGGTCACGTGGGACGCCGTGCTGCTGAAGTCCATGCTGCCGGACATCCTTATCCTGCTGGCCAAGCTGCCGCTGGCCCAGGCGATCCTGTCGGCCTACGCGGCAGTGCCCCGGCCAATGCACGTGGCGTGACCGCGACGGCTAGGACGATTTTCTCGTTTTCAGGACATCCGCGACGCGGCGGTCCATATCATTTTGGTCGGCGGTGAAGCTGCTCAGGCCGCCCAGATTGATCAGGGCGTCTAGGCCGATGCGCCCGCCGGCCAGGAGGTCCTTCCAATTCTCCAGGCGGGGGATCTTGCCTTCCTTGGCGCTGGTCGCCCGCTGCTGCGTCGTCCAATCGACCAGGAAATCCCCGCAGCCATGGTGAGCAAAGAACTGAATCAGCTCCTGGGGCGTGAAGTGCTCCAGGTCCTCCTGCTGGAGCGCCTCGGCGGCGGCGACGAGCTTGTCCTCCACGTCCCACAGCGTGTTCAATCCCGCCGTGGCGGCCTGGGGAGCGAACTTCGGGGCGTACTGGCGTCCCGTGCAATCCTGAACTTTTTGGGGATCGCCGGCCGCGTCGCGAAACTCCGCGGCGACATTGGGCGGGATGGTCATCACGTCCACGCCGGCCAAGTCCCCCACCTGCCGGCCCTGGCGAAAGCTGGCGGCAATCTGGCGCGTCGGTGTTCCCTTGGCCTTTCGAAGCCGGCGGACCGCGGCCTGGGAGGCCAGCGTCGCCTTCTCGCCGACGTATAGGCCGTCGCCCAGCTTGTTGTCGGCGACGAAGCTGTTCAGCCGGCCCAGGAACACGTTGACGTACTGCGGGCGGCCGATGAGGGTAATCACGTAATTCTGGCGGGCCGAGAAACCCAGCGTGTGGTTGACGGGAATTCCCTCGGCCGCCAGTTTTCGCGTGGCCAGCAGGCCGGCCGCCGTGAAGGGAATCTTCACGATGAAGCGCTGGGGACATATCGCATAGTACCGCCGGGCGTATGCCACGGCCGCCTCGACGTCCATGGCCAGGTCGGTGTGCTCCTCGACGGAGACGTACGCGTCGAACCGCTCCACCAGCCGCAGGCCGTGCCGGGCGTTCAGAATGAAGGCCATCTCCAGTCGCCGATCGCGCTCGGTCAGGCGGGGGAAGTCCTTCAGCAGCTTGGCGGCCTCAACCATCAGGCCGTCGTAGGCGCCCTTTTGAATCTCCTTGTTCAGGAGCGTGTTGTTGGTGGTCAGGGCGGAAAATTCCCGCGTCCAGATTTTCGCGGCCGCGTCCATGTCGCCGGTGTCGATCCATAGCTCCGTGCCGAGCCGCCGGAGCTGATCCCACAGCGGATGCGACGCCCATTGGCCTTGGAGCTCCCCGAACCGCGGCGCAAAATCCTGGCGCACCAGATCGCGGACGCGCCGGCTCAATTCCGAATCAAGATCCGTCGGAGACATGACAACCTCCCGGGTTATTTTTTCGACGGCCGGTGGCCGATGCCGACCGGCTTTTTCATTGTGCCGCGCCGCACGGCGCTTGTCACCGCAATCCGCCCTGCCTGCCGGCAGGCAGGCAGGCCTCAGCGGTTGATGGCCCGCATGCCGTGGGGATGGTAGCGATCGCCGGCGGCCGCACCGGGCGGAAAGGCTTCATCCAGGCGGCCAAGTTCCTCGGCCGTCAGGCGAATCTCTAGTGCCGCCAGATTCTCCTCCAGGTAGCGAAGATGCTTGGTCCCCGGAATGGGGACGATATCCTCGCCCCGCCCCAGCACCCAGGCCAGGGCCAGCTGGGCCGGCGTGCAGCCTTTCTCGCGGGCCATGCGTTCCACGGCCTCGGCCAGGCGCAGGTTGCGCTGGAGGTTCTCACCCTGGAATCGCGGATGCGTGTGGCGGAAGTCGCTGTCCGAAAAATCCTGCGGTTTCTTGAACCGGGCGGTGAGGAAGCCCCGCCCCAGCGGGCTGTAGGCGACGAAACCCACCCCCAACTCGCGGCAGGTATCCAGGACCGGGCCCTCCGGATCGCGGGTCCACAGCGAGTACTCGGTCTGCAACGCTGCGATGGGGTGGACGGCGCAGGCGCGGCGCAGCGTGGCGGGGGCGGCCTCGGAAAGGCCCAGATAGCGGACCTTGCCCGCCCGCACCAGCTCCGCCATCGCGCCGACGGTGTCCTCGATGGGCGTGTCCGGATCGACCCGGTGCTGGTAGTACAGGTCGATGGTTTCGACGTTGAGGCGCTTCAGGCTCGCCTCGCAGGCCTGGCGGACGTATTCGGGCCGCCCGTCGACCTTCAGGAATTCGCCCTTGGGCCCGCGGACGTTGCCGAACTTGGTCGCCAGCACCACCCCGGCCCGCCGCCCCCGCAGGGCCTTGCCCACCAGGCGTTCGTTGGTGAAGGGGCCGTACATGTCGGCCGTGTCCAGCAGCGTCACCCCGGCGTCCAACGCCCGGTGGATGACGGCAATGGACTCCGCCTCGTCGGAGGCCCCGTAGAACTCGCTCATGCCCATGCAGCCTAAGCCCATGGCGGAGACGACAAGGTCCTTGCCCAGTTTGCGCGTCTGCATTTATGATACCTCCTTATGAGAATTCGGTGCTTCCCCATGGTAGCCACCCGATACCCCGTCTCTCAACTGCCCAGCCGGGGGGTACTGCGGGAACATTCATATCAGACAGGAAACAGGGAGGGTCCGCAATTTCCTCGTTTCGTTTCCTGCGTGCCTACAATTTGGATGCAAGCAGCGTTTAGAGGAACAGATATTGATACGGCGGCTTTAGGAACACGGTCCATTTTTACGAAAGGAAACGGCTATGAGAATCGGAATCGTGATTGGGATGGTGCTGGCTTTAACAGTCGCCTACGGCTGCACGAGCCCCCGGGGTGGGGGCATGGCCAAAGAGGAGGGATTCAAAATCGCCGTTCCGACCTTCGGCGAGGAGCTTAAACAGGGTGAAACCAAAGATGTCACCATTTCGCTTCATCGAGGCGAGTATTTCAAGCAGGACGTGAAGCTGCACATTAAAGCCTCCGAAGGCATCAGCGTGTCGCCGACCGAAGTTCTGGTCAAAGCGAGCGAAACGCCACGTGTGCCTCTGCGGATTACGGCGGGCAAGAACGCCAACCTCGGTGAATATAAGATCTACGTGAAGGGAACGCCGGAAACCGGCGAGGAGACCTCGACGGAATTCAACGTGAAAGTCGTCGCTCCTTAGCATCCGCTTCGGGGGGCACGCAGTTCCGATAAACGGAACTGCGTGCCCTAGCGGTTAAACCGCCCCATCAAGCCTGCACCGGCGGCCTTATTTCTTCTCGGCCTTGCCGGCAGGTAGAGCGGCCTTTTCTTCTTTGGAATCCGCCGGCGCCTTGCCGGGGTTGAGGTACCGCATCAACGCGGCCGCCAACCCCTCGACGGCGCCGGCGCCGCTGCCGCCGGTCACGAGGATCTCCGGCACGAATTTGAGGTTCTTGTCCGACAGCGCCGTGACGGCGTTGACCACCGCCGTGGGCACGGAGCCCAGGGCCTCCACCTGCGCCCGGTAGCCCTCGGCGCGGGCCAGGCCGACGGCCCGCACCTCGGCGCCCTTGGCGGTTCCCGTCTGCTGGATGTACGCCGCCTCGCCGTCCGCCTCGGCCTTGCGGGCCTTGGCGTTGTTCTCCTTGATGGAAATTTGCACTTCGGAACTGGCCAACTGGGCCTGCATGTCCGCCTGGCCCTTGGTCTTTTCCATCGAAATGCGCTGGCCTTCCGCCTGCTGCTGCTTCTTGAGCGTCTCGATCCGCTGGTTGGCGATTTCCCGCTGCGTCAGGACCTCCACCAATTGCGCCGGCAGGACGACGTCCTGAATGTAGACGCCCTTGGTCTCCACCTCGTACTGGTTCAACTGGCTCTTGATGTGCTCGAAGGCCTCGCGCTGGACTTCCTGGCGGGTCTCGATGAACCGGACCGCCGGCAGGCTCTGCAACTTGTCGCGGAAGTGGTTGCCCACGGCCGCCTGAAGGACCTCGCTGACCAGATTCTGCATGGTGCCGACGATGGAGATGACCCGCGGGGCCTTGGTGTCCGGCACGTGGATCTGCACCTGGAGGTCGATATGGAAGATGAAGCCTTCTCGGCTCTTGGCGTCGATGGGCTTCAGTTCCGCGTCGAGCTGATGGGCGCGGCTCGTCGCATCCGCCCAACTGAGCGTCAGGATGAACGTCGGAACGATCTCCGCCTGATAGCACCGCGGGTTGATCGGATACTTGCCCGTCCGCAGGGGTTCTTCCCAGATGCCGCGATGGCCGGGCTTCACCAGCGTGCCGAACTTGAACTCCAGCCCGGAAACATCCTCGCTGGGCAGTCCGACATAGGCCTTGATGACCGCTACCTCGCCCTGCTGGACCACCAGCATGGGCACGGTCTCCACGCCCACCAGGAACGGATTGAGGTTGTAGGCGCCGTACAGCAGCGGATCGTGCTGGAGGCCGATCTTTCCGCCGGCGTCGAGGAACTTTTGGAAATCCTGGTAGTTGTTGTGAATTTCGTTTTTCATGCCCAGGATTTTCTCGATCGCCATCGGACCGCCCCCGCCGGATTTCTCCAGGTCCTCGATGTCCTTGAATCCGCCTATCCGGCTGGCAATGTCGCCGGCGGGCAGAGGGTCGCCTTCAAAGACGGTGACGATGCCGATCGTGTCGAGCATTTTCCCCTTGGCGTCCTGCACTCCCTGGAACGGCTCAATGCGGGTGACCGACAGTTGCTCGGGGGCCAGGCCGAAGACGGCCGGGTCCAGCGTGCCCCCGTGTTCGGTGGCGTATCGTTTCAACTCCGTGGAAACCGGTATCCCATAGGCGCGGGTCTGGGTGATGACCAAGAAGCCCACCGGATGAATCGGCGCCAACGTTCCAGGGGGAAGCACCGGCCGCTGAACGCCCTTCTGGCCGCCCTGCTCGACAAAGGTCTTCAAATGCGTGAAGTTGCCGAATTCCGGCTTGTAGACGGCGGATTTGGCGCCGACGGGCAAGGCCGCGCCGATCTGGCTGATGACCACGCCGATCTGCCCGGCCGGTATCTGCACCCAGGAGTGCTTCTCCACCTTGTACAGAATCCAGAACTTGAAGCGAAAGCCGGGCATCAGCAACTCCGCCTGATAACCGGGCTCGCCCTGGAAGGCGATGGGGTTGTCTTCGGAAAGCTTCTTGAACGAAAAACGCTTCAGCACCAGGCCGATCTGCGTCGGCCCGATCATGCGAATGGAGGGCAGAACCAAGATCACCACCACCGCGCCCAGGAGGTACGCAATCATTGCCGCCGTCATGCCAAGCTCCTTTTTGCTTGCTTCCTTAGCGGAGGTTGGGTCGGACTTGTCGTCCCAAACCGACTCCCCATCGGAAATGCCTTCCCGAGACCGTGCCCCACGACGGTGGCAGGTCCGGGACCCTTGATTGTCTCTGACGGCCCCTGTTGTGCAACATTTTTCCGCCCCGGTTTTGGTGCCCCCGCCCTGGAGTTCCGACGTGGCGGTGTGAAATCGCGATTCCGACTTGCCAAGGGAGGCTCGCCGCGATGGGTAGAGGGACAAGAAGCCCGTCTTCGCGGGCACTCTTAGAGGCATGCAGCCGTCATCTCTTCTCGCGTGAAAGGCGAATGCCCTGGGCCTGGGCAGCGTTCTCGCAGTACTTGCGGGCCTCCAGTCGGGAGTCGTACGTTCTCCCGTGGAACAGCTCGTGGCCGTCCTGGTCCACGATTCTGCCGAGGAACTTGACCCGTCCCTTGTGGAAGTGCGGCACCCTGTCGATCACGATCCTGCCGACGCTGGGCGATCTCATGGTGTTCTCCGTTCATTCGAGCATCGCTGCACAAAACGGCGTACGGCCGGCGTCAATCCTTCGGGCTTCGGCGTCACCGATCTGCGACTAACGATTACGCCCATGCCGGCCTCGAATCTTTTGCCACCGCGACATCTCCGAAAAGGCTGATGTCCCTCTCTTGCGGGAATGCGTGGTATCGGCTTGCTGCCTGGAAAGCCCCCCACGCTGATTCCCACGTGTCTTGCCTTTTTTCTTCTTCATCTCATTCTCCGTCCTTATGGCTTCGCACCGCACAATGCATTCTACTCCCGGCACTGTATGATATCCTGTCCGCCGGACCGCAGCGAGGCGCGGGGCCGCCGGCGATCACGTCTGCTTCACGGTGCGACGGGCGGCGCGCCGGCGGTCGTTTTCCTTCAGATGCACCTTCCGCAGGCGGACGTGTTCGGGGGTCACCTCGACCCGCTCGTCGGGCTCGATGTACTCCAGTGCACCCTCCAGCGTGATTTGCCGGGAGGCCTTCAGGACCACGGTGGTGTCCTTCGTCGAGGAGCGGACGTTCGTGAGGTTCTTCCGCCGCACGACGTTCACGGGAATGTCGTTTTCCTTGCCGTGTTCGCCGATGATCTGCCCTTCGTAGACCTTTTCGCCGGGCTCGACGAACATGACGCCGCGGTCCGCCAGCTGGTCCAGCGCGTAGGCGGTGACCTCGCCGGACTCCGTGGCGATCATCACGCCGTTGGCGCGGCCGCCGATCGGGCCGCGATAAGGCTCGTACGACGCAAAGCGGTGATTCATGACCACCTCGCCCGCCGTCGCGGTCAGCACGCGGCTGTGCAAGCCGATCAGCCCGCGCGCGGGAATGGTGAATTCCAGTTGGGTTCGGACGGCGGCCCTGTGCATGTGGACCATCTCCGCCCGGCGGTCGCCGACGAGCTGCATGACGGACCCGACGACGTCGGTGGGCACGTCGATCACGAGGCGCTCGATCGGTTCGAGCCGCCGGCCCTGCTCGTCGGTGCGATAGACCACCTCCGGCTTGCCGACGGCCAGCTCATACCCTTCGCGGCGCATGTTCTCCAGCAGGATGCCCAAGTGCAGCAGACCGCGTCCGGAGACGATGAACTCGTCTCGATGTTCCTCGACGCTCAGGGCGACGTTGGTTTGAAGCTCTTTGTGGAGCCGCTCGCGGAGTTGGCGGCTCGTGACGTACTTGCCCTCCCGCCCCGCGAAGGGCGAGTCGTTGATGTGGAGCGTGAGGCGAAGGGTCGGCTCGTCGATGGCGACCGTCGGCAGGGCCACAGGGTGGTCGGGGTCGGCCAGCGTGTCGCCGATGTCGACCTTCTCCAGCCCGACGGCCGCGAAGAGATCGCCCACGTCCACCCGGTCCACCTCGACGCGCCCCAGCCCCTGGAAGCGGAACAGTTGGCCGAGCCGCTGGATGGTCTGGCCGCCCCGCCGGTCGATGACGGCCACGTTCTTGCCCGCCTCCAACGTTCCGGCGAACACGCGTCCGATCCCGATCCGCCCGACGTAATCGTTGTAGTCGAAGGTCGTGATCAGCGCCTGGAGCGGCGCCCCGCCGTCCAGATCCGGGACGGGCACGTGGGTGATGATCGCGTCGAACAGCTCGTGGATGTCGCCGACCGAGCGGGCCTCGGCCGCGTGCAGGTCGGCGGTGGCCCAGCCTTCCTTGCCCGAGGCGTACAGGACCGGGAAGTCCATGGCGCAGTCTTCCGCGCCCAAATCGATGAGCAGGCTGAAGACCTCCTCGTGCACTTCGTGGGGGCGCGCGCCGGGACGGTCCATCTTGTTGATGACCACCAGCGGCGCCAGCCCGGCCGCCAGGGCCTTGGACAGGACGTAGCGGGTCTGGGGCATGACGCCTTCGAAGGCGTCGACCAGCAGCAGGACGCCGTCGGCCATCTTCAGCACCCGCTCGACCTCGCCGGAGAAGTCCGCGTGCCCGGGCGTGTCGACGATGTTGATGTGGTAGCGCCGGCCGCGGCGGTCGGTGTAATCGATCGCGCAGTTCTTCGACAGGATGGTGATTCCGCGTTCCCGCTCCAGCGGATTGGAGTCGAGGATGCACTCGCCGGTCAGCTCGCCGTGGCCGAACTGGCCGCTCTGGCGAAGCAACTGGTCTACCAGCGTGGTCTTTCCGTGGTCCACGTGGGCGATGATGGCTACGTTGCGAATGTCTTTTCGGTGCACTGGATACTCCGGGCGTCTCGGCGGAGGACGATTTTTCTCAAGGAGGGAGGCGATTGAAGCCGCGGCCGGCAGGACAGGAACGTGACGGCAGGCGACTACGCCGTCGGCCAAGGCCAGTTCACGGCGCGCAGCGTTCGAAGCCGGCTCGCAAAGAGCCGGGCGAACAGGGCTAAGCCGATGGTGCAAAGTCGTCGCATGAGGAACCCGAGAGTATATCAGGTCGTCCGGGGCTGACGCAAGCGATAACGAAGCGGCCCACGGGCCAAGCTCGTCGTCCCCGGACGGGCGGCGTCACGGAAGTTCGAAGCGATAGCCTATCTGGCGGACGGTCTTGATCCAGATGGGTTTGGCGGGGTCGTCCTCGATCTTGGCCCGCAACGTGTTGATGAATCGGTCCACGCTGCGGGAGGTGACGAACACGTTGTAGCCCCACACCGTCCGCAGGATCTCATCCCGCGTCAGGGCCTTGCCCGCCCGGCGGAAGAACAGCTCAAGCAAGGCGAATTCCTTGGCCGTGAGCGGCACTTCCTTGCCCCCCCGCCGCAACCGGTGGCTGGCGAGGTCCAGTTCCAGGTCGCCGGCTCGCATCACCGGTTGCTGTTTCTGGCGGCGGCGACGGAGCATCGTCCGCACGCGGGCCAGCAGCTCCTTGATGCTGAAAGGCTTGGTGACGTAATCGTCGGCGCCGAGGTTCAGCCCCAGGATGATGTCGCTCTCCTGCCCCTTGGCCGTCAGCATGATGATCGGCATGTCCAGCCCCTCGCTTCGCAGGAGCCGGCATATCTCATAGCCGTTCACCTTGGGCAGCATGATGTCCAGGAGGATCAGGTCCGGTTTGGCGTCGCAGGCGAGCTCCAGCCCTTTCTCGCCGTCGGCGGCCGTCAGGACGCGGTAGCCCTCGAACTGAAAATTGTCCTTCAGGCCCCGCAGCATGGCGGGCTCGTCCTCGACGATGAGGATTGTTTCGTCGGTAGTCGGATCAGCTTTCATCATGGCCTGCGTGTCCCGCGCCGTCTTCCAGGCCCGGCAGCGTGACGGTGAACGTGCTCCCTTGGCCGAGCCGGCTGGAGACGTCCACGGTGCCGCCGTGGGCATCGACGATAAATTTAACAATGCTCAGCCCCAGACCGCAACCACCCACCGAGCGCGAAAGGCTGCGGTCCACCTGGTAGAAGCGTCGGAACACCCGACGGACTGAACGGCGCGACAGGCCGATGCCATTGTCGCGGACCTCCAGGTGCAGGCGGCCTTCCTGTCCGAAGACGCGAAGCGCAATGCGCCGGGGGTCGTGGGAGTATTTGTAGGCATTGTCCAGCAGGTTCAGCACGACGGTCACCAGCGCGTCGCGGTCGCCGCGGACGGCGGGGCAGTCTTTCGCCACGTCCAATTCAAAACGGCACGGCGGCTGGGTCACCCGATCCGGCGCCGCCCGCATGACCGCGGCGACCAGCTCATCGGCCGGCAGCGCCGCGAACACGAACGCCGTCTTGCGGCGCTCCATCCGCGAGAAATTCAAAAAGTTATCGATGAGCCGGCTGAGGCGCTCATTTTCCTTGGCGATCATCGCTAAATATTCCTCGGCCTGCTCCTGGGCGCCATAGCGCCGTTCCAGAAGCGTGTCGATCAGCAGGCGCATGGAGGCCAGGGGGGTCTTCAGCTCGTGCGACACGGTGGCGATCAGATCGTTTTTCAGCCGCGTCAGCCGCACCTGGCGGCTGAGGTAGTAGCTCAACACCGCCGCCAGCGCCAGGATCATCATGATGCCGACGGCGGCCGTCCACAGAATGGCGGCCTTGCGCTGCCGGGCCGCCACGGCGAAGGGATCGTCGCCGGTCAGCAGGACCTCCACCGTCCAGCCGGGCAAGGCGGCCCCGGCCGGCAAAGTCACGAAGGCCCGCTGCCGCGTCGTCGGTTCGCCGGTCGGCGGCCTTATGAACAGGCTCACTCCCCGGGGGGCGTCCGCCTGGATGGCCAAGTGCATGTTCGCCAGCAGAAGGTCCTGCCGGAACAGACCCGTCACGGTGCCGCCGGGCCCGGCCGCCTGCCAAACGCCGGGCAGGGACGTCGGCGTTAGTTGCGACGGCTGTGGCGCCGGCTGCGGGCGACTGAGATACTCAGCCGCCAGGTTCTCGGCCGCAAGCGTTGCGAAAGGCGGAAGGGAGTTGTCCATCTCCCACAGCGCGGCCATGAGGAACCGCCGCTGGCTGGGCGGCATCGCCGGTTCCTCGTAATCGTTGAGCCGTTTCACCAGGCCCGCCGCCAGCTTGCGGAACTGCTCATCCTCCGGCCGGTTGATCAGTTGCAGGGCGAACAGGACGGCATTGGGCGTCACCAGCCGCCCTTGGGCGCCCCTGGCGGCTTGCAAGTCGGGATTCTCGGCCAGGGCCCGCAGGATGGCGACAGCCTGATCCTTCTGCCCCGCCTTGGCCAGGCATCGCGCCTGGGCCAGCATCGCCTGAGCCCGCAGGTCGGCATTGGGGGCGGTGTCGGCGATCCGGGCATAGGCGGCTGCGGCAGCCAGGCCGTCCGCCTGCGCGTGCTCCAAGTCTTCCGCCGACTGCCACGCTTGCGACATCGCTCTGGCCTGCCCGGAGGGAACCTGGGGGGAGGGGTAGAGCAGACGGCCGGCGCCGTCGCGGACGATCACGGCATCGGCGGCGCGGGCCAAGACCAGCCGGTCGAAGGCCTTCGTCGGCGACGGATCGCCGCCGGCCGACAGCGAGGCGATCCGGGCTGAGCAATAGTCCTGAAGCCTGGCCGCGGCCCCTCGGACCGCGCCGTCGTAGGCATCCGCCAGGCGCTGGCGGGAAGCCAGCGACACTTCCTGCACGGCGGCATACATGAACCACAACGTGCAGGCCGACGGCACCAGGACCGTCGCCAGCAAAACGACCAGCACAGGCCGCAACACGTGGCTGCGGCCTGTGCCTTCACCCCTGCCAATGGAAACCGCGTTCATCGGTTCATCATCAGTTGTTCTCGGCGGGCGCCGCATCATCACCCGCAGGCGCGGGCGCCGGCGCATGCGCCGGCATCGGGCCGCCGGTGGCCCTGGAATCGTACTGCTTCAATTGGTGTATGGCATCCGGGATCGGAAGGATTTCCACGTCCGAGACGAGCCACGGCGGCGGGGACTTGGCCTGCTTGAGCAGATGGATCAGTATCGCGGGCGCCGAGGAATCCGTCTTGTCGGGCCCGTACACCAGGACCCAACCGAGATTTAGCGCCCTGCCGCTATCCTGGAACCGAAACGCCGCCAGACCCGGGACTGCAAGTAGGTCCTTGATCTTGGCCTCCACGGAGGAGTGCGGGACGATCAATTTCCCAATCGCCGCCTCGTCATTTGCCTGGAGGGCCTTGAGGAAATCTGTTCCGACCTGCTTCATGAGCTTGTTGCGCTCTTGGGAAGGTTGTGCTTGCGATTTCCTGGCCTTCTGGAAGGCCATGCGCTGCTGCTGATACTGCATGACCAGAGGAAACAGCTTCGCCAGCGGCGGAATGCCCAATAGCTCGGCGCGGACCGTCATGGTGTTCGTCAGTTCGGAGGTCTCCAGCCGGATTACCGTGTCGTCCAGGGCCGAGGCGATCTGATCGGCCACGGCCTGGCTGTCCGTCGCCGGCTGCGACGCCGCGTCGCGTTTTGCCGCGGGCGGCGCGACGCTGGCGTCATACAAGCGGAACAGTCCGCCGGCGTTGACCAGCACCACCTTGTTCTTGTCGCTGACCTGGCCGAGGGCCTGTGCCATCGGCCCGTCGGTCGTGACGTTCTTGCCCGTGCCCAGGGCCGTCAGGGACGTCTGGACCACTTCCGGAAGGAACGCCAGCACCGTGGTCTTGCCTTTCTGCGCCACGCACAGGGATATCGGCTTCTGGTTGCTGGCGCCGATTACGTACGTCCGCATGCCTTGCTCGTCCGCCGCCGGGGCGCTGGTGGAACCTGCCGACATCAGGCCTTGGACCGTCAACATCCTGTCCAGCACGGCCAGGGTCTGCGCGGGGTTGCGCGACGTAATGGCCAGGCCCAGCGACGGGGCCACCACAGACAGACGGCTCAACGGATGGGCCGTCGCCGCCTCGCTGGACGGCATCAAGAACAGCGAGAGTTGCTCGATATTACTGAACAGCTCTCTCCCCAGGTCCAGCCCGGTGATACGGCGGACGGTCTCCTGCCGAACGTCGGCGACGGGAGGTTCTGTTGAGGCGGTGTGCTCCAACAGGGCCAGGGCCACGATGCCCACCGCCTGCGGAGGAACGGCGGCAAAACCGGCCTGGTCCAGTGGACACGTGCGGATCAGGTCATACCCAAACGCTTTGCGCCCCTCGCGGTAGGCGACGGTGGCCTCCAGGCTGAGGCTGGTCTCCTTGAGGCGCAACCGGACGACGGCGCCCTCCATGTTTTCGAAGTCGGCGAAGGCGTTTGCGATCATCATTTTCTCCAGGGCTTCCGGCGGGATGTACGCTTTGTTTTGGAGCAGCCGAGAAGGGTTCGCCCAGACCGTCAGCGCGTCATTTTTGCGATCGGCGGCAGGGGCCAGCCGCGAAAACGACTCGTTGGCGGTCAGCAGGCTGGGTTCGGGCGCGCCGGACTTATACTGATGGACGCTCCAGGCAAGTTGAGACACCGGGGAGGCAAAGAGGAACACGCTGTCGTCGAACGCGCAGGCCATCTCCGGGCTGAGTTGCACCGTCTGCATGCCTTCGATCGGGGCGGTGGGCTGGCCGGAGGCAAGCACGCCGGCCGTGAGGATCCCGCGGAGCGCGTCGCTGTCGCCGGGCCTCAAGACGGCCACGAAGGGGCTCTGGCCGCGGCCTTTGATCTCGGAGACGCCCACGGCCATGCTGCGAAGCTTCTTGAACTCTTTCAGCATGCTGGGATTCAGCAACGCCGAGAAGACCTGGGCGGGACTGGCGGGGCGGCCGTAGGAAGTCGCCGGCGCGGAGGTCGCCGACGGCGCGGAGGCATCCGACGGCGCGGATGTTGGATTCATCATCTCCAGCGGATTGGCCAAAGGCGTGCCCTTCAGCATCTTCAGGACCGTCTCGAGCTGTTTGCCGGGGCTGCCCACCTCGACGTAGGCCACGATGGTGGGAGGCATGAGCGCCGCCGGGTCGAACTCCAGCAGGTCCTCCAGCGCGGTCCGGGCCTTGGACGCCAGCTCTTCCTGATCGCTGTACTTGCTCAGGAATGTCTTCAGCGCCTCGCGGGCCTCGTTGTCGTGCTTGAGCTTCAGGTGGCACATCGCGATGCGATACTGGGCCTGGGCGGCATACTGGCGGTCGGCCTCGCCGCTGGCGACCACCTGGCTGTAGATGCCGATGGCCGCGGAGGGGTTCCCAAGCGTTTCTTCGGTGTAGATGCCCTTGTCCAGAAGGACGGAGGCTTTTTCGGCCTGCGCCAGGCATGCCACTGCAGCCAAGGTCGCGGCCACTGCCATCACTATCAACCGTGGTCTCATGATTGGTCCCTTTATCTTGCCGAAGTCATTGGTTTAGGCCCGTGCCGAAGATCTCAATTCGGCTCATTTACTCTCGGCATGATAGAGGGCAATTGTCACCAACGTGTTACCGACCCTCTATATTTTTCGCATTTCTGCGACACGCAGAATCGGCGGGCATGGTGTGAAATCGCGATTCCGGCTTGCCAGGGTAGGTTCGCCGCAGGTTGTGGAAAGTCGGCGGTGACTATACAATGCGGCCGTCGAATTCGGCGGTACGAAAACCTTCAGGTGAGCTTTCTATGACTGCCATACCGCTACTGAACCTGCGATTGAAGCTGGCCGACGACGTGACCTACCAGTCGTTGGGCCCCGGATCGGACACGGTCGTGTTCTCGCTCAACTCCGGGTACCTGTACACGTGCAATGAGACCACTGCCGCCTTCCTGCAGGCACTGGACGGCCGGCGGACGCTCGGGGAGGCCATTGAAACCCTTTGGGAACAGTACGAAGTCTCGCGAGAGGAGCTTACCCGGGACATGACCGCCTTGGCGGGCAAGCTTCTTCAGGAGAAATTGCTGGTTGAGCAACACTAGCGGCCCCATGTCGCTGCGATTGCCGTTGTTACGGGCGCACATCTGGCTGGTGGCGACGTTCATTCCCCTGCTGGACAAGGTCTTGTCGCTCAAGCGAGTGTTACGCGTGCTGACGCCCCCGACTTCCGTGGTCCCCTACCGGGGCATTGCCTGGCAGGATATCGTGGAGCGGGTAGCGCAACGTCTGAAAAACCCTCGCAACATGCGCCGTCGCCCCTGCCTGCGACAGTCCCTAACCCTGTTTCACTTCCTGCGCCTGGCAGGCTACCCGGCCGTTTTGCGAATCGGCGTGTATCCGCAAAACCCGGAGGCCCCGCGAACCCAAGCCCACGGCTGGGTGACGCTCAATGATATAGCCTTAACGTCGCCCCCGGACGGCCCGGCGGCGGTGGTGCTGGTCCACGGGGCCGCGGCGCAAGAAAATTCCGTCAAAGAGGACCTTGCACAAGCCCCATAACTGTGTTAAGTTTCCGCCCAGCTTCGTCCGAAGTCACACGTGGTGGACGCTCATTCATACGGGTCGTATTTCCGTGCTTGGCAGACCGCACGCGAAAGGAATACGCATGAACGCCAAGAAGCCTTATGCCAAACCCGTGTTGAAGAAGCTGGAGCGGCTTGCCGACATCACCGCTCAGGGCACGCCCGGCGTCGTCAGTGGGGCTACACCCGGTTGAAAAAGGAATACGCATGGACACCAAGAAGTCCTATGCCAAACCCGTGTTGAAGAAGCTGGAGCGGCTTGCCGACATCACCGCTCAGGGTACGCCCGGCGTCGTCAGCGGGGTTACACCCGAGTGACCAAGGAATACGCATGAACGCCAAGAAGCCCTATGTCAAACCCGTGTTGAAGAAGCTGGAGCGGCTTGCCGACATCACCGCTGTGCCCGACGGCGTCAGCGGGGTTACACCTACACCCCCGTGACCAACGCGGCGTCGCCACGGTGCCGGTTGAAGGAGATTGCATGCAAACGAAGAAACCCTATTCTCCGCCTACGCTCCAGAAGCGTGAAAAGCTCTCGGATACGACTCAAGGCGGGGCCTCCATCACCTCGGGCGTTGATGCTAATGATTAAGTAGGCTTCTGCGGCGTCGCCACGGTGCTGGCTAAAGGAGATCGCATGAAAACGAAGAAACCCTATTCTCCACCTACGCTCCAGAAGCGGGACAAGCTTTCAGATATGACTCAAGGCGACCCCCCCATCACCTCAGGCGCTAGGGATGGTAATGCTTAAGCAGGCTTCTGCGGCGTCGCCACGGTGCCGGCTGAAAGAGCTCGCATGAAAACGAAGAAGCCCTATTCTCCGCCTACGCTCCA
>Ga0187885_10000617_pt1 | contig 42544 bp, 37 predicted proteins | sample June2016WEW_20_1_3_FD_132970 | JGI IMG/M metagenome (GOLD analysis project Ga0187885, IMG submission 132970) | Peatland microbial communities from SPRUCE experiment site at the Marcell Experimental Forest, Minnesota, USA - June2016WEW_20_100 | ecosystem: Environmental > Terrestrial > Soil >...
AAGGCTCGCCTTGGCCTCGTTCGAGTACACCACCACCCCGCCCCGGAAGTAGCCGCTCGAGCCGCCGACGTCCGTGATGACGCTCGCCACCAGGCCGCCCGTGCAGGACTCGGCGGACGCTACCGTCAGGTGCCGTCGCAGACACAGGTCCTGCAGTCGCTCGGCGAGGATTCGCGGCGGTTCCTCTGCCACGGCAGGTCACCGGTCGTTGGACGGCACCGGCGGGCCGTACGCGGTTATGCGCCAGCTTGCCGGGCTGTTTGTGCTGCCCGTGCCCAGTCGTCCATACGAGGTTCCGTTGACCGTCACGTATGTCGTGTTGGGCGATCCCGTGAAGATCCAGACCGACTGGTTGGCCACGACCTTGATCTGGGAGCCGGACGCGACGCGTTTGTATGGCGGCCCGTCGTACCCCGCCAGGATCTTTCCGTCTTTCCATATCTTCAGGTCCGCCGGACCACCCTTGACGTTTATAACGACGACCAGGGAGCCGGCCGTGACGATGACGGTGAGCTGGACCGGAGTTGTGCTCACGCCATCCTTGTTCGTCCCGACCACGGTCAGCAGCCAGCGCCCCGAATAGAGCCGCAGCGGTGTGCTGAACCTGCCGTTGATGTCGGGGATGACGGTTATCGGTGTCGGGCCGGCCGACGGGTTCGGCGTGGCTGCCCGACTTGGTGTCGGGCTGGCCGTCGCGAATGGCGTGGACGTGGCCATGGGCATCATCGTCGGCTGTTGAGTCGGCGCGGGGGTCCGCGTCGGGGCGTTGGTGGCCTTCCCGCTCGGGGGGGCGGGCGGCGCTGTGCCGACGTACGTGGCCGTGACCGTCACCGACGTTATCGCCACGGTGGTGCCGTAGACGGTGATGCTGCCGCTGACGAACGACTGGCCGTTCGTGGGCGAGTCCACCGCCAGAAATGGGGCGACTGGCGATGCGGTCGGCGTCTCGACATTGATGAGCCGCGTAACCACGGCCGAGTCGTGGCCGGTGTCAAGGTCCGTCGAGTAGATGTCGAACTCGTTGATGCCGTTGTGCAGCGCCGCCTTGTAATTCCAGTTGCCCGACGCGTTGGCCTGCGTGTGCATCGGGTCACGCTGGTCCCAGGAGATGCTTATCTCGGCGCTCTTGGTGGCCGTGCCCTGCAGCGGGTAGCTGGTCGTGCCGCTCGCAACGGTGATCACGGCCTGCCCCGGAGAGGTCACCGTCAGCGTCGGGTCCTGGAGGACCAGCGTCGCCTGCATGCCGAAGAAGAGCCCCACGCCGGCGATGATGACGAGCAGCAGGAGCACCACCACGTGGGTCGGCCCGACGTGGAGAGCGCGCCTGGGCATTGCTATCGGCTGCGGCCCTCCGATCGGTGACTCCTTCGGCGCTTTGGTGCGCCGCCATGGCAGCCGCTCCGAGATACTTGATAGCCGCGCCCTGGGAGGCGGAGACTTCAGGATCGACGGCTCCGGCTTGGGCGGGCGCGACTGAGCCAGCTCCGCGGGCGGAACCTTTGCCGCACGCTGAAGGGCCGGCAGCTTCAGCTGCGGCAACTTGAGCTCGGGCAGCTTAAGGGCGAAAGCCCCCCCGGCGGCGGCCTCGGGTGCGGAATCAGCGCTCGGGGGCGTCCCGCTCGAGGGCGTCCCGCTCGACGACCTGGCCCGCGCGCGGCCGCCGCTCCGGGGCGGGAACTGCACCGCCGGCTGCGCGGCCTCGGCCGAATCAACGACGACGGGCGCGCTCGGACGCGGGGCCGCGCTCTCGCGCCGCCACTCCTCCCAGGCCTCGTCCGGATCCAGGCCGAGGTAGCTGGCGTAGTTGCGCAGGAAGCCGCGCGCGTACACTTCCGCCGGCAGCTCCGAGTACTGTCCTTCCTCGAGGGCGGCAAGGAACTTGACGCGTATCTTGGTGTCGCGTTCCACGCGGTACAGGTCTATGCCGCGCGCCTCGCGAGCGGCCCTGAGTCGCGCGGAGATCGACATCGGGCCTGCGGAACCGCCATTGGACCCATTCGCCTCCCCCGAATGGCGCCGCATGTGGCGCGGTTCTTCTCTTGGCGTCATACCTCGTCCTCGCCGTGCGCGATGAACGGACGCGCGGGCGCCGCTCCGTCTCGGCGCAGCACCTGCCGGGCATTGGACCCATCGAACGGCCCGATGTAACCGCGTGCCTCCAGCTGATCCATGATCCTGGCGGCTCGTGCGTAGCCGACCTTCAAGCGTCGCTGGAGGAGCGACGCCGAAGCTCGATCGTACTCCTGGATGACACTTAGGGCATCGGAGAAGAGGCGGTCCGCGTCCTCGTCGGGGGCCTCCGCGGGTCCCTCCGACTCGTCGCCCGTCTCGACGATAGCCATGTCGTAGTGCGTCTCGGCCTCTGCCCGCCAGTGCTCCGTGATGTTGCCGATCTCCTTGTCGGAGACGAAGACGCCCTGCAGGCGGATCGGATGAGGCAGATCGGACGGCTGGAAGAGCATGTCGCCCCGGCCGATCAGATCCTCGGCGCCGGGCATGTCCAGGATCGTCCGCGAGTCGATCTGCGACGCCATGGCGAAGGCTATGCGGCTCGGGAAGTTGGCCTTGATGAGACCTGTCACAACGTTCACCGACGGTCGCTGCGTGGCCAGCACGAGGTGGATACCCGTGGCGCGGGCCTTCTGCGCCAGCCGGACGACCGGATCCTCGACGTCCCGGCCCTCGCGCATCATCAGGTCCGCCAGCTCGTCGACGATGATCACGATGAAGGGCAGCCGATCAGCCGGGTCGGCCCGCGTCTCGTTGAACCCGGTGATGTTACGAGCGGTCGCCCCGGCGAAGCGCCGGTAGCGGTTCTCCATCTCCGCCACGGCCCACTTGAGGGCGGCCTTGGCTCGCTCGGGCTCGGTGATCACCGGCACCAGCAGGTGCGGCAGGCCGTTATAGGCCGACAGCTCGACGCGCTTCAGGTCCACCAGGATCATGCGCACTTCGTCCGGCGTGGCGTTGCACAAGAGGCTCGTTATCAGGGCGTTGACCATGACGCTCTTGCCGGAGCCGGTGGCACCGGCGATCAGCAGGTGCGGCATCTTCGCCAGGTCGGTGGCACGGGCATGGCCGGCCACGTCGCGACCCAGGGCGAAGGTCAGCTTGGAGGACGCCCGAAAGTCGACCTCTTCGAGGATCCGGCGCAGCGCGACGATGTTGAAGTCCTTGTTGGGGATCTCGATGCCGACGACGCTCTTGCCCGGGATCGGCGCCTCGATGCGAATCGTGCGCGCCGCCAGGGCCATGGCCAGGTCGTCCGAGAGCGCCTCAATCCTGCTGACCTTGATCTCCGGCGAGGGCTCCACCTCGTACTGGGTGACCACCGGCCCGGCGTTCCAGGCGACCACGCGGGACGGGATGTTGAAGCTCGCCAGCTTGGCGGCGATGATCGCGGCGTTGCGCTCGTGGTCCATGGTGCTGTCGCCGTTCCGCGGAGTGACATCCTCGAGGAGGGCGAGCGGCGGGAGACGGTATTCGGGGCGCGGTCTGGCGGCCCCGGCGGCGGCGCTGCCTTCGAAGGCGCCGATGCCTCCATCAGGCGAGGCGAGATCTCGCTGGCCGCGCACCGGAGCGCCTTCGCGAATCGATCGTCCCAACCGCCCCGCATCCCCATCCGCGGCGGTGTCGCGCAGGGGGCCCCCATCGCGTGTGGCCGAGTCCGGCGCCGCAGGCGGAGCGAAGGTGAGCGAGGTTGGGCCCGGGTTCGGGATGGCCACGGGCACCAAAGGAACGTGCTCTTCCGGGGCCCTGCCGCGCGGCCCGAGCGAGATCGCATCCCGGCCCATCTTCTCCGCCCTGACGGCCGAGGGCGGCGATCCATCCTGCGACCTCGCGGGGGCCGGTCGGAACAGCTTGTTAGCCGCCTCCGATGCCAGGCTTGCGATCGGCACAACCGCGGCCGGCAGAGATAGGTCGATCGCCAGCAGCACGCCCGCGACCATGACCACCGTCAGCAGGATCGCGGTCCCGGGCAGCGTGATCAACCCGGGCAGGTTGTGAGCCAGGGCCTTGCCGATGACGCCGCCGTGTGTCGGATCCATCAGCTCGACGAGACCCAGCGCCGCCGAGAACCCGGCCGCCGCGCCCAGGATCGTCAGCTGCCAGTCGCCACGGACTCCCCTGGCGCGGTTGGCGACCCACCAGCCGATCGCCAGCAGGACGAAGGGCAGTATCCGGCGGCCGAAGCCGACCCATGGCGAAATCGAATCGCGCCACCAGTCGGTCAGCTTGCCCTCGCCGGGAACCATAAGAGCAACGAGCGTCGCCGCTCCGATCAGCATCAGCGAGTAGCCGAAAACCTGGCGGCCTGCGTCGGGCGCGATATGAACCGACCCGGCGCGCCGGCGCGCCGCGGCCGCGCGGTTGCGTGTAGACGTGGGTCTGCCCCGGGCTGCCATCAGACCTCCACCACGACCGGGAAGACCAGCGGCCGGCGCCGCGTCTGCTCGTACAGGTAGCGCGACACCTCGTCCTTGATCTGGCTCTTGAGCAGGCCCACTTCGCTCGTTCGATCGCCGGGACTCTCGATAGCACTCATGATGTGCTCGACTGTGGCCTCCATGAGGGGGTCGCGCTCGTTGCCGTGAACGAAGCCACGCGTGACGATCTCCGGCCGTGTCACCAACTTGCCGGTCTGCTTGTCTACCGTGACCACGACGATGAACATGCCGTCGCTGGCAAGAGCCCGCCGGTCGCGCAGAACCACTTCCCCCACGTCGCCGACCGAGAGCCCGTCCACGAGCACGTACCCGGAGGTGACGGGCGCCGCGCGACGTGCGCTGCCGTCCGCGTAGAACTCGATGGCTTGGCCGTTCTCGATGATGAAGACGTTTTCCGGTGCCACGCCCGTCTCGACGGCCAGGCGACCGTGCTGGACCAGCATCCGGAATTCGCCGTGGATCGGGATGAAGTACTTGGGGCGGGTCAAGCCGAGCATCAACTTCAGCTCTTCCTGGCTGGCATGGCCCGAGACGTGGGCGTGCTTGACGGTGTGGTAGAAGACGTTGGCGCCGGCCTTGAAGAGATTGTCGATCGTCCGCGCCACATACTCCTCGTTGCCCGGGATGGGGCTGGCGCTGACGATGACCGTGTCGCCCGGCTGGATCTCCACGAAACGGTGATCCCGGTTGGCCATGCGAGCCAGACCGGCCATCGGTTCACCCTGCGCCCCCGTCGTGGCGATGACTATTCGATCCGCGGCGATGGTGCCGATCTGGTCCTTGGCCACCACCTGGCCGGGGGCGAAGGTCAGGTAGCCGAGATCTGTGGCGATCCTGAAGTTCTGCTCCATCGATCGCCCGACGACCGCGACGCGCCGGTCGAAGGTCGTCGCGGCGTCGATGACCTGCTGGATCCGCGCGATGTTGCTGGCGAAGGTGGCCACGATGACCCGGCCGGTCAGCGGCTCCATGATCTCGCGGAAGGTCTCCCCCACGGTCCGCTCGGAGAGCGTGTAGCCGGGACTCTCCGCGCGGGTCGAGTCCGACAGCAGGCAGATCACGCCCTCCTCGCCGAGCCTGGAGAGCATCGCGAAATCGGATCGGCGGCCGTCCACGGGCGTGTGATCGAACTTGAAGTCACCCGTGGTGACGACCGTGCCGACCGGCGTGTGGAGCGCCATCCCCATGGCGTCGGGGATCGAGTGGCTAATACGGAACGGCTCGATCCGGAACGGCCCGATCTCGAGATTGTCGCCAGGGTCCAGCGGCAGGAGCGGGTTCTTGTGGAGCTTGTGCTCCTTGATCTTGATGCCGAGCAGGCCCCTGGCCAGCGTGGAGGCATAGACCGGCACGCCCGGGAAGTACGGCAGCACGTACGGCAGGCCACCGATGTGATCCTCGTGGGCATGGGTAATCAGGAAGGCTCGGACCTTCTCGCGGTTCTCCCGCAGGTAGGTGACGTCGGGAATGACCAGGTCGATCCCGAACATCTCCTCGTCGGGGAACATGAGCCCGCAGTCGACGACGACGATGTCGTCGCCGTACTCGAAGACGTACATGTTCTTGCCGATCTCCCCGACGCCTCCGAGGGGGATGATGCGGAGCGGTGTCTCTGGGTCAGGCATCTGGACTCGCGTGACGGGACTTGGCGGATCTGCTCATCCTAGAAGAGGCCGAGCTGAGCCGCAGGGTCGAATTCGGCGCCGGCTGGGGCGGCCGTCTCGGCTGGCCCCGAAGGTGCCGGGAGCACGTTCTCGGCAGCCTGAGGTAGCTCGCCCTCGGCAGCGGCTGCGACCTGTGACGAGCCGGCCTCGGCCGATGCTTCGTTCGCCGGCGGAGCGGGGGCAAACGGGACGGTCGGCTGCCCGGCCGGCGGCACGGGGGCCGGTCCGGCGGCTGCTCGCAGGGCTCGCGCCTGCATGAGAGCCCTCGGGACGCCCTGCATGTCGTCGAAGAGGGCCTGCTTGAGCGAACCCTGGTGCAGCGCGGCGGCGGGGTGATACATCGCGAACGTGAGCGCCCGTGGGGCTCCGGATGCGGCGCTGGCGGGCTGGAAGGTTCCATGAACCTGCCCGATACGTGCCCCGGGGCTGAAGCGGGCCATGGAGAAGCGGCCCAGCGTCACGACGAGCGCCGGGTCGAGCGCCTCCAGCTGGCGCGTCAGATACAGCGCGCAGGCCGTGATCTCGTCCGGCTCGGGATCGCGGTTGCCCGGCGGGCGGCATTTGACCACGTTGGTGATGAAGACCTCACCGCGCGACCAGAGGACCGAGGCGAGCAACTCGTCCAGGAGCGAGCCAGCCTGACCCACGAACGGCCGGCCCTGCCGGTCTTCATTGAACCCGGGCCCTTCGCCCACGAAGATGACCTCCGTGCCGGCGGTCCCCTCCCCCGGCACCGCCCGTGTCCGACCCTGGTGCAGGCGGCAGCGCGTGCACGCCGCCACCTCCGCCGCTATGGCATCGAGCGCCGCCTGGCGCTCGGCGTCCGTCACGAGGCTTCCCCGGTCCCGCTGGGGACCGCCCGCCGTGAGCGGGCCTCGACCCAACCGCGCTCGAGCAGCGCCTCCGCGATCTGGACGGCGTTTGTGGCCGCGCCCTTGCGCAGGTTGTCGCTGACGACCCAGAAGGCGAGCCCGCGCTCGACCGATGGATCGGTTCGCACCCGCCCGACGTAGACCTCGTCCGAGCCGGCGGCCTGAGTTGCGATCGGATAGACGTGGTTTTCGGGATCGTCGACGACCACGACGCCGGGGACGGCGGCAAAGGCATTGCGAGCCTCTTGCGGCGTCATCGGCCTGGTCGTCTCCACGTGCACCGCCTCCGAGTGGCCGACGAAGACCGGCACGCGGACGGCAGTGCAGGAGATGCGCAGTTCCGGCAGGTGAAGGATCTTGCGGCTCTCCGTCACGACCTTCCACTCCTCGCGGGTGTAGCCGTTGTCCAGGAAGACGTCGATCTCCGGAAGCGCGTTGAAGGCGATCGGGTGCGGATACACCGACGCCACCTTGGCCTCGCCCGCGACATGAGCGCGGATCTGATTCTCCAGCTCGGCGAGCGCCTCCGCTCCCGTGCCGGACACGGACTGATACGTGTCTACGATGACACGCTCCAGCCCGACGGTGTCGCGCAGGGCCATCAGCACGGGCATGAGCTGCATCGTCGAGCAGTTCGGGTTGGCGACGATCCCCTCGTGCCACTCCCCGTCGCCCGGGTTGACCTGGCTGACGATGAGGGGCACTGCGGGGTCCATTCGCCAGGCATTGGAGTTGTCGATGACCGTGGCTCCGCGGGCCGCGGCTGCGGGAACCAGCTGCCTGGAGACGTCCGTCCCGGCCGAGAAGAGCGCTATGTCTACGCCCTCGAAAGCGTCGGGAGTCGCCTCCTCCACGGTGAGAGTCCGCCCATCGGCGCTGACCGTCGTGCCGGCGGATCGGCCGGAAGCCAGCAGCCGCAGCTCGCCGACCGGGAACCTTCGCTCGGACAGGACCTGGATCATCGTGCGTCCAACGACGCCCGTGGCTCCAACGACTGCGACGGTCAGTAATTGGGCTTCTCGGGACATGGCTCCACTACTCTACTGGGCTGGCGGGCACGGCAGGATTATACCAGCGGACCGCCGGATGCCAGATCGCGCGTGCATATAGATCGACTACTGCGTATCATCATGCACGCGGCTGGATAAGCCACCGCCCGTGAGCCGGCCTGCGACGTGCCCGCGATAGCCCCACGGGCTGCCCGGGTCAGACCTGCGTCTTGGCCAGGTGCCGCTGCATGGCCGCCTTGCGGGAGAGATTGATTCGGCCCTGGCGGTCGATCTCGGTCACGACCACCATTACCTCGTCACCGACCGAAACCACGTCTTCCACCGTGGGCACGTGATAGTCGGCCAGTTCGCCGATCCGAACCAGCCCTTCCTTGCCGGGCAGGATCTCGACGAAGCACCCGAAGCCCATGATCCGGGTGACCTTGCCCAGGTACAGGCCGCCGACTTCCACGTCGCGTGTCAGCGACTCGATCCACTGGACGGCCTTGCGCGAGCTCTCGCCCGACACGGCGGCGATCTGCACGGTGCCGTCGTCCTCGACGTTGATCTCGGTGCTGGTTTCCTCCTGGATCTTGCGGATGACGGAGCCACCCTTGCCGATGATGTCGCGGATCTTCTCGGGGTTGATCTTGATGGTGATGATGCGCGGCGCGAAGCTGCTCATCTCCGTGCGGCTGGACGGGATGACGGCATCCATCTTGTCCAGGATGGCCATCCGAGCCGCATGGGCCTTCTGCAGGCCCTGGCGAATGATCGCCTCGCTGATGCCCATGACCTTGATGTCCATCTGCAGGGCCGTGACGCCTTCACGGGTGCCGGTGACCTTGAAGTCCATGTCGCCGAAGGCATCTTCCTTGCCCAGGATGTCGGTCAGGACGACGAAGCGGCCGTCCGGCTCGCTGATCAGGCCCATCGCGGCACCGGCGACGGCGGCCTTGATCGGCACGCCGGCATCCATCAGCGCCAGGCTCGAGCCACAGGTCGAGGCCATCGAGGTGGAGCCGTTCGAGGTCACGCACTCGCTCACGAGTCGGATCACGTAGGGGAACTCTTCCTCCGACGGCAGGACCGGCAGGAGGGCCCGCTCGGCGAGGTGGCCGTGGCCGATCTCGCGCCGGCCGGGCCCGCGCATCGGCTTGTTCTCGCCGGTGCTATAGGGCGGCATGTTGTAGTGGTGGAGGAACCGCTTCTCGGTCTCGGGGCTGATCGTGTCGATGCGCTGGACATCCGAGGCCGGGCCCAGCGTTGCCACCGTGAGGGCCTGGGTCTGGCCGCGGGTGAACAGGCCGGATCCGTGGGCCCGCGGCAGTACGCCGACCTCGACCGAGATCGGGCGGATCTCGTCGACGCCCCGGCCGTCCATGCGGATGCCTTCGTCGAGGATCAGCTTGCGGACGGTGTTCTTCTGGACGAGCCCGAAGAGGCTCTTGCTGATGCGGGCCTGGCGGCGCGCGGCGTCCAGGAGCGCCGCCGGGTCCTGGCCGTCCTGGCGATTTGCCCTGATGGACACGGCGATGGCATCTTCCAGCAGCTCGATTCGCGGCGGCAGGTCCCGCGCGAATTGAGCTAGCACGGCGGCCGTGGTCTCGGCATCGGCCAGGCCGCGATGAGCCGTCTCGATCGTCAAGCCGAAGAACCGGGCCACGTCGCCGAGCTTGAACGACTCCAGGTCCGGGTAGCCTTCCCGGGCGATGGCGAGGGTGTCGAAGTAGCTGGCCTCGGCGAACCTGCCCGGCTCACCGAGCGCGTGCTCGATGAACCCCAGGTCGAAGCCGACGTTGTGGCCGACTAGGCTGGTCGTCCCGGCGAACTCCAGGAAGCGCAGGGCAGCGTCGCGCGGGGCCGGGGCGCCGGCCACGTCCGCATCGCTGATGCCGTGCATCTGGGCGCCCAAGATCGCGCGCCCTGGGTTCACGAAGGTGGAGAAGCGATCGACGATCTCGCCGTCGCGAACGCGAACGGCGCCGATCTCGATCAGGTCGGCCATCTTCGGCTCGCGGCCGGTCGTCTCGACGTCGACGACCACGAACTCGGAGCCACGCTCCCGAACCTTCTTCACGAATTCGAGTACGGAGCTCGTCCCCGGCTCGAGGTAGCCGATCGTCTTGGGCTTGCCGACGGCGGCGCGCATCTCCTCCTGGATGTCGATGAGAGGCTGGAGCGCGCGGTGACCGAAGAGAATGGCCTCGGCCATCACGTCCTCGGGAAGGATCGAAGCGCCGGCCTCGACCATCATGATCGCGTCGCGCGTACCCGAGACGACGAGGTCCAGATCCGAGCGCTCGAGATCGCCGATGGTGGGGTTGACCACGAACTCGCCGTCGATGCGGCCTATCCGAACGGCGCCGATCGGGCCGAGGAATGGGATCTCGCTGATGGTCAGCGCGCATGAAGCGGCGAACGTGCCAAGGACGTCGGGCTGATTCTCCTGGTCCGTGGATAGGACCGTGATCACGATCTGGACGTCATCCTTGTAGCCCTCCGGGAAGAGCGGCCGGATCGGCCGGTCGGTCAGGCGGCAGGCCAGAATGGCCTGCTCCGAAGGTCGGGATTCGCGCTTGATGAAGCCGCCCGGGATCTTGCCGGCGGCGTACATGCGCTCCTCGAATTCGACCGTGAGCGGGAAGAAGTCGAGGCCGGGCCGCGGATCGGCCCGGTTTGCGGTGCCCAGCACCATGGTGTCGCCGAAGCGGACCGTGACGGCACCGCCCGCGAGCATGGCCATCTTGCCGGTTTCGATGCTGAGTGTGCGTCCTGCGAACTGCGTCTCGAATGTCTGAGACACGGGTTTGTATTCCTCCTGAGCCAGGAGGCCGGATGGTGTTCCGTAACTCGCCTGGACGTGCTCCGCGCCAAGGGTGCGCCGGCGCGAGGTCTCTGCCCTGCGCCAGGGTTGCAGCGCTTAGCGGCGCAGTCCGAGCCGTGCGATGACGGCGCGATAGCGAGCGTTGTCCTTCTTGATCAGGTAGGCAAGAAGGCGCCGCCGCTGTCCGACGAGCTTGAGGAGGCCGCGGCGGGACTGGTTGTCCTTCGGAAAGCTTCGCAGGTGCTCCGTGAGCTCCTTGATCCTTTCGGTGAGGAGCGCGATCTGCACCTCTGCGGAGCCAGTGTCGCCGTCGTGTACGGCGTAATCCGAGATCACCTGTTCCTTCGCTTCCCGCGCGAGCGGCACACGATCCTCCGACTAGCTCTCTAGAACGTGGGTTTCCTATCTCTCTAAATGCCTGGCGGATGGTAGCAGGGTTCGGTGGGTAGTGCCAGCCGGATCCGAGCCCGGGCCACGGGTCAATCGACGAAAACGACCCTCAGGCGATCCGGCTGCTCGCCGCCGAGGATGTCCTCCAACCACAGACCCCCCTCGTCCACGACCGCGGCGCTGGCTCGATCGGCACGGGCAGCCGGTGAACCGGTCTGCCACGGCGGCCCGATCATGACCGCGTAGCGACCCGGTGGCGGAAGGACGACTGGAACCTCGAAGCGAAGCTGCGCCGCCTGGAGAGGGCGCGGCTCGGCCACGACAGTACCGGTGACCGACAGCGGCCGGCCGAGCATCCGCCGTGCCGCTGCCAGATCCCCGGCCACGATCCGCCTTCGGATCTCCGAGCTGCGAACCTGTTCGCCGTCGAGCAGCAGCGAGTGAACGACCGTGACCTCGAAGCCGGCCTCCTTCCCCAGCTGCGTCAGGGCCTCCGGCGTGCCCCGGCGGTCGCGGCCGAAGGCGGCATCCGGGGTCATGACGAATCCGGCCAGCTCCACGTGGCTTCGAATACGTTCCACGAAGTCCCCGTAGCTGGTCATACGGAGCGAGTGATCGAAGTGCTGGACCACGGTCACCTCCGCCCCCGCGGCCGCCAGTCGCACCAGCCGCTCGTCTGGATCGCACAGCAACGCCGGAGCCAGGCCGGCGACGACCTCCTCGGGGTGGGCGTCGAATGTGATGACGGCCGGCCGGGCGGCCGCCCGCGCCGCAGCGTGGCGCAGTTCCCGAAGCAAGTACAGGTGCCCGCGATGCAGACCGTCGAAGACGCCGATGGCAACGTACAGCCGGCCCGTCTCGCGACGCAGCGCGTCCACCCCGGGCACGACCTCGTGTGGAACGCCGGCGCGGGCGTACCAGAGCGGCGGCTCCACGTGCTCGCCGCCCTCCACCGCCGCGACGGCCTCGCCTGCGCCGCCTCCCTGAGCGGGCAGGGGCGGCACGAACATCTTCTGGGGCACGATCCGGCCCGCTCGCCACGACCCGATGCCCACGAGGCTTTCGCCCGGGTCGGTGAGCCTGACCGTGGCGCCCTGCTCCAGGTGAGGGCGCTGCGCCGGCCGAACCTGCTGGCCGCGGGCGGCGGCGATGACTTCATCGCTTGTCAGAGGGGCGATGGGCAGCCCCTCCAGGCCCGCATCGATGGGGAGCGTCAGGGCCGCCAGGAACGACGGCCCGGCGGCGGCCGCGGCGCGCACGGCATCGAGATCGTGGGCGGTCTCCAGTGGGAAGGGGCCGCTTCGGGTGCGAGTCAGCGCGCCCAGGTAGGCGCCGCACCCCAGCTGCTCACCGAGGTCGCGGGCAAGCGAGCGAATGTAGGTGCCGGCGCCGCACTCCACCTCCAGCACGGCCGCAGGCCGCTCCGGGTATGAGCCGTCCCACTCCACGAGCTCGAGCCGGTTGATCTTCACGGTGCGGGGAGCGAGCTCCGGCGCCACCCCCTGGCGGGCGAGCTGGTAGGCGCGCCGGCCACCGACCTTGATGGCGCTGAACGCCGGCGGCCGTTGCTCGATCGAGCCGCAGAAGGCGGCCAGCGCCTGCTCGACGAGCTCGCGCGTGGGCCCCGGACGGCCGCTCGGAACGAGCTCGCCGTCGCGATCATCGGTGGCGGACCTTGCGCCGAAGCAGACCGTGGCGCGGTAGGCCTTGTCGTCGCCCATGTGGTACTCGACCACACGCGTCGCCAGACCGAGGAAGACCGGCAGCACACCCGCGGCGAACGGATCGAGCGTCCCACCGTGCCCGACTCGTCGTGTGCCGCTGAGTCGCCGGACCAGACCCACCATATCGTGCGACGTGGGCCCGGACGGCTTCGACAGTACCAGGATGCCGTCGATGCCCCGCTCGGTGGCGCGGCCCGAGGCACTCATCCCGGGATCGGTCCGTTCGCCTCGATGAGCTCCGCGGCTCGGGCCAGCACCATGCGGCGTGCCTCCCACCGCGGTAGATAGACGCTGGCTCCCGCGGCGCGAGCGTGACCACCCCCACCGAACGTACGCGTCAGGACCGTCGCGTCCACGCCCTCGCGCGTGCGAACGCTGATCCGTGTGACCTCGCCCTCCCCCTTGAAGAGCACCGCCACTTGGGCGTCCCGAGCCTGGGCGAGCATGTCGATCAGGCCCTCGGACTCCGCCGAGCTGGCACCGGCCGCGGCCAGATCGGCCTGTTCCAGCGTGGACCAGACGAGCCGGCCGTCGCAGTCCGACTCGAGACGCGAGAGCACGCGGCCGAAGAGAATGAGCTGGCTATTGGGCTTGGTGCGGTACACCCGGCGGGCGATCTCGCTGAGCGGCGCCCCCGCCTCGCGCAACGCCGCGGCCACGACCAGAGTCCGCGGCGTCGTGTTGGGGTGCTGGAAGTTGCCGGTGTCCATGACCACGCCCGCTGCCAGAGCCGTGGCCAGCATCCCGTCGGCGGCCGTGAGGGGAACGCCCATTCGCCAGGCCAGCAGTGTCACCATCTCGCACGTGGCGGAGCTGTGCGGGTCCACCCAGTCGAAGGCACCAAAATGCCGGTTGGACACGTGGTGATCGATGTCGAGTATGGGCACGCGCTCGAACAGGTCGCGGTGCGAATCAAGCACCGGCCCGATCCGCTCCAGCTCGCCGCAATCCCCCACGACCAGCAGGTCGTAGGCGATCTCCGGAGCCGGCCCCTGGCGGAATCGGTCCATGCCCGGCAGGAAGTCGTACATCGCCGGCATCGGATCCGCGCACACAGGCGTGGCCACTCCCCCACCCGCTTCGACAAGGAGGGCGATGGCCAGCGCCGAGCCCAGCGCGTCCGCCTCCGGATTCTCGTGGCAGATCGTGAGAACCCGCCGCCCCGCCCTCAGTCGCCCGATGACCTCGTCCGGGACCGCAGCCGCGTAAGCGGAGAGATCGACCCTCGGATCGGGGTTCATCGTGAGCTCCGGCGGGCGCTGCCTCGGGCCGTCTTCGCGCCGGGCTTCGAGCCCGTCCGCTTCCTCGGCCGTGGCCTTCCGCCGGGCGACGGCGGCCGCGGGACCTCCAGATCGGGCGCGTCTCCCTCGTGCGGCAGACGTGGAACCGGCGTCGGCAGCGACTCCAGCGGGGCCGCGGCAGCGTCCGGGTCGCGCCCGGCCTCCAGCTCGTTGAGCAGGTGGAGCACGCGCGTCCCGCGCTCGACCGAATCGTCGAGCCGGACGTCCAGCTCGGGGATGCGGCGCAACCGAATCTTGGAGTTGAGGCTGTGCCGCACGTAGGGCATTGCCCGACGCAGGGCTGCCAGCGTTTCCCGGCGCTGCTCCTCGGACCCGATGACGCTGACCCAGACGCGCGCGTGCGCAAGATCCGCGCTCGTCTCGACATCGGTCACGGTGACGAAGCCGATTCCCGGATCCGCCAGCTCACGCTCCAGCGCTCGGCCGATCTCCTGGCGGAGAAGCTCGTCGATGCGTTCGGTTCGCTGGCTCATCGGGCTCGGCTACTCCCACTCCGGCAGGAGTTGCGGCGGCAGATCAACCCGCCGCCCGGCTCACCATCTGCTGGGTGAAGCACTCGATGACGTCACCTTCCACCAGGTCGTTCGATCCGGCCAGGCCGATGCCGCACTCGAAGTTCATGGCGACCTCTCGGACATCGTCGCGGAAGCGCCGCAGCGACTCGATCTTGTCGGTGACGATCACCTTGCCGCCACGCCAGACGCGAGCCCCGCCGCCGCGGACGATCCGTCCGTCGGTGACGTAACAGCCCGCGATGACCGCGACCTTGCCGACCCTGAAGATCTGCCGGACTTCCGCTCGACCTTCGACGCTCTCCACCTGCTCCGGCTCTAGCATGCCGCGGAGCGCCGCCGAAATATCGTCGGTGAGCTTGTAGATGATGTCGTACAGGCGGACGTCGACCTTCTCGGACTCGGCCGCCCGCCTGGCGGTGTCGGTTACCTTCGTGTTGAAGGCCACCACGATCGCGTCGGACGCCGCGGCGAGCATGATGTCGTTGTCGGTCACGTCGCCCGCGGCTTCGTGCAGGACGTTGATACGGACCTCGTCCGTGGAGAGCTGCTGCAGGGCGTGGGTGATCGCGCCCAGGGAACCCGAGACGTCGGTCTTCAGGATGATCCGCAGCTCCTTCGTCTGACCGGCCTGGATCTGGGCGTACAGGTCCTCCAGCGTGGCGCGGCCGCTTCCCTCCGAGCGGGCCGCAGAGGCGGCTTTGCGCTCCTCGACCATGGTCCGTGCCGTCTTCTCGTCGGCCACCACGCGTAGGATGTCGCCGGCCTGAGGCACGTCGGCGAGGCCCAGCACCACCGCCGGGCTCGAAGGACCGGCCTTGGTAATGCGCTTGCCGAGAGCGTTCTCGAGAGCGCGGACCTTGCCGTAGGTCTCGCCGACGACGATGACGTCGCCGACTCGCAGGGTGCCCGTCTGGACCAGGGCCGTCGCCACCGGGCCGCGTCCCTTGTCCAGCTCCGCCTCGACGATTGTGCCGACGGCGGGGCGTTTCGGGTTGGCCTTGAGCTCCTGCAGATCGGCGACCAGGTTGATCATCTCCAGCAGCTCGTCCAGGCCCGTGCGAGCCTTGGCCGAAACCGGCACCATCGGTACGTCGCCGCCGTACTCCTCGACCACGACGCCCGCTTCCGCCAGGCCGTTCTTGACGCGGTCGGGATTGGCGTCCGGCTTGTCCATCTTGTTGAGGGCGATGACGATCGGCACCCTGGCCGCGCGGGCGTGATCGATCGCCTCGAGGGTCTGGGGCATGACGCCGTCGTCCGCGGCCACCACGACGACGGCGATGTCGGTGACCTTGGCGCCACGGGCGCGCATGGCCGTGAACGCCTCGTGGCCCGGCGTGTCCAGGAAGACGATGCGCCGGCCGTCCTTGACCACTTCGCTGGCGCCGATGTGCTGGGTGATGCCGCCGCGCTCGCCGGCCGCGACCTTCGTGGTCCGGATGGCGTCCAGGAGCGACGTCTTGCCGTGGTCTACATGGCCCATTACGGTCACGATCGGGGCGCGCGGCTGCAGGAGAGACTCCTCGTCCTCCACGTACAGCTGTTCCTTGGCGGCCGCGCTCACGGGCGCGGCCTCGAGCACCGAGCCGTCGGCGTTGGCCGCCGCACGAGGCGCCGCCACCTCCGCGACTTCGTAGCCGAGCTCCTCGGCCACAAGCGACGCCGTCTCGCGATCGATGCCCTGGTTTATGTTGGCGAAGATGCCGCTTTTGATGAGCTCGCGGATCACATCCGCGGGGTTGACGCCCAGGAGGTCGGCCAGGTCCTTGACGGTGATGCTCGCCGGCAGCTCGATGGCGCCCCGCTCTCGCGGATCGGCGACGGCTGCCGCGACCTGTACGCCCGCGTCGCGGCGCACCGGCTTGCGGGGACCGCGACGACCCCGCGTGCCGCTCCTACTCTTGGCCACGACTCACTCCTCCTTCGATCCTGCTCGCCTCCCCTGTCAGCTTGGCCCGGAGCTCCACCGGGATCGGCACATCCAGCGCTCGCTGGAGTGATCCTTTGTCCAGCGCCGCCCTGCGGCACTCCTGCGACTCACATACGTATGCCCCGCGGCCGGGCAGCTTGCCCGTCGGGTCGACGACGACCCGTCCGTCCGGCGTCCGCACGACGCGCGTCAAATCACGCTTCTGCCGCGCAGAGCGGCAGACCACGCACGACCGGGTCGGATAGCGCCGCGGCGGCGCGCCCCGGGCTACGAGGGCACCTCCTCGGTGATTGGCGTCGATTCGACGGCGGACTCGATCTTCTCTGGCCCGACGGCTGCCTTGTGCCGCCTGGGTTTGGCTGCGATTTCTGGGTCGGTCGCGTCTGCCGGCTCGGTTGCGGCGGCCGCCTCGGCGGACACGAGCGCGGCCGGTTCTGACGGTGCCGCGGGCTCGGCAGGCACTTTGGCCTCGGCCTCCGCCGCAGCCGCGAGAGCCGCCTCGGCTCGAGCCGCTTCGGCCACCGAGACGTCGCTACGGATGTCGATCCGCCAGCCGGTCAGCTTGGCCGCCAGGCGAGCGTTCTGGCCTTCCCGGCCGATCGCGAGCGACAGCATCCGTTCCGGCACCACGACGTTGGCGATGCGGTGTTCTTCGTCTATCCGAACCTCGATGACCTGGGCCGGGCTCAGCGCCTTGGCCACGAATGTCGAGGCGTCTTCGGACCATTCGATGACGTCGATCTTCTCGCCGCCCAGCTCCGCCACGACGGCCTGGACGCGCGCGCCACGCTGGCCGACCGTCGCCCCCACCGGGTCCAGGCCCTGCTGGCGCGAAGCCACGGCGACCTTGGAGCGGCTCCCCGCCTCTCTGGCAATCGCCTTGATCTCCACCGTGCCGGCGTGAATCTCGGGCACCTCGAGCTCGAAGAGGCGGCGCAGGAAGCCCTTGTGCGTCCGGCTGACGTAGATCTGGGGCCCCTTGGCGGTGCGACGGACTTCCAGGACAAAGGCCTTGACGTTCTGGCCGATGCGATAGTGCTCGAGCGGCGACTGCTCGGTCGTCGCGAGGATCGCCTCCGCCTTGCCCACGTCCAGAACGATCGCCCGCGGCTCCACGCGAGAGACGGTCCCCGTGATCAGCTCGCCTTCCCGGCTGGCGTACTGGTCGAAGACGACGTTGCGCTCGGCCTCGTGCAGGCGCTGCAGGACGACCTGCTTGGCCGTCTGGGCGTGGATCCGGCCGAAGGCCTCCTGGTCGAGCTGCTCCGTCTCCACCAGGTCGCCCGGCTCCGCGCCGGGCTGGAGGGCCTGCGCGTCGGCCACGCTCATCTGGGTCGCCGGATCCTCGATCTCCTCGACCACCAGGCGGGCGCGGAAGACCCGGACCTTGCCGGAGTCGCCGTCGATCCGGACGTGCACGTCTTCGTCGCCGGGAGTGCGTCGATACGCCGACTGGATCGCCTCCTCGACGGTCCGAATCAGCTGCTCTCGCGAGACCCCCTTTTCAGCGTTCAGCTGCAGGAGGGCGCCGACGAAATCCCGACTCACCTCGCGCCTCCCGTTCTCGACCGGCCCGCCAGCCGCTCAACAAAAGACGTGGGGGTCACCCACGTCACGAGCGGCCGGTACAGTTATCCGGAGTATACACGGCACCCCCGAGCCCTCCAAGGTCAGCGGGGTCGGCTCAGCCCGCGGGCGGGCCCTTCGCCGGCCTCAGCCACACGGCGTGGAGTTGTCTGCGACCACGTGGCCGGCGCTGTCGACCACCTCGAAATGCGCGGCCGCCAACCCGTTCGCCTGCAGGTCGGGCTCGACTATGCGGCAGGCTACATCCGGCCCTTCCGAGTCATGCCCGGGTGCCAGATGCACCACGAATGTGCTCGCCCCATTCACCGAGACGACGTCGACGTTCGTGGCGCGAGTCCCCAGGTCCGACTTCAGCTTGTCCTCCACCTGGAGCAGCGGGTGAAGGACGGCGATGCAGCTCACGAACAGGAGGGAGATCAGGCCGAGCATGATCAGGGAGACCAGCAGGCAGCCATTCCGGTGCGAGAACAGGGGCGGCCGATCCGGCTCGGATCCCGATCCCGGGGGCGGCAATCTCGGCTGCGGCCCCGACGGCAGTGGCCAGGCGGGCTCCGGTGCCTCGGGCTGCGGCGTCTCGCGCTGCGGCAAGCCCCACGGATGGCGCGGCTTGCCGGGTGGGTTTGCCGAAGCAGAGGTCACGCGAGTCCCTCCAGTGAGCGACCGGGACCGGCGGCAGCGGCCCGATCAGTAGGCTCGAGCGAAGAGGACACGCCTCTCGGACGTGCCGCCGCACACGAGGCACCTGCCGGCTTCGGCCGGCGAATCGAACGGGATGCAGCGTATCGTGGCACCGGTTTCCTCGTTGACCTGGGTTTCGCACCTGGCGTCGCCGCACCAGGGAGCCAGGAAGAAGCCCCCCTCGCCGTCCAGCCCATCCTTGAGCTGCCCGTAGGTATCCACGCGATGCGTGTTGGCGTCGCGGAAGGCGCGGGCCCGCTGCAGCAACTCGGCCTGGCAGGCGCGCAGTCGAGCCGGCAGCTCGGCCGCCAGTCGATCGAGCGGGATCGCCTCCTTCGAGCGATCGACGCGCTTGACGAGCACGGCCTGGCCGGCTGCCACGTCGCGGGGCCCGATCTCGAGGCGGAACGGAACGCCGCGCAGCTCCCAGTGGTTGTACTTGAACCCGGGGGAGTCGTCGCGCCAGTCGACCTTGACCCGAACGGCCTTTCCCTCGGGCGTCGCGGCCAGCGCCGCCTGCAGTCGATCGATCGCCTCGGCAACCGCGGCGCGCTCGTCCTCCTTGCGGAAGATCGGCACGATGACTGCCTGCACCGGCGCGACGTTGGGCGGCAGCACCAGGCCGTAGTCGTCGCCGTGGGCCATGACCGTCGCCCCGACCATCCGCGTGGAGAAGCCCCACGACGTTCCATACGGGTTCTTGCGGACGTTGTCCCGGTCCAGGAACTCGATCCCGGCGGCCCGGGCGAAGTTCTGGCCGAGCATGTGGCTCGTGCCGGCCTGGAGGGCCTTCTTGTCGCGCATCATCGCTTCGACGCACCAGGTCCAGTCGGCCCCGGGGAACTTCTCGCTGTCGGTCTTTCGACCCTTGATCACCGGGATGGCGAGCCAGTCCTCGGCCACGATCCGGTAGCACTCCAGGCCCGTGGCAACCTCCTCGGCCGCCTCCGCCTCGGTGGCGTGGAAGGTGTGAGCCTCCTGCCAGAGGAACTCGGCGGTGCGCAGGAAGAGGCGCGTCCGCAGCTCCCAGCGGACGACGTTGTTCCAGATGTTCATCAGCAGCGGCAGGTCGCGATAGGACTGGATCCAGTCCTTCACGCTGTCGGCGATGATCGCCTCGCTGGTGGGCCGGATGGCCAGCCACTCGTCCAGGGCCTTGCCGCCGGCGTGGGTCACCCAGGCAACCTGGGGGTTGAAGCCCTCGACGTGCTCGGCCTCTTTCTCCAGGAGCGAGCGCGGGACGAACAGCGGGAAGTAGACGTTGCTGTGGCCGGTCGCCTTGATATGGCGGTCCAGCTCACCCTGCATCGATTCCCAAATCGCGTAGCCGTACGGCCGGATGATCATGCAGCCGCGAACCGGGGAATAGTCGGCCAGCTCCGCCTTCAGGACCACGTCGTTGTACCAGTCCGGAAAGTTCTCGGACTGGCGGGTGATGCTGGTGACGAAACCCTCCGTGGGCACGCTGCTCCTCCTCCGGGATCTGGCTGGCGCTGCTATGGCCCCGAATCCTAACTGCTGCGGCCGACGACGTTACGCGGCCCGGCGCACAGAACGTCTGCGAACTGATTGACAGGCCCCCGGTCCCGCTGTGGGACTACCGCGATCACTCATTCATGCGGCCGGGGCGCCTGTCGGTCCCTTCGTGTCTCGGCCTGTAGGAGGGCTCATGAGACGCTCGGTGGTATTCGTCGTACCCGTCCTGCTGCTCGCATTTCTGTCGGGCACCGCCGCGGGCCGCCGCGGTGCCCGACACGCTCGACCAGTCGCAGACCGTCGCCAACATCGCCGTGCCGGACCCCGCGAACAACGTCGACAACGGCCGCACCTACTGGGCCCAGACTTTCACCGCCGGCCTGAGCGGTCCGCTGGACCGCGTCCAGCTCGTCTGCACCAGCACGTCGAACGCCTCCATCACCGTCTACCTCACCGACACGAACTCGAATACGAAGATGCCGATGGACATCCTCACCCAGACGACGGCGACATGCTCGACCTCGGGCGGGTTCAACGACTTCGTGTTCAGCTCGCCCTACTCGGTGACGGCAGGGACGGTCTACGCCCTGATGATGCCCTGGTCGAGCGCCTACACGTTCGACGGAGCCACCAACGACCTCTCCCCGGCCGGCGCTGCCTACGACAGGAACATCTACTCGGCCTGGGACAGCGCGAACCTGGGCGCCTTCGACTTCGCGTTCAACACGTACGTCGAGACGTCGACGGCGCCCACGCCGTCTCCGACCGTGAGTTCCACGCCTCCGCCGACTGGCACCGTTCCCGCCAATAATGCCGGGGGCGCTCCGGGGATCCTCCTGGTCTTTGCGGGTCTCGCCGCGGCCGCGGCCTTTATGACCATGCGTCGCTACGGCCTCGGCCGTCGTTAGCCCGACGCCCCAACCACGGCCATCCGGAACGGCGCCCGCAAGGGCGCCGTTCCTTCTTGGTGCGGCCACGCTGGCCTGGCCGCGTGCCCTTCGAGTGCTTTGCCAGGCCAGGCAGCCCAAGTGGACGCGTAGACCCGAGGTCCCCGGGTCCCGTCCCCGGATGGGCTAGCGGCTTCTTCCCGGGGCCGGGAAGCGCCGTTCGACGTACGAGTCCAGCATCGCCTTGAACTCGTCCGCGATGTGGTCGCCTCGAAGGGTCCGGTCCAGCGCCCCGTCGATGAAGACCGGCGCCACCGGGTCCTCGAACGTGCCCGGCAAGCTGATTCCGATGTCGGCGTGTTTGGACTCTCCGGGGCCGTTGACCACGCAGCCCATGACCGCGACGCGCATGTCCTCCACGCCGGGGTGCCCCTCCCGCCACAGCGGCATCTGGTCGCGCACATGGGACTGGATGTCTCGGGCGAGCTCCTGGAAGTAGGTGCTCGTGGTTCGGCCGCAGCCCGGGCACGACGAGACCTGCGGCACGAACGACCGCAGCCCGAGCGACTGCAGCACCTGTTGGGCGACGGCCACTTCCTCCGTTCGGTCCCCGCCCGGCTCAGGCGTGATCGAGACGCGGATCGTGTCGCCGATGCCCTCGGCCAGGAGCAGCGAGAGCCCCGCGGTCGAGGCCACGATCCCCTTCATGCCCATGCCCGCCTCGGTCAGGCCCAGATGCAGGGCGTAGTCGCCGCGTGCGGCCAGCCGCCGGTAGACCTCCACGAGGTCGCGAACGCCGGAGACCTTGGCCGAAAGGATGATTCGGTCGTGGGCGAGGCCTGTCGCCTCCGCCAGCTCGGCCGACCGGAGGGCGCTTTCGACCATCGCCTCGATCATGACTTCTCGAGCATCCCTGGGCTCCGCCAGGCGCGCATTGGCGTCCATCATCCCGGCCAGGATCTCCTGGTCCAGGGAGCCCCAGTTGACGCCGATCCTGACCGGCTTGCCGTTCTCGACCGCCACCCGAACGATCGCCGAGAAGTTGTCGTCGTGGTGGCGGCCGGGGCCCACGTTTCCGGGATTGATGCGGTACTTAGCGAGGGCACGGCCGGCCCCGGGGTAGTCGCGCAGCAGCTTGTGGCCGTTGTAGTGGAAATCGCCGACGATCGGGACCGCCGCTCCCAGGCCTCGAACCTTGCGCACGATCTCCGGAACGGCCGCGGCCGCGGCCGCGGTGTTGACGGTGATCCGGACCAGCTCCGACCCGGCGTGAGCCAGACGCGCGACCTGTATCGCGGTCGCGTCCGCATCGGCCGTGTCCGTATTCGTCATCGACTGGACGACGATCGGATGGCCGCCTCCGACGATCACGCCCTCGACGTCTACGGCAGCGGAACGCCGGCGCGCTCCGAAACCCGGGCTTTCCATCTCTACGGGGCGCCGCCCCGGATGATGTCGAAGTAGCTGATCCAGGCGATGAAAGCGAGCAGGAAGGCGAACCCGGCAACATACGCCGCCGCCTCCACGGCGCTGACGCCGCGAGCCCCAAAGACGCGCTTGACGACCATGATGACCATCTTGCCGCCATCGAGCGGTGGGAAGGGCAGGAAGTTCACGAGGGCAAGGTTCGCCGAGATGATCCCCGCAATCAGCAGCAGCAGCATCAAGGCATTCGGTTGAGAGGCCACGTGGCCGATGTCCGCGGCGATACCGACCGGCCCCTGAACGCCCGAGGGAGCCTGCGTGGGATGGGTCGCCAGGTTGCCGACGATATTCCCGAGAGCCTGGAGTATCAGGCCCATGGCCCGACCGGTGCCATCGAGGGCCAGTCCGGCCGCGCTCACCGGGTTCCCCGACGTGTTGACAACCGCGAGGCTGCCGAATTGGATGCCCAGCGACCAGTTCTCCTTCGCGGTCGGAACGTTCAGTTTCACCTGGACGGAGCGCTGTACGCCGTTGACGTCGGCGACGACCAGGGTAACGGTCTGGCCGGCGTGAGCGATCAGATCCTGCCTCCAGGCCGCCGCCGGATCGCTGCTGAACGCGAGCAGGGACTGGGTCTGGCCATCGACCGAGACCAGCGTCTCGCCCGACTTCAACCCGGCCAGATCGGCGGGCGAGCCGGCGACGGGTGCCCCCAAGATCACCGGCTGGACCACGGGGTTGAAGGCCCACGCCACGATGAAGAGCAGCACCACGGCCGTCACGACGTTCATGGCGACGCCGCCCAGCAAGACGATCAGCTGCTTGGGAAGCGTGGCGTTGCCGAAGCCTCGCGGATCGTCGGAATCCGCCTCCTCGCCCTCGAGCAGCACGAAGCCGCCGATGGGCAGGTAGTTGAGCGTGTACGTGGTTTCGTGATCGTGCCCGATCACCTTGGCCCGCGGCGGAAAGCCGATCCCGAACTCCAGGACGCGGATCCCGGACAAACGTGCCACCACGAAGTGCCCCAGCTCGTGGACCAGCACCAGCGGCACGAGGACCACCAGCACGAGCGGGATGGCGACGGTCCAGAACGCGATGCCGGCGATCGTCATCGGGCAACCTCCGCGAACTCGCGAACCTGCGCGTCGAGCGCGAAGAGCTCCTCCAGGTCGGGCTTACGAGGCTCGCCCGATCCGAACCTCTCCACCGCCGCTCCAAGCACGCGCGGGATCCCCTCGAAATCCAGGCGGCCGTCCAGGAAGCGGGCCACCGCGACTTCGTCGGCCGATATCAGGGCGGTGCTCGCGCGCGGGCCGGCCAGACCGGCCTCCCGGGCGATGCGCAGCGCGGGGAACCGGCCCTCGTCGGGGGCGCGAAAGTCCAACCGGCCGGCAGCGATGAGATCAGCCGCCGCCGCGTGCGACGGCCGTCGGGCCGGGTACGTGAGCGCGTATTGGATCGGCAGTCGCATGTCCGGGGTCCCGAGCTGGGCCTTGATCGAACCGTCCACGAACTGCACCGCAGAGTGGACAATGCTTTGAGGATGGATCACGACCGAGATGGCCGAGAGGGGCACATCGTACAGCCAGCGTGCTTCGATGATTTCGAGGCCCTTATTGGCAAGAGTCGCAGAGTCGATGCTGATCTTCGCGCCCATCCGCCAGGTGGGGTGGCGGAGAGCCTGTTCGGGCGTGACCGTCGCGAGGTCCGCGACGGCGGTTTCGAGGAACGGCCCTCCGGAAGCGGTGAGCAGCAACCGAGCGATGGCGCCCTGTTCCTCGCCGGCCAGACACTGCCAGATCGCCGAATGCTCCGAGTCGATCGGTCGGAGCCAGCCGAGCGGGGTGGCAAGGGGATGACTCGGGGCCCCGTCGGCGGCCCGCGCTCCCTCTGTCGCCCAGCCGGGAGGCGGCCCGGCGCGATTCCCTGCGGCAAGCGCGCGAGCGAGCGGCATCACCAGGTGTCCGCCCGCGACCAGCGTCTCCTTGTTGGCCGTGGCCACGACCTTGCCGGCCATGAGCGCCGCGAGCACGGAACGCAGCGCGACCAGGCCACCGGTCGCCACCAGGACCAGATCGACGTCGGGCCGCGCCGCGATCGCCTCCAGGGCACCGGCGCCGCCGACGCGGGCGACGCCGGAAGGGAGATCGAGCCGCGTGACGGCGCCTTCGTCCGCGAGGGCGACGACCGCCGGCCGGAACCGGCGCGCCTGCTCTTCGATCAGCTCGGCCTGCGAGCCGGTGGCGATGGCCACGACGCGAAAGGCGTCGGGCATCTCGCCCAACACAGCGATGGCCTGGCGCCCGATAGAACCGCCCGAGCCGAGCACGGCGACGCGCACGGGTGGCCCCGCCACCATGTCAGCGGACCAGCGCGGCGACATACAGCGCGGCGACCGGCGCCGCGAAGATGAACGAATCCACGCGGTCGAGTATCCCGCCGTGGCCCGGAATCAGCCCACCCGAGTCCTTCGCGCCGGCCGCTCTCTTGAGCATCGACTCGGCCAGATCGCCGGCCTGGGCCGTGAGGCCGATCAACGGCCCCAGGGCGAGGCCCAGCACCGCGGGCTGGCCGAGGGCCCAGAAGCCGGCCACCGCCACCGCGGTGCAGGCCACGAGCCCGCCGAAGAGGCCCCAATAGCTCTTGGAGGGCGAGATGTGGACCAGGAACTTCCGCTTCCCCAGCGCGATACCCACGAGGTACGCCCCGGTGTCGAAGGACCAGACGAGCAGGATGACGAGCAGGATCCAGCCCCGCTCGCTCCCGAGCTGAGCGGCCGGCGCGGCAGCGGGAACGGCCGGCGGTATCGAGCCCAGCCGAACCAGCGCAGCCAGCAGGCCCACGTACACGGACCCGAAGACCGTCCCCATCCAGGTCGCGAAGCCGACCTTCGTGTCCTTCTCCCGGAGGGCCGCGACGCCGGCCGCAACGACCACCGCTGCCAGCGGCAGGACCTCGTAGCCGGCCAGCCATGAGGGACCTGCCACGTCCACGGCTACCGCAAGCGCTCCCGCCACGACCAGCCACGGCGCCGCCGAATAGCCGGCCCCGCGCATCAGCCTGCTAGCCTCCCAGGCCGCGATCGCGACGAAGACCGCTATCAACGCCCCGAACCAGGGTTCGCCCAGGGCGAGCACGACCAGGAGCGGCGGCACGAAGACGAGCGCGCTCAGCGCCCGCTGGCGGAGCATCCCCTCGCCCGCCCTAGCGTCCGAACCGGCGCTGCCGGCTGGCGAACTCGGCCAGGGCCGCGTCCAGATCGGCCGGGCCGAAATCGGGCCACAGTGTCGGGTAGAACAGGATCTCGGCGTAGGCAGACTGCCAGATCAGGAAGTTGGAGAGCCTCTCGTCGCCGCCTGTACGGATCACCATGTCGGGGTCTGGCAGGCCGGCCGTGTACATGGCCCCGGCCATCACGTCCTCGTCGATCTCCTCGGGCGCCAGCCCCCGCGCCACGAGCTTGCGGGCGGCATCCACGAGCTCCGTCCGGCCCGAGTAGTTGAAGGCGATGTTGAGCTGCAGCCGCTGCCCGCCGGACGTGGCATCGATCGCCTTCTGGATCGATGCCCGTGTCTCCGGCGGCAGCTCCTCGGCACGGCCGAGAATCCGGACACGCGCGCCCTGCGCGACCAGCTCGGCAGTCTCGTTGCGGATGACCCTCTCGAGCAGTACGAAGAGGCCCCCTACCTCTTCATCGGACCGGGCCCAGTTCTCGCGACTAAACGCATATAGCGACAGCACCGGGATCCCCCGCCGAACGGCGTGGCGGATGATCTCGCGAATCCCCTCGACACCGGCCGCGTGGCCCTCCATCTCCGTCAGGCCGCGAGCCCTCGCCCAGCGGCGGTTGCCGTCCATGATTATGGCGACGTGGCGCGGTATCTCCTCGGGCGGGACGGCGAACGCCGCCTCGGCCTCCGCCACGGGCGCTGCCACAGCCTCAGCCGCTGGCTCCGTGCAGGCCGGTTCGGTCGAAGCCGAGCGTTCCCGGTGCACGATCGACGGAGAGTCGGTCGGTCGGTCGATCGGACGGGCCACTAGACCTCCAGGATCTCCTGCTCCTTCGCCGCGCCGACGCCATCCACGTCCGCGGTGTGCTTGTCGGTGATGCGCTGCAGGCTCTCGTGCTCGCGCCGGCTTTCGTCAGCCCCGATCACGCCTTCGTGCTCTTCCTTCTTGAGCTCGTCGGCCGCGTCGCGACGCAAGTTTCGAATCTCGACGCGCGCCTCTTCCATGCGCTTATGGACCTGCTTCACCAGGTCTCGCCGTCGCTCCTCGGTGAGGGGCGGGATGTTGAGCCGGATCAGCGTACCGTCGACGTTGGGGACGAGGCCGATGTCGCTCTTCAGAATCGCCTTCTCGACCGCCCCGATGAAACTGCGATCCCAGGGCTGGATGACGATCTGGTGCGACTCCGGGACGCTGATCCCGGCGAGCTGGACGAGCGCCGTGGGCGCGCCGTAGTACTCCACCAGGATGTGCTCGACGATCGACGTCGAGGCGCGACCCGTGCGAACGCCTTGCAGGTCGCGCTCGAGAACCTCCACCGCGCGCAGCATCTTGTGTTCGGTGGCGGTCAACGTCTCGCTGGTCATGCGGGGCTGCCTCCGGTGATCAGGGTGCCGACGGTCTCACCCGCGGCCACCCGCGTGATGTTCTGGGGTCGGTTGAGATCGAAGACGACAATCGGAGTGTCATTCTCCATGCACAGCGACACGGCCGTGGCATCGAGGACGCGCAGCCGCTTGGCCAGCACCTGGGAGTACGTTAGACGCTCGTAGCGCCTGGCGGCCGGGTTCGTGAGGGGATCGGAGTCGTACACGCCATCGACCCTGGTCGCCTTGAGGATGATCTCGGCCCCGATCTCGACGGCGCGCAGCGCGGCAGCCGTGTCGGTGGTGAAGTAGGGATTGCCGGTTCCGGCGGCCAGGATTATGACCCGGCCCTTCTCGAGGTGGCGGACGGCCCGGCGACGGATGTACGGCTCGGCCACCTCGTTCATGCCAATGGCGCTCATGACCCGGGTGGGAACGCCGGCCCTCTCGATGGCGTCCTGGAGGGCAAGGGCGTTCATGACGGTCGCCAGCATCCCGATATAGTCGCCGGTGGCGCGATCCATGCCCTTGGCCGCCGCGGCAAGCCCGCGGAAGATGTTGCCCCCGCCCACGACGATGCCGATTTCCACGCCGAGCCCGTGGACCTCGGCAACCTGAGCCGCGATGAAAGCGCAGAAGTCCGGATCCACGCCGTACTGGCGAGTTCCGAGCAGGGCCTCTCCGGACAGCTTCAGCAGAATCCGACGATAGCGCGGCCGCTTGGCCTCGCCCGCGATCGACTCGGCGGCGGCGACGCCCGCGGTCCCGACTTTGGTCGCCTCGGCCTCTTTCACATCTCCTCCCCCAGCTCGAACCGGACGAACCGCCTGACTTTGATATTCTCGCCGGTCCTGGCAATCGCCTCAGTGATCAGCTGGCCGACGGTCTTGTCCTGGTCGCGGAACGGCTGTTCCACCAGGACGACCTCGGCGAACCACTTCTTCAGCTGGCCCTCGACTATCTGGGCGCGCACGGCCTCGGGCTTGCGCGCGACTGTGTCCGATGCCAGCAGCTCGGCCCGCTTGGCCTCGAGCGCGGCCGCGGGAATGGCCTCGATCGTCGCCCACAGCGGCCGCAGGCCGGCGACCTGGATGGCCAGGTCGCGGACGAGCCGTTGGAACTCGTCGGTGCGAGCCACGAAATCGGTCTCGCAGTTGACTTCGATCAGGACGCCGATCTTGCCGCCGGTGTGGATGTAGCTCCCGATCTGACCTTCCCTGGCCTCCCGGCCGGCGCGCTTGGCGGCAGCCGCCTGACCACGCTCGTTGAGCAGCGCTGCGGCCTTCTCGAGGTCGCCGCTGGCCTCCTCGAGGGCACGCTTGCAATCCATGACGCCGGCGCCGCTTCGCTCGCGGAGGGCCTTGACGGTCTCGGCAGTGATGGTCGCCATCGTTTTCTCGTTGCTCCTGTCGTCTGCACCCGTACGGCCGGTCGGCTCGTCGCCCCGGCCGGAGCGAGCGATGTTGGCGGTTGGCTCAGTGAGCGCGCGGCGTCTCCTCGCCCTCGTGGTCGCGCGGGTGGGACGGGACGACTCGCGCGCCGGGCAGGAGCGCCTCCTCTTCGTCCACGTCGGGCTCGAAGGTGAGGGCCCCGCCGCCTGCCAGGGCTGCAACCAGCTCGTCGGAGGCGGCCTCCTCGATCTCGGGCTCGGGTGCGGCCTCGGGCGCCTCGACCTCGGCAGTGGCGCGAGCACCGCGCTCGCGCTGGCCATCGACGCAGGCGTCGGCCACGAGCTGGCAAAGCAGCCGGATGGCGCGGATCGCATCGTCGTTGGCCGGGATGATGTAATCGAGCTCGTCCGGGTCGACGTTGGTGTCACCGGTGCCGATGATCGGGATCTCGAGCTTGCGGGCTTCGGTGACGGCGATGCGCTCACGATGCGGATCGACGATGAAGACCATGCCCGGTAGACGCTTCATCTTGCGGATGCCGCCGAAGGAGGCCTGCAGGTGCTCCGTCTCCTCGACGAGCTTGGCGGTCTCTTTCTTCGTGAGGCGCTCGAAATCGCCGCTTGCCTGGCGCGCCTCGAGCTGGTCGAGCAGGGCGATGCGCTTCTTGATGGTCACGAAGTTGGTGAGCATGCCACCGAGCCAGCGTCGGTTGACGTAGGGCTGGCCGGCGCGGGCCGCCTCCTGGGCGATCGGCTCCTGGGCCTGCTTCTTGGTGCCGATGAAGAGAACGGCGTCGCCGCGGGCGACGGTCTCCCGGGCGGCGTCCAGGGCAAGGTCCAGGCGATCGCGGGTCTGGGCGAGATCGATGATGTGGATCCCGTTGCGCTCCGCGAAGATGAACGGGCGCATCTTGGGATTCCAGCGGCGGGTCTGGTGGCCGAAATGGACGCCGGCCTCCAGCAGCTGCCGCATCGAAACGGACGGCATGAACTGACCTCCTGCGGTTGCTTCCTCCGCAGGGCTCCTGTCGGGAACCGGGCTGCCGCTCGCTGCTCCGGCACCGCCCCGAAACGGCGGCCCTGCGTGTGATCTCCGCTCCGGCCGCCTGGTGGCAGGCACGATGCGGGGGCCGTGGCGGCGCCATGACCGCGCGGGAGTGTAGCACATCGGCCCATGCCCGCCCCCGAACGGAAAGGCGGGCCGCCGGCCGAGCGATTCCGGTAATCGGAGCCGCGAGGCGTCGGTCGCCTACCTGCACCAGGCCCAGCCCTGAGCCGTGCCCGGCTGAGCCCCGGTCAGCCAGTCAGGGCATCGCGGTACAGCCGGACGGCAGGCCGGCCCCTGTCCCCCGGCTCGACGACGGCCAGGTCAAGTGCCACGGGCAGCCGCGGCAGGGCGACGCCGTTGGGCAGGCTGCCGGCCTCGAGAAGGCGGGCCAGACCGGAGCGCAGATGAGACCGCTTGCGACGGTCGAACGACTCCTCAGCCAGGCCGAACTCCCGAGACCGGCGCCAGCGAACCTCCACGACGACGAGTCTCTCCGGCGGTCCCGGGTCTACGGCCACGATGTCAAGCTCGCTGCGACCAGCATGGACATTTCTGCCGAGGATCCGCCAGCCCCGGGTGGCGAGGCGCTCGGCAACCAGCCGTTCGGCCGCGTCGCCTGCCGCCTGGCTGGCAGTTCGACGGCCGCCGTCTCGAGCCGTCTCGTCCATCGAGTCGCCTGCCTCTCACGCTCAGTCGGCCGTTTCTTCGGCGGCCGCGTTCGGGCCCGGCTCGTCCGCAAACGTGGCGGCCCGGCCCGTGGCGTCGTCGCCAGCGCCGTCCACGGCCGCGGCCTCGTCGCCGGCGACATCGTCCCACAAGCCCATTTGCTCGCGCTCACGGCAGGGCTCGAATGAGAGGCGGTGAATCGGGCTCAGGCCCAGCGCGGCCAGGCCGGCCAGATGCTCGGGCGCGGCGTAGCCCTTGTTGCGCGCCAGGTCATAGCCGGGATAGCGCTCGTCCATCTCCTCCATCAGGCGGTCGCGGGCCACCTTGGCGATCACCGAGGCCGCCGCCACCGAGGCGCACAGTCGATCCGCCGAGACGAGGACTCGCTGGTGGACGCGCAACTCCGGCAGCGTGACGGCATCCAGGAGCAAGGCGTCGGGGCGGATGGGAAGGCGGGCTGCGGCAAGCTGGCTGGCGAGCAGCGTGGCCTGCAGGATGTTGATGCGATCGATCAGCTCGGGGCCGACGAAGGCGATCGACCAGGCGACTGCCCGGGCGCGGATCTCAACGTCGAGCCGGCGGCGATCCTCCGGCTTGAGCAGCTTGGAGTCTCTCAGGCCCCGCGGCTTCCAGTTGGGTGGGAGGATTACCGCAGCCGCGGTTACGGGACCGGCCAGGCAGCCCCGGCCGACCTCGTCGATCCCGGCGACATGCCGATACCCGCGCGACCAGAGGATCCGCTCCTCGGCGAAGTCCGGGTCGAGGCGTTCGTTGTGCCAGGCCGCGACCTCGAAGCGGCCGCCCGGCGCTCCGGGCGCGAAAACAGTGGGACCCCGTCGCACCGCCAGAGGCGAGCGGCCGGGGTCCTCGACCGGGAGTCTCGAGCGTCGGGCGCCGGGCATATGGCTCCCGCGCGCCGCTAGCTGTTGGTGTTCCGGCGCTCGCGGAGGGTAGCCGCCTTGCCGACGCGGTTGCGCAGGAAGTACAGCTGAGCGCGGCGCGCCTGACCGTGGCGGACCACTTCGATCTTGTCGATACGCGGGCTGTTCACCTTGAAGGTTCGCTCCACGCCGACTCCGCTGGCGATCCGGCGGACCGTGATCGAGCGCTGGATGCCGCCGCCGCGTAGCCGCATCACGGTTCCCTCGAAGACCTGGATGCGCTCGCGGTTGCCCTCGACGACACGCGCGGCGACGCGGACGGTATCGCCCGCGCTCAGCTCCGGGATGTCGGCCCGGATCTGGTCCCTGGTGATCTCGTCGAGCACGTTCACGGCGTTTCCTACTCTTCCAGCGGCGCGAGCGGCGCGGCTGCGCTCAATGGCTGATGTTGCCCCCAGCCCGGCTGCGATGAAGGCCGATCGCGGCCTCGCAAACCGCTGGGCGATCGGCTAAGACACGTAAAATGCGGCCGCAGAGCGGCCGACGGCGAAGAATACCACAACCCGAGCCGCTCGCGGCTCGGGTCGGGTTGTCGCGGCTCGCGTCGTCTCGGTCGGCGTGGCCGTCAGGGCGTGGCGGCGGCCTGCAGCACCACGACCTGCTGCGAAACCTCGAGTTCGGCGAGTGCGATCAGGCCGTCGGAAGTGACGAAAACGTAGTACCACTCGTCGGGGGCCGGGTAGCCGCTCATCGTCAGCTGCCGCCATGCCGCCCCATCCACCGACCCCCAGAACTGGTCGGCGCCGTGCCCCAGGTCCGGGCTGCCATATCTGACCACAACAGCGTGGCTGGCGTCGCTCCAGAAGATCTCGCCCCTCGACCTGATGTCGCTCGCTGGCACTGCCGTCCAGGACCGGGCGTCGGTCGAGCTCCATTCGCCAGCTTGCACACCGTCGGCAAGGAGCCCGCCGGGAATGACGTGGACGAGGCTCAGCTCCGTGGCCAGTTGCGAGTCTCCCACCTGCGCCCGAGCCCAGGTCGATCCATCCGTCGACCACCAGGCTGCCGCGGCGCTGTTGATGTCGCCGATCACGTTGGCAGGCGGCAGACTTCCCCCGACGCTACCGGTCGCGACGAACCCGCCCGGGACCGCGTAGACGCCCTCGATATTGGCAGCCTTGAACTGCGGGCCCGTCATGTCTGCCGGCTGCCATGTGGATCCCGTCGCCGAGTACCACATCAGCGGCTTCTGCCAGCCCTTCGATCCAAGAGCCACGACTCCATCCGGACCCGCGGCCGCATCGACGATGGAGTCGCCAAACGGAGTCTGGTCATGGCGCGTCCACGTCGACCCATCGGGGGAGGTCCAGACCGGGCACGGGTCCGCGCACGTGGTGGTCGACCCGTGCGTGGGTCCGATCGCCACCAGCCCGGCCGGCCCGACGAGGAGGTTGCCTACCGGTCCGCCCGGAAATGGGGCGTCGGCACCCCGGGCCAGAACGGTCCAGTGGACGAGGTCCGTAGAGCTCGCCACCACGACCTCACCCGTCACGCTGGCCGGCCATGTGGCGACCACTCCCAGGCCCACGTACAGACCATGCCAGCTCACCAGCTGATCGGGCGGTTGGCCCCACGGCGTGACAGCCTCGACCGGCTCCGACCAGACCAGACCGCCCCACGGCTCATCGGCTGCCGGTGGCGTAGGCGTGGGCATTGGGCTCGGGCTCGGCAAGGCGCTCGCCGCCGGCACGGATCTCTCGGTCGCCGTTGGCGAGGATCTCACCGAGGCCGCCGGCCCCGGCTTCTGCCGCCACACGCCCGAACTCAGGACCAGCACCGCCACGACGGCGACGCCGACGAATGCCACAGGGACGCCGGCCCCGGGCCGCAGTCGCACCTTTGCCGGTCGCGCAGAGTCGCCGCGCCGCGCCTCAGCTGCGCCCTCGATCTGCTCGAACGAGGGCGCAGCCGGAATGTACGGATCGAGCCCCCGCAATCGATCCTTGAACTGCCTGGCCACCGCCTGCTGATCGCGCACGGGCTGAGTCGTTCGGTCGTTCACCGGTCCATCACCTCCGGCCGCTCCCGAAGCGTCGCCAGGCCTCGGGAGACTCTCGTCCGCACGTTGGCGACCGAGGTGCCAAGCACCGTGGCCGCGTCGGCATCGCACAGATCGAACTGGAAGCGAAGCAGCAGCGCATCGCGTTGTTGGGCCGGCAGAACGCGGCAGAGCTGGTCGAACCAGATCCAGACCTCCGACCGGCGGAAGGCAGCTTCCTCGCTGGCGTCCTCGGGTTCGGGCGCCCGCTCGAGCGGCAGCCAGCCGATCAGGCGTCGCCGGCGGTGCCGGTCGATCGCAACTCGACTGGTGATGAGGAGCAGCCACGGCAGGACGTCACCGCGCGGGCCACGGCCGTCGATCCATGACTCCATCGCCCGCCGGAACGCCTCGGCCGAAACGTCTTCGGCGTCCTCGCGGTGGCGCAGCAGCAACCAGGCGTAACGGAAGACGTCCGGCCACGTTTCGCGGTAGATGCGCTGGAATTCGCGCCGCTCGAACGGACGCTCCACCTCGATCACCAGGCTGCTCTCCCCAACCAGGCCATTGGCCCCTGACAGGCAAAGGATCGTCATTCGGACCTCTCTCATCAAGGTCGACGAATGAGGCCGCCGGAACATGTCAATGGTGGACCCGACGCAGAGAGGCTACTCCCCTGATTCCCCGGCAACCCGCGCCTCGGGATCGGCCTTCAGGGCGCGACCTTTGGCCTCCGCCGCATCTGCCGCGGCGACGCTCTCCTCGTGGCTGACCTCCGCCAGGAGCTTCGCCTCCTCCCGCGTCATGGGCCGGTCCTCGAGCAGGTCCGGGCGCCGGCGCCATGTCCGGCGCAGGGACTCCTTCAGCCGCCACTCGCGGACGGCCTCGTGGTGGCCGCTGGTCAGCACCGCCGGCACGGCCAGATCTCGAAACACGGGGGGTCGGGTGTACTGCGGGTACTCGAGCAGGCCGGCGGTGAAGGACTCCTCGGCCGTGGACTCGGCGTCGATCGCGCCGGGCAGCAGCCGAATGACCGCGTCAACGACCACCAGCGCCGGGATCTCACCGCCGGAGAGCACATAGTCCCCGATCGACAGCTCCAGGTCCACCAGCGACCGGACCCGCTCGTCCACGCCTTCGTATCGCGGGCAGAGGAAGATCAGGTGCGATCGCCCGGCCAGGTCGTGGGCGCGAGCCTGCCCGAAGACCTCTCCACCCGGGTCCAGCAGGATCACGGTGCTGTCGGCGCGACGCAGCTCATCCAGCGCCGCTGCCACCGGCTCCGGGCGCAGGACCATGCCCGCTCCCCCGCCGTAGGTGTAATCGTCGACGGACTTGTGGCGGCCCAGACCCCAGTGGCGCAGGTCGTGCACGCGAAGCCTGACCAGGCCGCGAGCCTGGACGCGGCCGGGGATGCTCTCCGCCAGCGGCCCCTGCAACATCGCCGGGAAGAGCGTCAGCAGCTCGACCTCGAGCGACGGCCGGACCGGCTTGCCGGCGACCTCGCCGCCGCCGTCGGTAGCCGATGGCTCGGTCGTCACGGCTGAGGCTCCCGACCTGCCTCGGCCGATCCCGCCGGTGGTTCGAGCTCGTCCGCGTCTTCCCCGCTCACGCCGAGCGCGTCAGCGTCGACCACGATCTTTCCGCGGCCGGGTGCGAAGATCCGGATCACGGACCGGACAACCGGCACGTCCAGCTCCCCGGCCGGTCCCGAGACCACCAGCACCTCGGCGCCGCCGGCGCGGTAGATGTCCACGACCTCGCCGAGCACACCGCCTTCGAGGTCGGCGACGCTCGCCCCGATGACCTGGTGCCAGTAGAACTCGCCGCGAGGCAGCTCCTCGCCTGGGGCCACCACCGCTTCCAGGTACGCGTCGCGCAGAGCTTCCGCAGCGCGGCGGTCCGCGATCTCGGCGAAACGCACGCGCCAGCCGAGCGAGTCCGGCTGCGACTCGACCACCGTCAGCGGGCTGTCACTGCCCTCCGGGAAGAGCGACTGGCCGACGGCAAAGCGTTTCTCGGCCCGATCCGTGAGCGACTCCAGTCGCATCGTCCCGCGCAGCCCGTGGAAGCCCCGGACCCGGGCCACGACGAGCCTGTCACCGACGCTCATGGCCGGAGGCTCAGCTGATCTCCAGCGACACGGTTTCGCCGTCGCGCGCGGACATGACCTTGAGCAGCGTCCGCAGCGCCTTGGCGACGCTGCCGTTGCGGCCGATCACCTTGCCCATGTCGTCTTCGGCGACGTGGAGCTCGATGACCGTTCCTTCGGGACCGGTATGGACCTCAACCTGAACGGCGTCGGGATTGTCCACGAGGTTGCGCGCGACGTACTCGACGAGATCCTGGGCTGCCATTGGCTACCTCTTGTTTGCGTGTCCTGGCCGCGTGAAGCGGGCCCAGGGCGGCAGCGGCCGTTCCCCGGGTCCGGCTACTTAGCGGAGGGTGCTACCTTGCGCTCCGTCTTCGGCAGCACGCCGGCTCCCTGGAGGAGGCGGGCCACGGTGTCGGAGGGCTTGGCGCCCTTCGCCAGCCAGCCCTTTACCTTGTCGGCATCGACCACGAATTCGACCGGCTCGCTCCGAGGGTTGTAGTGGCCGATGGTCTCGATCGCGCGGCTGTCCCGGGCGCTTCGGCTGTCGGTCACGACAACGCGATAGGCGGGTTGCTTGGTGGCCCCGACGCGGGTGAGGCGGATTCGAACTGCCATGTGCGAGGTTGCTCCTCCTGATGCTGGCGAGTCTGTCGGCGACCCTAGCGGGCCGTGACGACGAAGCGCAACGTAACCGTGCTGCCGTCGATGGAGGCGAAGGCCGCGCCTCCGACGTGATCGAGATAGGGTTTGTAGTTGAGGTTGTAGTAGCCGGGATCGTCCGGGAACATCGCCTGTCCGATCTGATCGGCCACGGCCGAGATGTCGAAATACCCGTATGCGTAGTTGGACGATCCCGCGGCCGCCATGACCGCCTGGTAGTTGGCCTGCGATGCGAGAGAACTCGAGGCCGTCGTGTCGAGGACGGCCTTGACGAACGAGTCTTCGTAGCCGGCCACGATCAGGTCACCCTTGGCCGCGATCCCGAAACGAACCGGCGCGCCCGAATCGCCGCTCGGCACGCTGACCAGCGTGATCGTCGTGCCCTTGTACGTCTCGTCGGAGTTCGTGATGCCCATCCGGCTGCTCCCGCCGGCGAGCGTGATCAGGTTGGTGATCATCTCCTCTTTGGTGGTTGCGGTGGCGCTATCTGGGGTCCTGATGACGAGCCCACCGCCGTACGACGAGCCGTCCCTGGTCAGGACCATGTCGGCGTCGCCGATCCAATCGATGCCTCCGATCGTCTCCAGGACGTCCTGAACCTGCTTCACGTCCGGCGCCATGGAGGGCGTCGAGGCCAGCGCGGTCAGCTCGCTGTCGAAGAGCTGCCCGACCGAGTGGACCTCGAGCACGGCCACGGTCGAACCCGGCACGTCCTGGGCCAGGACGGACGCGCCGTTGCCCGGATTGAGCGCTCCCCTGGCCTTGGGCATGGTCATCTCGACGGTCATGTGATCCGACTCGGCGCGCACCGACCCGCCAATCCACGCCGGCATGCCCGCACCGGTGAGGCTCACACCCGACATCGACAGCCCGGCCATGCCGTAGATCGACGACGTCAGCGACGACATCAGCTGCTGCATGAGCGCCTGCGTGTCGGCGTAGAAGGTGGCAACGCTGTCACCCGAGAACGAGTTCATGGCCGCCTGGTAGTTGGCACTGTCGGCCAGGGAGCCCTTGGCCGGGGCATCCAGGGCGGCCTTCACGGCGGTCACGTCGCCCGCCACCAGGACCTTGTCGGTGAAGGCGTAGGCGGCCGTCAGACCGTCGGTGGCCGTCTTGGCCACGTAGAGAGTCGTGCCGGCGTAGTTCTGCGGTGAGAACGCGACGCCGGTCCTGGCGATCTCGGAGCTCACCCACGTCTCGCCCGCGGAACGATCCTTGAGAGCGACGATGACGACCCCGCTGGGGGGCGTGGACGTGGCGTCCGGGAAGACGGGCAGGCCCGCCGCGTCGGTCGGAAGGGCCGCGACACCCTGGCTGATGACGCCTTCCGGCAGGTCGTAGCTGCCCAGGCTCGTCACGGCCAGCGAGAGCTCGCCGGTCGTCCAGCTCTGGAACGCCGAGGTGTAGGTCAGGTCCGGCGAGATCGCGCTGGTGATCTCGTTGAGGATCTCGTCGTAAGCGTTGTCGAACTGGGCCCGATCCGCGAAGCCGGGGAAGTGGCTCAGGAAGTCGGCCAGGTTCTCGTGCTGGTCGCCGGGCAGGTCGGTGCGCAGGTCCACGAACATGATCGTGTCCTTGGGCGCGTTGCCGGCGGTGAGCGACTTGGCCGTCCCGCCCGCGCCGGAGAGCACGAACGCCCCGCCGACCGTGACCAGCGCGACGATGAGGACGACGCCCAGGGCGATGGCCCAGCGAAACCGGCCGGACCTGGTCCCCAGCCTGGCCGGGGAAACGCCGGCCGCCCAGGTCTCGCCGATCGGCTCCAGGCGAGCCGGCGGCGCGCCCTGCGGTGATGCGCTGCCGGTCAGGGGCTCAGGAGAGCCCGTGGGGTACTGCTGTTGATCCATGTGAGACCTCCCTCTCAACCCTGCCCCGGCATGCCGGGAATGCGTCGCGGTAACCGCCCGCCGGACATCTGCTTCATCATCTTCTGAAGCTCGGAGAATTGCTTGACGAGTTGGTTGACGTCCTGGAGGCGCGTGCCGGATCCCTGCGCTATGCGGCGCCGGCGCGAGCCGTTCAGGACGTTCGGGTCGCGCCGTTCTTCGGGCGTCATCGACCGGATGATCGCCTGGACGTGCTTTAGGTCGCCCCGGTCCACGGCGGCCTGGGCCTGCTTGGCCATCCCTCCCAGGCCCGGGATCATCTCGATCAGCTGACCCATCGGCCCCATCTTCTGGACCTGCTCCATCTGCTCGAGCATGTCCTCCAGGGTGAAGCTGTTCTTGCGCAGCTTCTCGGTCATGCGGGCCGCTTGCTTCTCGTCGTAGGTTTCCTTGGCCCGTTCGATGAGCGTCAGGACATCGCCCATGCCCAGGATCCGGCCGGCCAGACGATCGGGGTAGAACGGCTCGAGGGCATCGGTCTTCTCGCCGGTGCCCAGGAACTTGACCGGCAGGCCGGTCACGGCGCTGATGGAGAGAGCAGCGCCGCCACGCGCGTCGCCGTCGATCTTGGTCAGGACCAGACCGGTCACCGGGACGGCGGCCGCGAACGCCTCCGCCACGTGGACGGCTTCCTGGCCGGTCATCGCGTCGACGACGAGGAGCGTCTCGGCGGGCTTGAGCGCGGCGGTCAGCTCGGCGATCTCCGCCATCAACGGAGCGTCGACGGTGAGACGGCCGGCCGTATCCAGGATGACGGTGTCGCGGACCTGCTTGCGGGCGGCCTCCATGCCGCCCCTGGCGATCGCGAGGACGGTCGCGCTGGTGGTGGCACGGTAGACGGGCACGTCCAGCGACTTGCCGAGGGTCACGAGCTGGTCCGCGGCGGCCGGCCGATACGGGTCGGCGGCGACGAGGATCGGCCGGCGGCCCTGTTTGACGATGTGGCGCGCCAGCTTGGCGGCGCTGGTCGTCTTGCCCGAGCCCTGCAGACCCACGAGCACGACCACTGCCGGCGAGCCCGTCAGGTGGAAGGTCCGATCGCCGGCGGACAGCAGCGCGACCAGCTCCTCGTTGACGATCTTCACGACCTGCTGGCCGGCGGTGAGGCTCTCCAGGATGTCGGCGCCGGTCGCGCGCTCGCGCACGCGGGCCACGAAGTCCTTGACGACCTTGAAGTTGACGTCCGCCTCGAGCAGCGCCAGGCGCACTTCGCGCATGGCCGCGTCGACGTCGGCCTCGCTGACACGCCCGCGGCCCGTCAGGGCACCGAGGGTCTTGCGCAGCCGCTCGCTCAGCGCGTCGAACATGGTGGACTGGACTCCTGATCCATCTCGCCGGCCCGAGGTGGCTGGACCGGCGTTGGGCCGCGGATTCTGGCGGCACCGAAAGCTCGCGCAGTCTACCGCATCGCGGGCAGGGCGGACAGGGGTGGGTCCGGCACAGGGCCGGCCGCGTTGTCGGCCGACACGCGAGCGTCGTGCGGCCCTTCATGCACCGGCGCCATGCCCGGCGAGGACTTGCTCAATGCCACCAGCCGTGACACAACGCGATCAGCGGACCCCGAACAAGGCCACATTGCCCCAGACCGCCACCCGGATGAGCGTCGACTTGTCGGACGGGGCCGGGATTACCGCCCTAGAGGCAGTCGTTTCTCTCAAGATGCCAGCCCGGGTGGAGATGAGCGGATAAATCGACGCAAATGGAGCCTGGTGGCAGCCCGGGCAACGATGAGCAGTAACACGGCGCAAGACGGCTGGGCTCAGGCGCGCGTACGACCCCAACGGCGACCTTTCGCCCGACAGCGCGACGTTGGTCCGATCGTCTGGCCGGGCCGACCGCGGCGGCCCGGCTCCTCAGGCGAAGAGGGCGCCCACGAACGCCTCTGAATCAAAGGGCAGCAGGTCGCCCAGCTTCTCCCCCACCCCGACGAACCGAACAGGGACCTTGAGCGCGTCCTCGATGGCGAAGACGATGCCGCCCTTGGCGGTCGAATCGAGCTTGGTGAGGACGATGCCGGTGAGACCCACCGTCTCGTGGAAGACCTTCGCCTGGGCCAGGCCGTTCTGGCCGGTGGTGGCGTCGAGGATGAATAGCACTTCGGGCCTGGCGCCGGGCAGCCGGCGGTCGATAACGCGGCGCATCTTCGCCAGCTCGTCCATCAGGTTCGACTTGGTATGGAGGCGGCCGGCCGTGTCGGCGATGACTATGTCTACGTGCCGGGCGACGGCGGCGTCGATAGCGTCGTAGACCACGGCCGCAGGGTCGGCGCCGGGGGCGTGCGCCACGAACTGGCAGCCCGACCGATCGGACCAGATGCGCAGCTGGTCGATCGCGGCGGCGCGGAACGTGTCGGCGGCGGCGAGCAGGACGGAGCTTCCCTCGGCGCGGTAGCGGTGGGCGAGCTTGCCGATGGTCGTGGTCTTGCCCGTGCCGTTAACGCCTACGATCAGCAGAACGGCCGGTTGAGCGGCGGTGGCCCGAGATGGGCGCCAGGCCGGATCGCTCGCGATGAGAAGGCCGGCCAGCTCCTCGCGGACGGCGGCTTCGGCGGTGGGGGCGTCCTTGCGGGTGCGGGCTCGCTCGACCACCTCGGCGGCAAGCGCGCCGCCCACGTCACCGGCAATGAGCTGCTCCTCGACTGAATCCCAGTCCGCCGCTGCGGGACCGCTCCGGAGCAGGCCGCGCAGGCGCGACATGAAGCCGCCCCGGCTCTTCTGCAGCCCTTCGGTCAGGTCACCCGGGGCCTCTTCCGGCCCTGCCGGCGCGGACACCGCCAGGTCGGCCGATGGTACGACGGCCGAGAGGTCGGCGACAGGTTCAATCGCGGCAGCTCCGCTTGCCGGCCCGGCCGGCGGGTGGACCAGCGGTTCCAGCGCGGCCGAGTCGGGAGCCTGCTCGACCCCGGGTTCCTCCTTGGGCTGGCTCGGCTTCCGGAAATGGAACACCGGTCAGCTCCCCGGGGCGGCGGTCGCCGCGTCGTTCTCGCGCGACACCCGATCCGCCATCTCGCGGGCCTCCTCAAGGCGCAGGCTGATGACCCGACTCACGGCGTCGTCGCTGACGGTCACGCCGTAGAGAGCGTCGGCGCTCTCGATCGTGCCGCGATTGTGAGTGATCACGATGAACTGCGTGCGATCCGCGAGTCCTCGGAGAGCCTCCGCAAACCTGCCGATGTTGGCCTCGTCCAGGGCCGCGTCGACCTCGTCCAGCACGCAGAACGGAACTGGGTGGACCTCGAGCATGGCGAACAGCAGGGCCACGGCCGTCAGCGCCCGCTCACCACCCGAGAGCATGCTCAGCGGCTGGGCCTTCTTGCCGGGCGGCCGGGCCACGATCTCGATCCCGGTAGCGGCCAGATCCTCCGGGTCGGTCAGGCTGAGGCGGGCAAAGCCGCCGCCGAAGAGCTGGCGGAAGCGCGAGCCAAAGGCCATCTCCAACGCCTGGAATGTCGACCGGAACTGGCTGGAGATCATCGTGTTCAACTGCTCGATCAGGGCTCGCGTCCTGGCGATCGCAGCGGTGAGATCGGCGCGCTGCCTCTCGAGGCCATCCAGGCGGGCCTTGACGGTCTGGTGCTCCTCGGCCGCGAACGGGTTCGGAGCGCCGAGCTCGTGGAAGCGGCGTCGCAGGACGGCCAGGCGAGTAGGCGCCGGCGGCTCGATGGCGGGACCTCGGGCCCAGCGCTCCGCGGCCGATGCGAGGGCTTCTTCGAGCGAGTCGGCCGCGGATTCGTCAACGCCTTCCTCGGCCGTCTCGCGGGGAGTGCCGTCTGCCGGGGCGGTCTTGCCGTCCTCGTCGTCCGGGTGGCCTTCGCCGGCGAGCAGGCGCAGACCGAGATCGCCGAGACCGGCAAGCTCCACCAGAACCTGCTCCCGAATGGCATCGAGCACGAGGCGCGCCTCCAGCTCTGCCACCTCGGCGCTGCGCACCCGATCCTGACAGACCCGCAAGCGCTCGCGCGACTGCGCGGCGGCGGCTTCCGCGTCGGCCAGTTGCGCTCGGGCCACCGCCCCGGCACTGCGGATCTCGTCCAGCTCGGCCCGGGCGGCGGCATCGCGCAGGGTGGCTGCGGCCAGCTCCTCGCCGAGCCCCTCGCGCTCCGCCGCGAGGCTCCGCTCACGCACGACGAGCTCGGCCATCTGGCGCTCCAGCTGGGCCATGCGAGCCTGATCGAGCTCGGCGGCCGCGGCCGCGCGGGCACGCCGGTTCTCCGCCTCGCGGCGAGTGGCCTCGAAGGTGGCCTCCTCGCCGGCAAGCCGGTCGCGGCGTGAGCGCAAGGCAGCTGCCCGGGCTTCCCACTGCCGCAAGGCGCTGGCCTGTTCGGAATCGAGGGAAGAGGCGCCCTCCGCCGCCCCCGTGCCCGCCGCCCCCGTGCCCGCCGCCTCCGCGATCCCCGCCTCCGCCTGGCGTGCCGCGGCGGCCAGGCGGTCCTGCTCCGCCTCCGCGCGCGCCGCCTGGGCCGATAGCCAGGCCGCCTCCCGGGCCACGCTCTCCAGCTCGCGCGCCGCGCGCCTCTCCGCTTCCTCGGCCTCCCGTCGAGCCGCTCCAGCCCGGCGCTCCGCATCGCGA
>Ga0187885_10000619_pt1 | contig 42458 bp, 38 predicted proteins | sample June2016WEW_20_1_3_FD_132970 | JGI IMG/M metagenome (GOLD analysis project Ga0187885, IMG submission 132970) | Peatland microbial communities from SPRUCE experiment site at the Marcell Experimental Forest, Minnesota, USA - June2016WEW_20_100 | ecosystem: Environmental > Terrestrial > Soil >...
AAATTTAATTAAATTCTAAAAATTTATTATTAACTATTGCAAATAAAATTAAAAAATGTAGTATTGTATTTTATATGCTAATTAATTTAGCAAATGCGACAGGTCTCCTGAAATTTACCGATAACAACTACTACGGCTCTACTTAATAAACGACAAGAAGAATTTATTAATAATGTTTGTCACGCACTTCGTAACACTCTTAATTGTATTTATGATACTGTACCACTATTGATAAAATCTTTTAATTCACTTAAATTAGAAACCGATACTGCCCACCAATCATCGGGAGAAATAATACCATGTTTTACAGAAGTAGAAAATTACTTAAAAACAATTGAACAATGTGCTGAACAACAAAGAACTATTTTGGATAATACATTAACCTTATCAAAATTAGAACATAATAAAGTAGAATTAAATATTAGTTCGTTTGAACTAGTAGAAACCGTTACAAATACGCTTTTAATCTTTGGACCTCAATTTAAACAAAAAAACTTGAAATTATTACTAGATTTACCTAAAAATCCGGTATGGTTAAAAACAGATCCATCTCAATTGTCGCAAATTATTATTAATTTAATATCTAACGCTCTTAAATTTACCAATGTTGGGTACATTACGGTTTCTGCCGTTATTGAACCAACTTTAGATCTTTTTACAGAAGATATTATTATAAATTTTGTTGTTAAAGATACTGGAAAAGGTATGTTGCCGCATGAAACAAGTAATTTATTTCAAATTTTCAACCAAACTGGCAGCCATAAACATAGCATCACAGAATTAGGCCTTGCAATAAGTAAAAAAATGATAGAGCTAATGGGTGGGTCCATTCAAGTAGAAAGCGAAGTAGGACACGGTACTCGGGTTTCTTTTTCCATAAAAGGTAAATATTTAAACGAGGAAGAACTATTAGATGCTATACAAACAAAAAGCTTACTAAATAATATCAAAACTAAAAAATCTATATTACAAAGAAAAAAAATTTTAATAGTTGGAGACAATCATAATCAAATAAACACATCCATCTTGTTTAAGCAGTTAAATCAACATGGATGTATTTGTTATACGGCAACAGACGGAAAAATGGCGTTAGAATTGCATGCCAAAAATCGTTTTGATTTAATTTATATGGATATAGAAATACCACTAATGAATGGCTTGGAAGTAACTAAAAAAATTCGTGAAAAAGAAGTATTACTAAATTACCATACACCAGTTATTGGGGTGTCTAGTTATAGCGGTACTTCTAAAAAAGATCTAGCAATACAATGTGGTATGGACGATTATCTAACAAAAACATACACCCCAAAGGAACTATTAGAAAAAATTATTGAACATATTATAGTAGATGATGAATGTCAGTATAAAAGTAAAGATGAAAGAAAAAAATCGGTTAAGCAAACTTTGGCTATAGAGGTATGTTCAAGTTGTGCATCACAATCCTCCAGTACGAGTAACAGTCCTAGACCTCTTGTAACAGTATTTCCATGTTTTACACCAGCTTTTTCAAATAGAGACAATATGCATCATAAACAAACGGATAGAATAGATACTGCTGAAACAATAAGAAGAGATAGCAATAAATGTGTTATCTTATAAAAATTTAAATTAAGGAGCTGTGCAAGAATAACTTCCCCATTTTAAAAATCTCTTAGGCACCATTCATTATATTTTTACGTTAAAACCATGTTTTTATTCTTTCAGGCTGCCTAATTGATTTTTAAAATGGGGAAGTTATTCTTGCACAGCTCCTAATTTTGGTCTTTTATAAGCATATTACCAGCTTCTTCAGCACTAGTTGGCTTCCCGAAATAATAGCCTTGCGCCTCATTAGTGAATAATTTAGAAAGAACCTCTAACTGCTCTTTAGTTTCTACACCTTCAGCAATTACATTTAAATGTAAATTGTTTGCAACGGTTGCCATAGATTGAACAATTGCTTTAATTCCAGGATGGTGGTCAACTTCTTTAATAAATGTTCGATCAATTTTAATAGCATCTACGGGGAATTGTTTAACTAAACTTAATTTTGAATAACAAGTACCAAAATCATCAATATTAATACCAATACCTAACTGTTTTAGTTCCATAAGAGTTGGCAATATTACATTACCGCTACTTAAGAACACTCTTTCAGCCATTTCAATTTCTAAATACTTTGCTTCTAATCTAGTTTCCTTAAGTACTAATTCAACGGTTTTTACAAAATCAGTTTCTCTAAGCTGGCGTTCGGAGATATTTACAGATATTTTAATTAGAGGTAGATTATTATTGTGCCAGGATTTTAATTGAGCGCAAGCAGTTTTTAATACCCAAAGCCCAATTGGAAAAATTGTTCCTGTTGATTCAGCAACCGGAATAAACGTATTTGGTGGGATTAAACCTAATTTTGGATGTTGCCAACGTAGTAGTGCTTCCATTGCCACAATTTTGTTATTTTTTAAATCTATAATTGGTTGATAATTTAAAGAAAATTCATTTTTTTGTAACGCTGTATGTAAGCCATTTTCAAGTTGCAGCCGTTCTAACAATTGTTCAGACATTGCTTTGTTGTAAAATTCAAAAGTATTTTTTCCTTGTTCTTTAACATGATACATAGCTATGTCTGCATTCTTAATAAGAGTATCTGGATCCTGACCATCTTGAGGATAAAAGCTTATTCCCATACTTGCGGTAACTATAATTTCTTGATTAGCTAGATTATATGGTTCAATAATACGTTCAAAGAATCTCTCGACTATTTTATAAAAATATTTCAAGTCAAAAGTAGCAGAGGTTATTAGTACCACGAATTCATCTCCACTTAAACGAGCCACAGTATCATGTTCTCGAATATATTGTTTTAATCTTTGTCCAAAAATTTGTAATAATTGATCACCTACATTATGCCCAAAAGTATCATTAACTGCCTTAAAAGAATCCAGATCAATAAACAATGTAGCTATATAACCATTATTACGTTTTGCAAAAGCAATATTTTGTTGTAAACGATCTATTAATAAATGTCTATTTGGTAGGCCAGTTAAAATATCAAAAGCTGCTTGTTGTTCTAATTGTTTTTCTAAATTTTTTCTTTGCGAGATATCATGAAAACTATAAATAATCCCAGGCACTTCGGTTTCACTAAATTTAGTATTAATAATTTGTTCTAGACAGGTGCCATTTTTTAGTTCTACCTCACTTATTAGTACTTGTTTTATAGGTGGAGTAAATTCTAAAGTAGCAGTAGCTTTGGTTTGCATATATTTAAATAGTTCGGTTGCTTGGTCTTGATTTAAAAGATCAACAGAAGAGATCTCCCATAATTCTATAAATTTTTGGTTATATAGCAATATTTTATTATTTTGATCGACAACAAGTAGACCTACTGGTGCAAATTCAAATGTTGCTTTAGTTAATGATAAGTTTTTTTCTAATTTTAAAGACCTGTTGTCATCTATTTCTTTAGAGATAGCCATTAATAACGTCCTAAAAATTTTAAGATTTAATATTAATTTTAGTTAATTAAATACCAAATAGCCAAAGTAAGAACTAATTGCATTAAATATATTCAATGTTATATTTAGTGAAAATTAATAATAGGTACAGTGTCTTATGTACGACGAACAATATCTACAAGCTAAAAATTATGAGAATGGTTTTGAAGTAGAAAAAGATGAACTTAAAGCATTTGAATTATATTATCAACTAGCTAGCCAAGGACACGCACCAGCACAATATCGACTCGGAAAAATGTACCTAGATAATTTATTATACGAACAACATTTTTTTAAAGATTCATTATTACCAAAAACTATAGCAATATACGAACAATTAGCTAATATCGATGACGATATATTTGCTCAAGCTACTCTTGATAGGATCTATAAATCAAATATATGTAATGCAAAAGCATTGTTCGAATTAGCTGCTAAACAAGGGAATACTGACGCACAGTGTGCGCTTGGAGAACTATATGCCAATGGTAAGGGTGTTAATCAAAATATAGATAAAGCAATAGAACTTTATCAAGCAGCAATTCAGCAAGGCAATATAATGGCTAAATTTAGACTAGGGGAGATCTATCTTGCTCAAAATAATATAGAACAAGCAATAGCATCATACAAAGAAGCTGCTAATGCAGGGTATGCTCCAGCACAATATGATCTTGCAGTTAGGTATGATAGCGGTAACGGTGTAGAAAAAAACATAGAGTTGGCATTAGAATTATATAAAAAAGCTGCTTACGGATGGCATGCTCCAGCACTATATAATTTTGCCGTTAGATATACTACTGGTGACGGAACAGTAAAAGATGAAAACACGGCTGTATTTTTTTTTCTAAAAGCAGCAGAGCAAGGACATGCTGAAGCACAAAACGTGCTTGGGTTAAAGTATGAAAATGGTCAAGGTGTTGAAAAAGATTACGTTAAAGCAATAGAGTGGTATAGTAAAGCTGCCGCACAAAATCTAGCTACAGCACAATTTAACCTTGGTGAAATGTATAATAATGGTTACGGGGTAAAGCCTAACGCAACAAAAGCAGAAAAGCTACATAGAAAAGCTGCAATCCAAGGTAATGCCGATGCACAATTTAATCTTGGGGTAACATATACCGCTTGGGCAGAACTAGTTAATGCTGATGATAACTTTAGTCTTGCTAACGACGAAGAATTTATTATTAAACAAAAAGAAATAACCCAGCAACATCTAAAATCTGCGGTACAATGGTATCTAAAAGCTGCAGTACAAGGTCATGCTGAAGCTCAATATAATCTTGCCTTAATATATATGGCAGGAACTGGTGGGGTAACCCAAAATAAATCTATAGCAGCCAAATGGTATATAAAAGCTGCTGAACAAGGCCATAAAACAGCACAACATAATCTAGGGGTTATGTATGATCATGGAGACGGTGTACCTAAAGATGAGGTTAAAGCTTTTGAATGGTACCAAAAAGCTGCCGAACAAGAATTTGGTCCTGCTATGTTTAATCTTGGAATAGCCTACGACAGCGGGCGTGGTATAAAAGTAATAGACAAAAATTTGGCATTTATGTGGTACCTACGAGCTGCTGAAAAAGGAGTGCCAGCAGCACAATATAATGTTAGCGTTATGTATGATGATGGTGTTGGCGTTGAAAAAAATCCAACTCTGGCATTTAAATGGTTTCATGAAGCTAATAAAACCGGATATATAGATATGCTTAGGATAGCACTACGTGAAAGGCAGGAAAATAATAAATTACTTAGTAGTAGTGATAAAAATGGTAGTAAGAACGCAAGATGTGTGGCAACCTGTTAAATACAGACATACCAAACAAAGAATATAGGTCTCTCGATAATAATTCCCAAAATTTAATTTTTATCTATAATATAAAATATAAGCATATATTTTATCTAAGTAACTAAAATAAGAATAAAAAAAGGATCTTAAAAAAATGATTAAACTTTTAAGTCTTTCTATTATAACCCTAGGGCTAAGTGCTTGTGCAGTAGTACCAGAAGAAAGAGTTTATTATCAAGGTCCTAATCCAGTTGTAGTATATCCAGCCCAACCATTTGTAGAAGAATCTATAGTTATAGGGGGAATGCCTTACTATAGATACTATCACAACGGCCATTATTACTACCACCATTCACCGCACCATAGACCATAAAACTCTAAGTTTTAGCATTAAACCAATATGCTTTACCAAAATTTGGAGTTATAAATTGTTCTTGAGAAATTTGATGTTTTTGAAGTGCTAGATTAAGTTCGTTTACAGGCTGCAGATAACCATCTGATGCTAGTTTAAAAGTCTGAAAATGGCTAGCTATTGAATAGGTTGATTTTAGATTTTTATGTACTAGTACTGCTTCTTCTGGATCTATATGCACATCTTTCATAAACCAACGCGGTACAAAAGCTCCTATGGGAATTATACTTAAAAACACCTTATATTTAGAGCCAATGTTTTTATATAATTTTTCGTTATAACCAGAATCACCAATAAAACAAATATCTCCTACTGGAGTTTTTATAATAAAATTACCCCATAAAGCTTTATTGCGATCAAACAACCCTCTAGCAGACCAATGTTGAGATGGCTCAAGATAAATTACAACGTTATTAGCTACCAAAATTTTTTGGCTCTGTATTTTTAAACATCTTATAATCCTTATTATTCCCATTATTTAAAATTATTTAAAAAAGTCAACATAGATATGTCTATGAAAATTTGATATGTTTGAATTAAAAATAAGAAAGCAGGGGGTTAAAAATGAATGACACAACAATAAAACCTTTAATTATAGTAATGGTAGCAACTATTTTTTCTTTAGGAACAGCGCTTAGTGGTTTTTTTATTGGCCGATCTATTGAAAAATTTAAGACTAGCGATCGTGCCATTGTGGTAAAAGGCTTTTCCGAACGAGAAGTTAAATCTGATACTGGTGTATTAATGCTTACTTTCAAAAATCCGGGTAATGATTTAGTAGAAATACAAAAGAAAAACGATCAAGACATAAAGACTGTTATGGCTTTTTTAAAAACCAAAGATCTTAAAGACGAAGAAATAACTCTTGATGGAACAGTACTATTTGATCGTCAAACTAGAGAATATGGCGGGGAACCAGAAAAAAGCGAGTACCGTTATATCGTAACTACTCACATAAAGGTTACTACAAAACAAGTGGATATATTTAAAGATATTTCTAATCAAACTGCCGAGCTAATTAAGCAACAGGTAAATATTAGCTCCAATCCACGTTATTATTTTACCAGCTTTAATAATTTACGAACCGAAATGATCGCCGAAGCAACCCAAAGTGCTAGACAAGCCGCTTTACAATTTGCTAAAGATTCAGGATCACGAGTGGGGGAAATTAGAAATGCCGTTCAAGGAGCATTTAGTATTACAAGTCCTAACGAAGAGTATAATGAAGCGGGTAGCATTTATAAAAAAATTCGTGTCGTAACTACAGTAACGTTTAATCTAGTTAATTAATCCACCTCTTATGAAACAAGAAACAAGCATCTTGACTCATAATCTGAGCCTATGCTCATATCATTGGCTCTTTTAATTTAGAAGACCCTGCTAATTTCTCAGCTTTTTCCCAATTAGCAGTTGATTCATAGTGGTTCAGCACTTCCGGTATAGTAGCCGGGATATTCAGAAATAGCGGAGTAGGTATAGGAGGGTGGGATGATTCAGGGAATTCACAATAATATTTTGGAATCACCTGTTGTATACTAGGAGGGGGTGGAATTAAAGGTTTTAATTTTTTTTTAAAAATTTCTCTCTTCACGACCATAACTATCCATGTATTAACGGTTAAACTGAAATTGTGAATTATTATTGAATTATACTTGTATACCCATTTCAATGCAATTTTAGAAGAACAATGGACTGAATCGTTTAATGTGGCCAGATGATCTAACAAAAGACGCTGTGGCAATTTTAGATGCTTATAATATTAGCAAGGCTCATATTGTTGGTGCTTCAATGGGAGGGTTTATTGGTCAATTGTTGGCAATAGATTATTCAGAAATGGTATTGAGTTTAACATCTATCGCTTCTAGTCCATATAAAGCAATTTTACCTAGACAACCTTAGGATAGAAGCTAAAAGATTTATTTAAGATGTAGAAGATGTTGCCATAGGTAAAAATGTAGAATATACAATAGTAATTTATTTCTCAATATTATAGGATAATAGAATAAAATATATAAAGAGATATAGATTGTATGATTGACCTAATTACCCTTAAATTGTTTTACGATAAACAAGATAGATTATCCGTACACAAAGAATTAAAAAAAGAATCAACTATACCAGCTGGTCCAATTTGTTTTTTTGTTGCGTGGTATATTAATACTAAAGAAAATAAGAATTTTATTGATCAAAGAAAGGTTTTAGAGTACTTAAATGCTTTTTTTAATTGGTATTTTTCTGCTAGTGGTGTTTCAGACTGCTTTAATGATTTAATGATCGAACAAGCTTTAAATATGTTTCTTGAAAATGCACAGCAAATTGACCAACATGAAAAATGGGGACATAAAAAATATCCAACACCATTAGAAAAAAATATTACAATAAGAACAACGAATGAACGTGTACAACTTTTGTCTTATTATTTGCATAAACGCCATCAAGATAATAAATTTACTATAGAAGAATTATACCATATGACGTTACATGCTTTACGTAATATGTCTAGTTTCCCTAATCAAATACCTAAAAAACTCTTAAATATAGTAGAACAAATGATTATATGGTTGAGTGTTAAATCAAGAGAACTTGCAGAAGAACTTGCATTTTATTACCAACAAATTAATCCGTTTACCACTCTTTTAGAAACAATTAATCCTCATTATGATGAGAAAGGTAATTTAGTACCTGCTATATATACAGATTCTAGCAACCCTTTAACTAGAGATCCTGATATGCCCTATATGCCTTTATTAGTAACACGTATGTTAAAAAGTTTAACAGTAGGTGAAACAACAGAACAACACTTATTACCAAAATTTGATGATCCATCGTTTATCAAACATGCAGCTAAAGATAGTGGAAACATTGCCCCAGGAACTATTTTTGGTAATTCACGTACTTTATATACTTTAATTTTATTAAAGAGTGATAAAGAAGGTGCGGCTCAAAAATATTATAGGAAACACGTTATAAATTATTCTGGCGCTAGTAAAGAAATGTCTATAGCATGGTATTGCGAACATTTTTCTACAAAGGAAGAATCCGCTCAAACAGCTGCAAGCAATGGTGATTCTCAAGAATTTCAGCAAGTAGTGCAAGCTTTTGTAGAACCATCTAGATTATATGGTACTAAAAGATATAAAAGCACTGGCCGTAAAACAATTAAATTGCCAGAAGAAGATAAAATTATTTCTGGGCATTGTGATGGTGCTTCTAGTTCTAGCCCGTGTTCTCCTGGTGAAGTATGGAGAGAAGCGGAACGTATAGCAAAAACAGACTGCTTAACTGTAGATGCCAGTGATTATAAATTATATTATTATCAAGGTAGTGGATCTAGGGTACACTTTATAGTCTATGATGTAAATTGTAAAAAAATTGCTGGTTTTACTCACCATATGGATCATGAAGAACAGCTACATCAACAAATTAATAAACAAAGAGATGGGCTTATTAGATTTGGAATAGCTTTAAATGGTGCCAGAAAAGTAGAATATAGTCCTAAAAAAGCTAGTCCTAAATAAAAAGCTTTGTTGCAAAAAAAGGACTTACGCTTGTCAAATAGCACCTAATACACTATTAAATCGTGCTTCATAGAATAAGAGTACTATGAAACGTCGCCTCTTATTCTCAATTAATAGTTAATCTCAATTTACTATTAACTATTCCACTGGTTGAAGTTGGTTGTTGTTCTTCTTCCACAGTACCATTACTACTACTTGAAAAACCAAATAAAACTTCATTACTTGGCCCTTCTGTTAAGAGTTTCTTCAGTTCCAATATTTTACCCTTAAGAGATTTACTATCTTGACCATATAAGGTACCTGAAAAATAGCTTGTATATATTTCTTCAGATATTTCGTTTAATTTTTCTTCTGAAATAGATAAAAATCCCACACTAATCAACAATTGTTTAATATCGTCGATTAATGATTTTCTGCCCACAACTAAATCTTCTTCTGTAAAATTTATAGCAAAATCACTAAATAGCTCCATAACGCTTGCATATTTGGATTTGTTTTTACATTTCAAATAAATCTTACTTAATAATATTTTATTATGCTCTATTTTATTATCATTACATTCTATGATATACCTATGCATCATTTCTCTTCTATCATCACTGGAAAACTCTTTTGCAATCAGGTTACTGGACTTAGCAGCTAATAAAACAGCATCTTCTTGAGTTTTACCCGCATTTATAGCATACATAAAAACCCTTGCAAATTGTGATCCCTGTATCAATAATTTAGCGCAAGAACTAAATCCACAATTTCCAGATTTTTGTAATTTTTTCTTAATAGTATGTAAATGTACTGATCCTAATGATTCTTGCTGTTGCTTAAGTATATTTAAATTAATGTTGCATGAATTTGATTCAATTAATGTTTTTGCAAAACTATTTATATTTTCTGAATTTTTAACTTCATATATACTTAACCCACATTGTTCATCAGATACATCGCCACCTCTATCAACCATCATACAATAATGTTTACTGTTTACACAAAATATTATAGCGCCATTAGCATGTCCTTCGTCTCCTATAATAAGATTTATAGGAATACTAATTGGATTGCTTCCATTATATTGTTTCGTAAAATTATCAGCATCCCATTTAGCAGAGATATTTTCTACATCTTTTGGTAGATTTAATATAAGCTGTTTCCAAGCTTCTTCTTCAACAAATTCACCAAATAATTCTGTCTTAATTGTATCTAAAATTTGATGATATTTTGGTGATTTAGAAAATCTTTCGAATGAAACTTGTGCTTCTTTAACCATGGTTTGCGAATAGCTACCACTTAATTTATAGTGCAACCCACTAAGCTCTACGTCCCCATCGACACCGAAACGATGCGCCAATAGATGGTCCAACCAAATTCTTTGCATATTTTTGTATAAATCATGATAATGGCTAGAATCGTCTTTTGATGGAACAATTAATGCATCATGCAACTCTTGTAATTTAGCTCCTACTGTTATAGTTCTGTTATATACTTGTAAATTGGCACCTTTATTAGATTGTTCTTTTAAACGTTTAGCAAATTCTACAATAACACCACTTTCAGTTGCTACTGTCGTAACCAACTTGTATGGATTAGTAATGTCAATTTCACTAATCTCAAGTTTTTCGAAGATTTTTTTGGAAAATTCATTATTGTTAAAAGTATATAAAAACAAGCCATGATGTTTGTTAAATGCATCAAATTTAATATTTTTTAAAGTTCTCAAAATTTCGTCGTTATCGTTAGCTTCTAGCGCCTTAAATAATTGTTCTGTTTGTAAATTATTAAGTTTTAACGCTTGAATTATAGCTAATCCCATATTTTTTCTAAATGCATTGACAACATACTCTAATTCTAATTTTAGTAATTCACCAAAAGCCTCTGCATCTTGTTCTGTATAATATTGAAAAAATCTTATGGACCACTCTATTTGAATAGCTTCTTGTTGTGGTATCAATTTACCTTCTTGCAACCCAGGAATTAAGGTGGAATTTGTATCTTTTAATAACATATCATTTTTAGAAAAAACAATCTTATTCGATTCAGTTTCTAACACAGAACGAACTGCTTTAAAAAACTTTTGTATATCTTCATGATTTTGTAAATTATTATGCGCCAAGCTAGATATTTGCATCTGTTGTAATAAATATAAGCATGTTAGCTCTACATTATCATTTTTTAATAATATTACTAATAAGCGTAAATCATTACTGTCTAAATTAGTAATTCTAGATATAATTGCAATTTGATTATTTTGAACAAATTCTTTCAAAAAGACCACTGTTAATTTAAGATCTTCAACAAAATCATCAGGAATTATACGTAAAAAATAATCACGACCCTTTGTGTTCACCCTAAAAACTGCAAATTCAGACAAATCTGAAAAACTTTTTTGTCCTCCGAACTCAGAATTAACTTGTTTAATTATTTGATCTACCGAAGGTAATAAAGGGTTTGATAAATTTAAACTTTGTTTTAATTCTGTTAATTTATTTCCATTGTGTATTCCATTTTGTTTAGCAAAATATGTAAAATCTTTGTTATTAATTAAACACCACAATAAATCATTTTGCGAAGTGAAAACAGATGTTACAAATTGTCCATCAAACATATCATTAACCATAACAAAATTTTCATTTATATATGATTCTTTTATATCAGAAATTTCTATGACACTATATTTGGCTGCTATTAATGTTATCGCTCTTCCTAACCTGCCGCAACCTATAGCATCACACGTATTAGCAAATAATTGTTGATAGCTTAACATTGCCATACATTTGTGGTATTCAATATCAACACATGATAATCGATAACTTTCTTGAGTGCCAACCAAACATTCTAAATGTTTCTGTAACTGTTTAAATTCTTGTTCAATCTTATATCCATGCTTATTTAAAAGCCATTTTTTAAATTCCCGAATACGCTCATAATATTTTGAATCAAATTGACTCATATCTGAAAAATTAATAATATTTAACAACAATTTAATTCTATTAATTTTAAGTTCGTTATCATCTTCGGTCGATTGCAATAAATAAAAGTATGTTCTTATATTAACGTTTATATATTTTATATATTTATACTCAAAATCTGTACCAACACCAATGATACTTAAAATCCAAGCAATCTTGTTTGGTTCTCTAGTGTATATTTTTTGCATAAACTCATCTATACTCAACAGAGCTTCAAAAAATTTGTTCTTATTATTCTCTTGAAATTGATTTTTTAGATAAACAAACATACAAATGCAATAATCTTTAAATAATTCTGGATTATTGCTTTTTTCTTGAATTTCAGACAATTCTAACTTACTAGATGTTTTTTGTATTGCTTCGGAATAAGGAAGACTGTTTTTAAAATCTTCTGTTATTTGCACCAAAGAAACATCGGCAGACATACCTATTGTATTATATAACTCACGTTGAAATTTAGAAATCGCATTATCAAAATCAATTTTTGCTTTAATCCTAACGCTTACGCTTTCAAATAAATCATCCACATCTGGGTGCATCTTCTTTTCTTCTGCGTATAATCTTTTTAAAATCATATCAACAAAAGATTTTGATAATTCTTTATCATCATCTTTATCTAAAGCCAAAAACACCTTGTTATGTTGTGCGGCTGTAAATTCAGATAAAAATCTTAATATTATATTACGTTGACCTTTTTGATTCATTTCCTTAACAATATTTTTACAAAATTCAACTATTTTTCTAAAATCTTCAACATCTCTTTTAAGATGTGCATCCAATAGAACCTGATAAACTCTAAATTTTAAAACTTTTAATTTGCTTATAGATTGCGACTCTGTTTCTTGCCAATTAAGTATTTCAGATCTTAAAAATTCTAGTTTTTCATCTAATTTGACAGAACAATTAAAATAAGATGTTATATCATCCTTAATATTTTGCCTAAATTTAATTACATCTTCAGCAGAATATAGTCCTTCCAATTGCAAGTATTCTAACAAATCACAATCATCTATAACTGCTTTTGCCAAATCTAATTCTGTTCCATATTTATTTAAATTAAAAAGCATGCGAACTCTTGAATCGATCTCTGTAAACCCTAATGGATAAAAATAATTGTCTGGGTTCACTTTTATCATTTTAATTGTACTGATTAGCTCTTTTATTGCGATTTCACGATCTAAATACATACATGAATCAATAAATTTAAACAATTGCAATATAATCAAATGCTTAGGATCTATTTCAGGCACTTTCGCTTCATTTTTATCTAATAAGCATTTCTTCACCGCTTGTTTAAAATTAGCCAACTCAAGAGAGCTTAAACCATACTTCCTTGCATAATCCCCAAGCAAACTCATATCTAATAAAATTAATAACCACATATGCTGATTATCAGATTTAAATAACTTGGTAACAAAATTTAAAAGGGTTCCTTTAATTTGCAACAAAGTAATCAACAATGAATTAAAAGCTTTCTCTTCTTGAATGTTAGATGATAACACCTTGAATAATTTCTGCAAAATATTAGCATACTGTTCTGGATTATTTTCATACATTTGATTATTTAAATTAGCTTTAATTATACCAAAATGATATTTTGCTTTAAGAACATCTCCGTTTTTAACGGCAATGTTAAATTGTTCAAACGATTCATCAACATCTTTTATGGTTATGTTTAGATGCATTTTTTCTATAAGAATATTTTTTGCATTTATTATAAATGATTTAACTGTTGTTCTACTTCGCTCAAGCTCTTCTGATATTTCCTGTAATATTGGGGGATGTAAACATGCCAACCGAATAAGACCAAAATCTTTTTTTAAAATACAATAATTAAGCAGGTCAATTTCTTCTGCATCAAATTTAAACAATATTGCTAATTTATCAATTGGTATATTAGAGTTTTGTTCAAACATGCTTGAAAAATTTTTTACAACACATGCCCAAAGTAACGAATTATTTTGTTTAAATATTTGCTTTATTAATAAATGAATCTCATTTTTTATATACACAGCGTGTTCTGTTTGTTTTTTGGACATAGCATCATTTAATTGCTCAAACAAAGTAGTTATCTGTGCTTCTCCAACTGTTCCTGTCATAATTCTAACCTTATAGTAAAAAAATGTTATTGTATTATATCTAAAACCCTATAAAACATCTAGCGATTGGTTTAATTTTTAGCTTTATTTATTTCTGCATCTATTTCTTGATCCGAAAGCCATTTATGTTTTTTTTCTAAAATTTCAAATTGTAGCCTAGCGCGAGTTTTATTAATGGGTTCTATTTTAGAATCTTGAACAAAAGTATATTCAATACCTAAAAAATCTATATTTTTTGCCACAGCAAATGTTTCAACAGCCCTTAGATTATGTTTTTTATCATCAACAAATAAAATTTTTTTTGGTTTAATTGCTGCATAGTTTAAAAAAGCTTTTAATGCATCAGCTTTAGACACGCCCCCTGTGAACACAACACCTTGTTGAAAAGCCACAAATTTGTTCAATTCTTTGTTAGGTAGTTGTTTAAAAGTTTTTTTAGCAAGTGTGTGCCAGGATTTATCAAAGTTATATCCCAAAAGCTTTAGTTCGTTAGATCGCCAATCCTCTAGAGAATCTATTGTTCCCAATGCTCCAGTTGAGCAGAGAGTTAAAGCTAAAACTTTAATGCCATTTTTTTGAGCGTTATTAATCAGATCAATAATTTTTTCTTCAACTGGTTCAATTTTACGTTGTAGCATTATTAAACTAAACAATTTTTTAGCTTGTGTTTTATTGAATCGCACTTCAAGATCTTTATAAATTTCTTCAAAATAATGTTCATGATGTGATTTAAGCAATTGATCTGTAGGTTGTAAAAGAACATCGTCCACATCAAAAATAAGTAAGGTATCGGCGTCCGCTTTTTGAATATTATGTTCTATAATTTTGAAGTTGTTGGTTGCTATGATTGCCGCAAAAGAAACATTTGCACTAAAAAATATAACTGCGAAAACAAGATTAGAAATCCTTATCATTTTTCACTCCATTTTTTGGAATTAATAGAATAATATACTTAAAGTGACTATTCAACCATATTTTAACCGAATTTATGTAATTTGAGCCAAAATATTTGGAAGAATAGCGTGATTTAAATGTCGTTTAACTGTGTTCTCATAACTATGTAAACCATTATCACTTAAATCGTTACCTCTTAAGTCTTTACGTCTTAAATCTGGCAAAAAGAATTTTGATATTTCACCAGATACAGATTTGATCAAGGGTTTATTAGATCTACCAGCTCCTACAAAAGCAAGCAATAAATTATTCTGAGCTTTTATCCCTTCTATTATACTTTTAACATTATCTATATTTTTATGTTGCTGAATAATTTCTTGTGCTGTTTGTTTAGTATTAGGAACCTGCTGTACTTGCCAGTTATGTTGATTATCCAGCATTTGTTGCATTGACCACTTTAACGCTTCATACCTTTTTCTAAATCTATTTTCTACATACCATACTATACCTTGATCTGTTTCATCATCTTCTATTTGGTCATCGAATAAATCTATAATGGTATTTGCTTCTAATGCTATAGCTCCATCATATCCTATTTGGTTATATGATAAGTCTAAAGCAGTAAGAGTATGGTTTCCCGCTAACGCTATAGCTCCCTTATCACCTATTTCATTATCAGATAAATTTAAAATGGCAAGAGTGGTTTTTTCAGCCAATGCTGTAGCCCCATCATCTCCTGTTCCATTGTCAGATAAATTTAAACTAGTAACTTCAGGATGCCTTAGTAATAATTCAACCAATTTTATTATGTGTTTATCATTTAAAATTTGACCAGATAGATCTATATTAGAAATAAAGCAATAATCTAAATTGCTCAATATTTCTATAACATATTTATAAAACAACCTCATAAATATTTCCATAATATTAGGATCAACATGATTATTGTTAATTGGTTGTACTAATATGTGGGGAGGTATACATATCTTTTACAAACTTTATTCAATATACTCTCCTGGGTACTTAGATCATTATCTCTTTCAACCACTGACGGCTTGATATATTTAGATGAATCACCATATAGGAGCTTTATTGGTTTTACACTACAAAAAGTAGTACTCAATGCAATCCAAATTGTATTTAAATTATCTTTTATATTAGTTAAGCGTATTTGTGGTTTTGAATTTTGATTATGTTTTATATAATTAAATGAAATTTCCTCAATTCGCTCGAGTATATTATATAATTTGGTATTATCAGTAGCATTAAAAATATCGTCCAAATTTATCAAAACCCTAAAACGCAAAAGATAGTCTAGGTTATGGTTTCTTTCTTGAAAATGGTTATACCCTAAACAATCATTCAATTTTTGTATGAATTCTTTATTTATAAACCTTCCGTCAAACGAAAGAAGCCTAAACTCTGATAGCGTTTCTTTATTAGCATAAATTTGTTCAACCTTATGCTGTATCTCAGGTGTACCTGGATTAAAAAGTGGGTTTTCATAAAACAACACATTGATAGCTAATTTAGCATACACTAAAGCTTTTAATGAATTTTCGGATGTTTTCTTACATACACCTATATAATCTCCTCTTACCGCAAAAGACGGAATGTCAATATTTGGAAAATGCTTTTTTAGCATAATTAATTACCCATAATTATATACATACTAATAAATTTAGAACATATTAAAACCAAAATGTTATTCACCATGACAATTAATAAACGTGTACATTCATGTTTAAAATCTTGTTAACGAGAAAATATTAATGCCGTTTGTCATGCATTTCGCAATCTTGGCAATATTATTTTATGTGTTGCGTGTTTAAAAATGGCGTTTCTTTATCAATGAAGCGCTTGCTTGGACCATACATTATTAAAATAATTTTTTTATACATTCCGTGCGGTTTTCAGCATTATCATCAGTATAATCTGTTCCTTTTTTATGGTGACCTCAAGGCTAATTTTATTGCTTCTATTTTAAATTCTTATTGCCCCCGTATACCAAAGCGGTTTGGAGAAAAATAACGATTAACTCCTTGAGTTACACCACCCAAATTTTCTATACAAACCGTTATACCTTTTTCGTTTACTTTACTGTTTGGTGGTGGCAAACACCCTTTAGAATTTGTTTTTACCATATCTGCTGCCCAAGTAAGGTATACAGCATCATCCTCATTATCTCCGTATAACAATAATGGCTGTACTAAAAAAGATGTATTGAAAAATCTATTTATACTATTAAATAGTTGTGGAAAAACCACCATGGTTAATCCAAGTGAGAACTGATCTATGTGTGATTTTGATTGGTTATATAGTTTTTTGCTTACTTCATAATAATGCATAGGAGTTGCAAAATTTTTAAAAAATAACCAATCACTTATAATAGCGAAAGATTTTTGATCAGATAAGGTTGTCTGACCATTTTGACGTTTTTCTTTTAGCTCAGTATAAGAAAATTGGTGGGTATTTGGAAAATACCCACCTGTTTGTACAAGTTCTTTTGATGCACTAAGAGTTTTTTGGTTTTGTCCATTTTTTCCTTGGTATTTTTTTTCGCAATTTAAAAAAATTTTCTTACTTGGCTGAGTTGGCAAAGGTACGTGGCCTGCTTGTGATTCGCACCCTTCTAAGGTTATTTTAATATTTTCCATTAATGCTATAATGCTCGGCGTCCTCATTAATGACGGGTAAACAACATCTCGCAGCATATCTCTATCAGATTCATCGCGTTGCACGACTATAACAGGGTTTTGTAAACCATTTACAAAAGTATAACGTTCTCCTAAAAAATCTGTAGCCTTATGTCTTATTAAATCAAGCAATATCAAACTAGGAATAAAACAAGAAGGATTTCTTTTAGGTTCAGATATAAACAATATAGCTACCATAACAGGAACAACTTCTAAATCGGTAAAATCTTGTTTTTCGCCATATAGCATTTTAATAATTTTAGTAGCTAAGGTAGCATCATCTATGCCTAGTTTATCCATTTGTTTAGACAAAAATCTAGCCATATCTAAATAACTAATTCTGTTTTTATTGAAATCTTGAGGATATTGTTTAATTAATTCTTCGTCGTACACGTAACAATCTGCTTGATCACGACAAGATATAATCCTGCCGTTAATCAAAAATTTCCAGATAAACTCTTTTTTATCTTTAGCATCTTGTGAAGTTACTTCTGTATCGACAGTAATAGATTGGCTTGCTCTAAATAGTTTTTCTATACTATCAATTTCGATTGGAGCAAATGTTCGATCAAATTTTTGTGTTTTTTCTGCATGGGATTTAACGTATTGAACAAAATTATTCATAAAGTACTTTAAAGAATAATAATGCTCTGTTTCTCCAATAGAAACTATGATTCCAGATCTATACTCAACTGTAGCTTCGCAAAACATGATTTTTTAAAAAGTAACTACTGGATTTGAAATAAATATTTATGATTTAAAAGTGGAAAACTACTCAAACATTTCTAAATTCACCGTCCCGTGAGATCCTCACGAGACGCATGAACAATTACTTATTTACTCTTAATTATCCCCACCTTCATCTAAAACCTTAATATTTACAGCGGATACTCTTCCCTTATTAGATGCTAATTCAAAACTTACTTTTGCTCCTTCATCAAGTCTACGTATCCCTGCTTTTTCTAAAGCAGATATATGAACAAAAACATCCTTTCCACCTTGATCTGGGCGAACGAAGCCAAAACCTTTAGTTGGGTTAAACCATTTAACAACACCAGTACTAGACATAACAATTTTTCCTCTTTAATTAAACAAATTTATATAGCATTACTCTTATACTATACAAGTATTAAAATATCTTTTTATCACAAGTAAGTCAAATTTAATTACCCTTATAACCTTTTTAAGAAAAATAGCCAACACAATATCAGAAAGATCTATTTTTTATGTTCTATTTGCGGGTATTTATTTGGGTAACTTAGACAGTATTTGCATAGATCGCTATTTAAACCAAGCTCAATCCACTCTATAAACAAACCTTTATCAAAAGCACCTCTAGTTTCTCGTTTTTTACTAAGAACTGTCTCCAGGTCTTTTTTACTAATATTATTATGTTTTCTAATTGTCTCTACTACTTGCAGTACATCTGCTAATTCTTCCGTAAGATTTTGTAGATCGCCAGCATCGCAAACTTCCGTAGTTTCTTCAACAAGTTTTTCTAGTAAACAAGCTTGTAGTTCTTGACCTGTTAAATATTTGTAAGATATCTTTGCAGTAGCATCTTCACGTAAAGTACCTTCCAAAAAATTATCTCGAGCTATTTTACCAATTTGCCCAACACTGTTTCTAAAACCAAATTTCTTTCTATTCATTATAAACTCCCATCAATCTCGCCATCATGAAATTTTATTATTATTTTTTTATAGTTGCCAGACATAGACTTAGATGTAATTGGCGTTCTATTAACATCGTTACTATAAACAATTGCAAACCCTCTTGCTAAAGTTTGTTCTGGAGAAAAGCATAATATCTGTTGCCAAGTAGCATCTAATAACTTATCTAATGCCATTAAACGCTGTTTTAATAATAGTTGTAAATTTAATTCTTCGTCTAACACTCTAGCTAGTTGTTGTGTTTTATGTAATGTATAAGTTTTTATACATTCAAATAGATTTATTAAATCATTGTTACGTTGAGTATAAAAATTATAACAATATTGTTTAATATAAACTAAATTATTATAAATTTGTTCAGCGTGATCCGCTATTTTAGTAATTAAAAAATTAATAACTTTAGATGGAGTATCAAAAGATTGTCTAGTTACTTGATCCAAAATGGTTTGATCTTTATGGTGGCCAATTCCACTAAATATTGGAATTGGAGCTAAACATATTGCTTTAGCTATAGCGTAATCGTTTAACCAAGTTAAATCTGAGCTAGCTCCACCACCCCTAATAATAACTATTGCATCGTAACTTCTAGATAATTCAACCATTTTTGTTAAAACTCTAGTTAAAGCATTAGTAATTGAATTGCTAGCGTCTGCACCTTGAAATACTGCTGAATAATAATCAAAATGGCATACATTATAATTTTGTAATATTGTTGCATCTTTTTTAAAATCACCTAAACCTGCCGCATCTTTGGGGCTAATTACTGCAATTGTTCTAAAGTCGTCTGGTAAATTTAAATTTTTATTATTATTAAAAATACCATCTTTTAATAATTGTTGTTTTATCTTTAATACTTTAGCTTCCGCATCACCTAAGGTATATGACGGATCTAGATTTTTAATAATAAGAGTTAAACCATATTGTAAATGATAATCAGCTGTTACTAAAGCTAAAATCTTAATTCCAACTTTTAATTCTATATTAGTTGCAGACTGAAAATTTTTTAATACTTGAGAAAAATTCCAAATTACACCTCTTGCTCTAGCTAATAAATTACCACGTTCATCATATTCAACTAACGTGAGAAACAAATTATTATTATAAATTTTAAATTCACTAATCTCAGCAATTAACCAAATTGCTGAACTATATTGTTTGATCGTATTTTTTATTTCATTGATGAAAGCAAATAAAGAATAAGGGGTGGTCAAAGGTTGTTCTGTCAGCAAACACATATAATTAAAACAAATAAAATCTAATTTAAATAAATAAGAAATATTTATTATCAATAATTATACTAAAATTTAAATATAAATAGCAATTAAATAATTAATGAACAAAGACAAACAAATTACATGTATATGCTGATGTTCTGTAAATTTCAGGAAATTTTAAAAAAAGACTATTAAAATAAAATTATAAACTTAATAAAACTAAACCTTTATAGGGGATTGAACATGTTAAGCAAGGAGCTAGAGCTAACATTAAATTTAGCATTTAAAGACGCTAGGGATAAATCTCATGAATTTATCACCGTAGAACATTTATTGCTCCATTTGTTAGATAATTATTCTGCTAGTAGAGTACTACAAGCTTGTAATGTTAGTGTTCAACAATTAAAAGAAGAGCTAGCTTGCTTTATCGACGAAACCACCCCTATTATTTCGTCAAATGATAATCATCGTGAAACTCAACCAACTTTAGGATTTCAAAGAGTATTACAAAGAGCAGTATTTCAGGTACAATCTTCTGGTAAAGAAGAAGTTTATGGCTCTAATGTTTTAGCTGCAATATTTAGTGAACAAGATAGCCAGGCAGTCTATTTTTTAAAACGCGAGAATATTACCAGATTAGACGTAATAAATTATATCTCCCACGGCATAACCAAAACAGAAGAACATCACCTAGAAGATCCTGAAATTTCATCTAATTCTGACGACGATCTAATGCAGGATCTTCCAAATAGAAGCCCACTAGAAAATTTCGCCATTAATCTTAATAATCAAGTTAAATTAGGTAAAATAGATGATTTAATTGGAAGAACCGAAGAAATACATAGAACAATTCAAATCTTATGCCGTCGCAGAAAAAACAATCCGTTGTTTGTTGGGGAAGCAGGAGTAGGTAAAACTGCAATTGCAGAAGGATTAGCAAAATTAATAGTTGAACAAAAAGTTCCAGATGCCATCAAAACCAGCATAATTTATGCCTTGGACTTAGGATCATTGTTGGCTGGCACCAAATATCGCGGGGATTTTGAAAAAAGATTAAAAGCTCTACTACAACAACTTAAAAAGAAATCTAATGCTGTACTATTTATCGATGAAATTCATACTATTATAGGAGCAGGAGCCGCATCTGGTGGAGTTATGGATGCATCTAATTTAATTAAACCTATGTTGGCGTCTGGTGATTTAAAATGCATAGGCTCTACTACTTTTCAGGAATACCGTAGCATTTTCGAAAAAGACCGTGCTTTAGCCAGAAGATTTCAAAAAATTGACGTTAAAGAACCAAATGTATCAGAAACAATTACAATTTTAAAAGGTATAAAAAAACAATTAGAAATACATCACAATGTAAAATATTCCGATGCTGCTTTAAAAGCTGCTTCTGAGCTTGCCAACAAATATATTAACGATCGCTTTATGCCAGACAAAGCGATTGATGTAGTAGATGAAGCAGGTGCATTACAAAAATTACTGCCCCAGCAAAAACGTAAGCATACTATAGGAATTAGCGATATAGAGAAAGTAGTTGCTAAAATGGCTAGAATTCCAAGAAAATCTGTCTCTTCTTCTGAAAAAAGCCTACTAAAAAATTTAGAACGTGATTTAAAACTAGTTATTTTTGGACAAGACGTTGCCATTACTGCTTTAGTAAATTCTATAAAAATTGCTAAATCTGAATTAGGAGAATTAGATAGACCTGTTGCCAATTTTTTATTTTCAGGCCCAACCGGGGTTGGAAAAACGGAAGTTTGTAAACAACTAGCAAACTTGTTAGGTATAGAGCTAATTAGATTTGATATGTCTGAATATATGGAATCCCACAGTGTTGCTCGTTTGATAGGAGCACCACCTGGTTATGTTGGATATGAACAGGCCGGTTTATTAACTGAATCAATTACTAAAACCCCTCACTGTGTATTACTGCTAGACGAATTAGAAAAAGCCAACCCAGATATTTTTAACATATTATTACAAATTATGGATCATGGTACTCTAACAGATAACAATGGCCGAAAAGCTGATTTTCGGCATGTAATATTAATTATGACAACCAATGCTGGTGCTCACGACATTAGTAGAGCATCTATCGGATTTAATGTTCAAGATCATTCTTCTGACGGCTTAAAAATAATTGAAAAACAATTTAGTCCAGAATTTAGAAATCGCTTAGATGCTACTATACAATTTAATACTTTATCTAAAGAAGCCGTTTTTTTAATTGTAGAAAAATTATTGGCCGAATTACAAGCAAAACTTAACGATAAACATGTTAGCATTTCTATAGATTCTCCTGCTAAAGATTGGTTAGCTAATAGAGGCTACGATAAAATTATGGGTGCCCGCCCTATGCAACGTTTAGTAAAAGAAATCTTAAAAAAACCACTGGCAGACGAACTATTATTTGGTGGGTTATCCAATAATGGTGGTAAAGTTAGAGTTACCGTTGAGAATGACGAAATTAAAATTAATGTTAACTAGGGATAATATAAGTGCCTAAACATCACAATAAACACACAAATCACCAAATTAACTTTAGTGCAAAACATGCTAAAGAAATAACTAAAGCTGAAAAACAATTTTTAGAATATATATTAAGTTTAATGCCAATAGATACTATTGAAGATAGAAAACAATCGCTAACGTTAATTGCCGAAATGTTTAAGGGAGCGCAAATCCATATAAAAGGCACTACACCATACGAAGATTGGGCAAAAAACCATAAATTACCAAATATAGTTAGTAGAGATGGTGCATCTAGTCATAAATCTGATGATAAACAATTTGCTATTAGAGGAAAGCTATTCGCCGAAAATTTGTTTGGTACAAGAACTAGAGGCAATGGCCAAAAATATTCTTGGTTTCAATTAGAAAGACACCCTGCTGGTAGTGTTGACAACAATATTTTTAATAAAATATCTAATACATTATTACATTTAGTTGATTACCTTGTATATAAATTTACAGGTGAAAATGTTGGTCCTTATGGTACTTCAAAATATAGAGAAACCAATCCTTGTTATGCAGAAGAATTTTTTAGAAAAGAACTTAAACCGTCTACTGTAAATAAAAAATACTGGACTAATATGTTATTCGACAATCCTTCTATAGAATTTGATTTACATAAAGAACCAAAAAGCGTATTAACCACAGCCAAACCATCATCGCCTAGTATGATGATTTCTACAAAGCAATCTATACCAACAAATAAACCACTTGTTACACCAAAACTAGAAAATTTGAACTCTAGAAAACCGAAAAAACTTAAAGAAGATTAATTAAAATCTTTTAAATTACTATTATCCCCTAATAAAATACTAATTTCTTTTAAATCTAAATCTGCTTGCACAAATGGATTACTATAATCAAGAGATTGAGTTGCCATAACAAAAATTTCTAATTGCTTACCGCTAGTGCTTTCTATATTATAAATAGCATTAATATCCCGTTGATTAAGAACACGACATTTATGCAACAATTCTAAACCATTCGAAGAAAATAATGCTCTAGATAAAATCATTCCTGGTTTTAATTCGCTGGAATTTACTTTTTCGTCATTTTTAGCTTTTGGTAGCTGTTCGAAACTTAAAATTTGACTAAACTTATCCACTATTTCCGCATTATAAAGAGCACCACTACGCTCTTTAATATAACTAAATGCTTTAAAATCGTCTACCGTCTCCTGAAAAAATCTTCCGGCACAAATTTTATGATAATCAATTGTAACTGCTAAAATCTGGGAAAGAAAAGGGATTTGTTCACCACGTAACCCTTTTGGATAACCACTACCATCTAAATACTCTTGACAATATAAAATAATTTTTGCCACTGGCTGCAAAATATCTACAGACATTAATAATAAATACCCCATTTCTGGTATTTGTTTTAATAAATTAATTTCGGCTAAAGTTAATTTTTGATCATTTAAATCTTTTTGTAATTTAGGCGGAACACAAAATACCCCTATTTCGTGCAATAAAGCTGCATAATAAATATAATGAGTTTCTGGCTTCTTTAACCCCAAACTAGTTGCTAATACTAATGAACGATCTGCTACCTGTTTAGCATAACCACTTACATCGCCACGCATTAATTCAGACACATTAGTTAATAATTCAATTAATGCTTTACAATTTAAATCACTTTGCTGTAATAAAGCCAAGTATTTTTGGTTATCTTCCATGCTATACGTTCCTAGTTATATATATTGCTTTTGTTTTGGGTTAATTATTTTCGAACTCAAATCAAATAATAGATCTTAATTAAAGAATATGCATAAAATAAGTCTAAAGGAAATAAAACAATGGCTTCAAAAAAAATAATTTTTGCCACATGTATAGGCACGTTATTGGAATGGGCTGAATTTACTTTTTTTGCTTATATGGCAGATCAATTATCTAGCTTATTTTTTTCTTCACAAGATCTTTATTTAGCAAGATTAAAGACCTATGCAATATTTGCAACTAGCTATCTAATGAGACCTATTGGGGCCGTATTATTTGGGTATATTGGAGATAGACATGGTCGAAAACCTGCCATTATTGGAGCGCTTTTACTAATGGCATTAGCAACTTTTGGTATTGGTAGTTTACCTACTTATAATACCATAGGGATAGCCGCCCCTATACTTTTAGTGCTATTTAGGATGTTACAAGGTATTGCAGTAGCTGGCGAATTTAATGGGGCAGCCGTATTATTAACAGAACAAAACCAACAATACCCTTTTTTAGCTGGCTCTTGGACTGCGTGCGCAGCAGCTTGTGGCATGGCAGTAGGAGGAATTGCTGCAACTATACTGACAGCTGGCTCTATGCCAATATGGTGCTGGAGAGTTCCATTTTTACTAAGTTCTATTATAGCTTTAATTGCTATGTATTTACGTGGCACAATGCAAGAAACAAATATTTTTAAATTAGCCAAAAAAGACAATCAATTATTTGACTCTCCTGTTTATGCTGCCTGGAAATATAATAAAGAAGGGTTATTGTGTACCGCAGCTTTTGCCATATTTATTTCTGTATTTGTTTATACTGGAAATATATATTATAAAACTATGGCGGTAAATATTGGCAAATTAAACCCTCACACTGCAGCAACTATTATTACTTGTGGGATCTTGCTAACCACAATATTAATACCTATCGCAGCTATACTTGCCGACAAAACTAATGGCTACAAAATATGTTTATCAGGAATATTATTAGCCATAATATTTAGTCCTATAATAATGGGTTGTGCACAATCAGGCAATATTATACTTACATTAATTGGCCAAATAATATATGCAATTATAGATGCTATGGTAAGCGCTACGATGTTTACTATATTATTAAATAAATTTCAAACTGGCACTAAATACAGCGGTAGTAGTATAGCATGGTCAGTAACAACCGCTATATTTGGAGGTAGTACATTATTAGTAAATGAACTTCTAATTGGACATTTTAAACTGTTAAATGGACCTGGATTATATATATCTATCAGCGCTTTAATCTGTATATCTATAGTATTACCTACTACTTCTAGACAAAACTATGTCATAGAACAACATAAGTAGCATTGATTTAATTCTACTTACAGTCTTGTGTTCTTGTACAGTTAGGTTTATAGTGTCGTACTTTTATAAATAATATGTGAGGTTATATGATAACAACAATTCTTATCCCAGCTAATGCTAATCGTGCGCCAACAGAAAGAGACTATAACCTATTAAAATCAGATGTGGTTTCAGCGTTACATTATTTCTATCTGCATGAAGGAATAATGATGACGTTTATTGAAAACGACATAGACTCTGTAGCTAAAATTTATTGCTACTTGAAAAATAAAATAGAAAATACTATATATTTAAACCAAGAAGAACAAACCATTTATTCTAACTTAATGACACTTAAAGATTTCGATGTTAATCTCGACAAATTTGTAACTAGAATCCCTATTATACCAGCTACATTACCAAGGCTAAGATCAACCATATAGCCTAAACAAGGAGAGGGTTAATTTAAGGAAGCAATCTTCTTTGTGGTGATTTAAGATGAGTCTGTTCACTTGGTTCAGTACCAATTTCTTGTTGATATATAAGCTCTTTAATTTTATCAAAAAAATTATTATCTATATATGTATCAATAAAAGGTGTTAATTCACTTATATATGGAGTTATTTCTTCTCCTATAGATTTTTTAGCTTCGGTAATAATATGTTGTTTCAAGGTTTCTTCGAATAAAATTAAATCTTCACTTTTTTGTTCTTGTTCTTTTTTTTCTAATTTTTCTAATTCTGAAAATAGTCTAATTAAATTTTCCAAAGAAATTGCTGCTACATAACTATCAGCTACTTCTTGAAGTTCGTTTTGACCAAATTCCTTTACCTTAGCTATATTACGATCTCTAAAATATTTTTCCATATTAGCTAAAGCACTCTGCCCTTCTTGAATTTCAACATCAGGATGTATCAAATTAAGAGCAGCTATAATTCTATTTAAATTACCACCAAAGCAAGATTTATCTCTATTTAATTCTTCTTCACTTGGGTAGCTCATATCTCCACGATCTCGACGATATGCTAATTGGCTATCAATTATTGCACTTTTAAACCATCCAGCCCAACGATCTTCCATATCACTAACTAACGGGGGATAACCAATCATTTGTTCAGCTGCTTTTTTATCTTGTAATGCAACAATAGCTAATTTTAAAAAGCTATAAGCTTTATTTTGTAGTTCCATTATTTGTTGAAGATCTAGACTTAATAAATTTAAATTTAGTAGGTTTAAAAAATTTGCCTGAATAACCCTATCATCATCATTATTTAATTTACCAGTTCTTTTTAATTCATTTACTTTTGTTTGTAAAAAAGATATTACACTTTGTAAGTCTGTTAGAAAATTAAACTCTTCACTACTACTATATCTTGCATGTAATTTTTCAACAGCATCATATATAGTTCTTTCTGTTTCAGGAGCATGCACAGTTTGATTATGTATAACATCTTCTTCTGCTAACCAAGCACCGGGCGCGCCATTATTAATAATATTAATGATAGCATCATTATTGATATTAATGTTATTATTTTCTAGATAGAATTGTATTAACACTCTATTTAAATCTAGCATTTCTTCTGCCATTATAACATCCAATATATTAAACCGGTTATTGTTGACGATATAATTACCAGTTATTTCCGCAAAAATATTATCTCTTAAAGCATTAAGATTAAATGGTATTAATACCATTTCTAATATTTGTGTTTCATCTTCTATTAATGGCATAATTTTTATTACCCTAATTTGGTTGCCCCACCCATAAAAGGCTGTAATTTAGCAGGAATATTGATTGTTCCATCAGAATTTTGATGATTTTCTAAAAATGGAACCATAATTCTTGGAGTGGCAATTGCAGTATTATTTAAAGTATGGCAATACTGCATTTTACCGTTTAAATCACGATAACGAAGATTAGTTCTTCTCGCTTGCCATTCGTGCAAAGAAGAACAACTATGGGTTTCTCTATATTTTTGTTCACTAGGCACCCAAGCCTCAATATCAAACTGTCGAACTTTTCCAGCACCCATATCGCCGGTACACACATCTACCACCCGATAAGGTAATTCTAAATCCATTATAATTTCTTCCGAAATTTCTAACAATTGTTGATGCCACTTGGCAGATTGAGAAGGATCGTTTTTACCTATTACAAATTGCTCTACTTTATAAAATTGATGAAGCCTAATAAGCCCCCTAGTATCTTTACCAGCACTACCAGCCTCTCGCCTAAAACAAGGAGAAAATCCTGCATAAAGGATCGGTAAATCTGTTTCTTTAAGTATTTCTCCGCTATGAAGCGCATTAAGTACTACTTCTGATGTTCCAGTTAAATATAAATCATCTTCAGGAATAAAATAAACTTGTTCTTTACCTACTGGGAAATGACCAGTTCCAATAAAAGCAAATTCTCTCGCAAATGCCGGTACCGTTATAAGATTAAATCCTTTGTTTTTCATTTTCTCCATGCTAAAACGAAGAAGAGCCATCTCGAGTAATACCATATCGTTAACAAGAGAATAACTGCGGCTTCCAGATACTTTAGCTACTCGTTCAAGTTCTGCCCAATTATGTTTTTCTAAAATTTCTACATGATCTAATGGTTTAAAACTAAATGCTTTTGGGGTACCATAACGTTTAATCTCAACATTATCGTCTTCTGTTGCCCCGACAGGAGCTTCTGCAGCAGGTATATTTGGAACTAACCACAATAACTTTTGCAACTCTTCTTCAACAATTTTAAGTTGAGACTTAATTTCTTCGATTTGTTGACCAATTTTACGACCTTTTTCTATTAACAATGGCCGATCTAAATTATTAGCTTTAGGTACTTCCCTAGCGTTAATATTTTTCTCTTCTTCAACAGCTTGTAACTGTTTCTTGAGCTCTAAAACTTTAGCGTCAATATTGAATAGGTTATCTAAATTTAAGTCGATTTTTTTAACTAAAATAGCATTACGAATTAACTCTGGATTTTGACGAATAAATTTTAAATCTATCATTTTTGCCTAACCTACTTTTACTAATCCTCAATTACATCTACCCCTTCCGGAGTAACAAATTTAAAAATGCTGTCGTCTACTGTATCTTTGATTTTACTAAAAGTAAATTCAGTTTCTTGATTTAATTGATCATATAATTTGATCATAATTAACTGTTGTTTTTCATTAAAACCCAATCTAGCTTTAATAAAAACATCGTCTTGCTGAAAATTTTTGTTATTAAGTTCAAAACAAACGGTAATCTCATTATTGGCGATATCATTATTATAATTTTCTATTATATTAACATCAAAATTAATTAACATTTTTTGCAGATCACCAAGTAATAAACTAGCAATTTTGGCATCTGTAATTTCAGAACCAAATTTTTTAATTATAACTTGTGCTAAATCTACATCATAGTTCCAAATTTTATCACCATCTGTAACAATCAACATTTGATCGGGAGCTAACGTTTGCCAACGAAATAGATTAGGTTTCTTAAGCTGCATTACTCCGGTTTGTTCTTGCAAAATAGTTCCAGCTCTATTAGTAACTGTTTGAGTAAAATCAGCTTGCATAATAGTAAAATTATTTAGCAATTGAGTTAATTGGGTTACGGCAGAATCATCTTCCGCATAGATGTGACAACTAAAAACTGTTAATAATAATAGTATAATTAATTTTTTGCTCATAATATTATAGTTCCTAATATTTATTATCACTGGAGGCTGGAGCTAACACTTCCCTAATTCCATTATTTTGTACCTGAGACACTACTCCCTGATTTTGCATTTCCTCGATTAAATTAGCAGCTCTATTAAACCCTATTTTTAAACGACGTTGCAAATAAGATATAGACGCTTTTCGAGAACTAATCACTATAGCAACAGCTTCATCGTAAAGAGGATCGTCTTCACTAGAATTGCTACCATTATCAGTTGTTTCTGGTAAATTTTGAATTTGTTCCATATTAATAAAGTTATTATTCGCAACTTCCTGGCTAGTTGCTTTTAATGCAGCTACTACTTTATGTACTTCATCGTCACTAACAAAAGCTCCATGAATTCTTACCGGGATCCCCGATCCTGGCGGTAAATATAATAAATCACCGTACCCTAACAATTGCTCTGCTCCTTGTTGATCTAAAATAGTTCTAGAATCAATTCTAGAAGAAACTTGAAAAGCAATTCTAGTAGGGATATTAGCTTTAATTAGCCCAGTAATGACGTCTACTGACGGACGTTGCGTAGCTAAAATCATATGGATCCCAGCAGCCCGAGCTTTTTGAGCAATACGAGCAATTTGTTCTTCCACTTTTTTACCAACAACCATCATCATATCAGCAAATTCATCGATCATGACTACTATATATGGTAATTTTTCTAAATATTGTTTATTTTGAAAATCAATTGAAACATTAGGATTATAAAATGGATGACTAATCGGATTACCAATATTAGCTGCGGTTTGTACTTTATGATTAAAGCTTAATAAATTTCTAACTCCTAGGTTAGACATTAATTTATATCTACGTTCCATCTCAAACACACACCAATTAAGTACATTAGCAGCGTCTTTCATATCTGTAACTACTGGAGTCAATAAATGCGGTATACCCTCATAAATCGATAATTCTAACATTTTAGGATCAATTAATATTAATCGTACTTCGTCTGGAGTCACTTTAAATAAAAGGCTTAACAACATCACATTTATTCCAACTGACTTGCCTGAACCAGTAGTTCCAGCTACTAATAAATGTGGCATTCTAGATAAATCGGCAACTACTGGCACTCCAGCTATATCTTTTCCTAATGCTAAAGTTAGAGGCGTACTAGAAGTCAAATATTGCTCAGACGACAATATATCTCTTAGTCTTACTAATCTGCGGTGTGTATTTGGAATTTCTAAACCAACCACTGATTTTCCTGGAATTACCTCCACAACTCTTACTGAAGGCACCGAAAGAGAACGGGCTAAATCTTTAGATAAGCCGGTAATTTTACTTGCTTTAGTGCCAGGGGCTAGTTCTAATTCAACTCTAGTAACAACCGGACCAGGAAAAATATTAGTAATACGAGTAGAAATTCCAAAATCAGCTAATTTAGCTTGAATATTAACGGGATCTGGCAAGCTTTCTGAACTATTACGCCCAGTATCTTCAATATTAGATTTTTCTAATAAATTAATAGATGGCAAATGAGCATTTTTAGCAATACTTTTATTAATAAAATTAATTTTATTATTTTTAATTTGCTTAATAAAATTTTTAGCTGCAGTATATTGTTCATTTTCTTGCTTGGGAAGAATAGCAGGATCAGGTATAGTCTGTATAGAAATTGATGGTTGCTTAACGATTACCGTTTTATCAATAATATTTAATTGTTTCTTGATTGCTCCTCGCTTTTGATTTATTTCAGCAATTTTTTGAGTTACATAAAAAATATTATTAGTTATTATTTTTATTAAACTAACCAAATTATTAGTTGCTATGATTAATAATTTAGAGGTTAATAAATATGCTATCTTTGTTAAATTCAACCAAGAGATCCCGGTCAAAGCCGTTATGCCAGCCAAAATGCTTGGTAATAATATTAAAATCGCTCCCCAAAAATTAGCGTATTTAAATAAATGCTCACTTAATAGATCTCCCAATACCCCACCTATAGATATTGGCATCATTAAACTAATTTTAATTATTTTATGATTGTTAAATAAACTTACTAAAGCACACCCCGATAACACGGTAATAATAAAACCAAACGTTCTTATGCTCCATAAAAGAATATTATTAGTAAATTTTTTATTAAATAGCATAATACTACAGCTATAAAGAATTGCTACCGGCAACAAGTAAGCTACCACCCCAAAAAAATATAAGAATAAATCCGCACACCAAGCACCAAGATTTCCGGCAATATTAGCTATTTTTAAATGATGTGCAGTTCTTGACCAACCAGGATCAAACGGGTGATAACTAAGAAAGGAAACTAAAAAAAATATTGAAATTGCCGATAAAATTAATAATATACCTTCTTTCATGTGATAAATTAATACTAAAGAAGCGTTAGTTTGATTTTTATTAGTAGTTGCTGACGTCGTTCTAGAATTTTTTCTAGATTTTTTTTTTAATAGTCTGTTTGTTTGGTTACTCATTTATTTAATTATATACTTAAATCTATTTAATTTTTATTCAAATAATATATAATTTATTTGTTAATAACTAAAGCGATAATTAAAATAAATATAAATAAATAATGACTAACGAACACTATAAATTACTTATTTTAGGATCAGGACCAGCTGGTTTTACAGCAGGTCTTTATGCATCTAGAGCTAACCTATCTCCTTGTTTAATTACTGGAGTAACCAGAGGCGGTCAGTTAACTACTACAACCGATGTAGATAACTGGCCAGGAGAACAAGCCGGAATACAGGGAATAGAGCTAGTAGATAAAATGGAACAACACGCAGCAAAATTTGGCTGTAAAATTATAGTCGATCATATTCAACAAGTAGACTTACAAACCAAACCTTTTAAATTAACTGGCGATGAAATTACATATTCTTGTGATGCCCTAATAATCGCTACTGGAGCTAGCGTTAAATATCTAGGGCTCCCTTCAGAACAAAAATTTTTAAATAAAGGGGTATCTGGGTGTGCAACTTGCGATGGTTTCTTTTATAAAAATCAACCAGTAGTAGTAATAGGTGGTGGCAATACTGCTGTCGAAGAAGCAATATATTTATCTAACATTGCATCTCATGTTTATATAGTACATCGTGGTAATAAGTTTCGTGCAGAAAAAATATTAATAGACAAACTCCTATCCCAAACTAAAATTGGCAAAGTTAGCGTATTTTTTAATTCAACATTACAAGAAGTATTAGGAGACACTAATAATCTAGTTGATAGTATTAATATCCAAGATATTAATACTAATAATATACAAAACTTATTAGTAAAAGGGGTATTTATAGCTATCGGCCATGAACCAAATACTAAGATTTTTAAAGATCAATTAGAACTAAATAATGGTTATATAGTAGTAAAAAGTGGCTCAAATGGTATGGCAACTGCGACTTCTATTCCAGGAATCTTTGCAGCTGGAGATGTGTGTGATTCTATATACCGCCAAGCAATAACTTCTGCAGGATCTGGTTGCATGGCTGCATTAGACGCAGAAAAATATTTAGATTTACTATAATATATACTAAATGCAACTTACATAAGCAATTTATTGCTTCTAGCTTTTTTATCAAATTCAGTATCTTGACCAGAAAATTCACTGCAATGTTCCGAATCATCATCTGAACCTTCTGTGATCTTTGTTGTTTCTGTAACATCATGCTGTTCAACTTTTTGTTCAGCTTTTGGTTCGTCGAGTATTGTTTCTGCAACGATCTGATCATCAACAAGTTCGGTAGTTTTTCTAGCACTAGAATAAGCACTAGAAGAACCAGCACAATTAACGCTAGAATGAGGTGTAGATTTGCGCGTTCCTACTGCTGAATAAGGTCTATCTTTTTTATCAATATCTTGTCCGGAAAATTCACTACAATGATCCGAGTCATCGTCTAAAATTTTTGTTTGGTGGTCCACTAAAGCATCCTCAAATTTAACTTTCTGGCCAGCTTTTTTAGCAAATTTTGGGCTTTCGTCATCACTATGTTTTTCAACTTTTGGAATACTTTTTAGATCTAAAGTAAAACAACCACTTTGGTGATAAACACGTCGTGCACGAGCTTGGCATATCGAACTAGGACTAATTTCCTCTTTCTTGTCTTTTTCTTTATCTTGTTGCTTACCTTTTTCAGAATACATGTAAAGTCTCCAGTTAAATTAATTATTTTTATTGTATACAATAATTATACAGCATATTTATCAAACCAACTTAGCAACTATACTCAATTTGTCAATATTTAAGTTTGACCTTGGTTATAATAAATTTGAATACTTTCCATATAGGTTGCAGCAATATTATTAAACTACAAAAAAGATTAGCTTAAATAAAATTTACAATCACCCCAAATCCTAATAAAATATTTTTCAATATTAATATAAGCCGGGGTGGTGGAATGGCAGACGCGGCGGACTCAAAATCCGTTGATGGTAACATCATGAGAGTTCGAGTCTCTCCCTCGGCAGAAGTAAAAAACTTGATTTTTGCTTGAGTTTTGATGAAACCCTTATATTTGGTTGGTTCATGCTTACAACTAATTAACCAAGGCGAGCGCAGTACGAGCGCAGTGCCACAATATGAGGAGGTAAGCATGGCTACTATTAGTGTTCTTAAAAGCGGACATATACGGGTTCAATTTCGAAAAAAGGACTTAAAATTAATTTCTAGAACTTTTAACTCTATGCCAGAAGCACAGACCTATATTAATAGGCTTGATTCTGAAGTACATAAAATTGCCGAAGCAGAAAAGGCACCGTTTCCTGTTGATAAACTAGCTTTGTACCAAACGCTACACCCTGATCTAAAACAAGCTGTAATAACTCTACCCATGTTTTCGCCGTTGCTTGGTGATATAAATGGTGCTGAAATGAATGTTACTCAACTTGTTGATAAGTACATTTTACAATACCTCAAAAAAGATAAATACACGATCCATCGCCTTAAATGGTGGAGCGATCATTTTGGCCATATTCCTGTAAATAATTTTACTGAAGATCACGTTAGACAAGGAATACAAAAACTTTTAGCTATTGGTACTGCTAATAAACGCGGCTCTGCACCACAGACTACTAATAGATTTAAAGCTAACCTATCCTCTGTTTTTGAGTTTGGTAAAGAAAGTTACCACTTAAAACACAACCCTTGCCGACAAGTAAGAAGTAAGCCTGAAGGTAAAGGTAGAAAGCGTTACTTATCCCATGAAGAACAACAACGCTTCCTTGCTGCTGCCAAACAAAGTAGCTGGGATAAATTTTACCTGTTAATACTAATGGCTATTACTACTGGAGCACGTAGAGGTGAATTAATTTCTAAATTACGTTTTTGTGATATTGACTGGGAAAATTCAAAAGCATTCTGTGGCGATACTAAAAATGGCGAAGATAAAACTTTAATGCTAACCCCAACAGTACTAAACGAACTAAAACGATTTAGAAAAATTGGCAATGAACTAATATTCTGCAATCCAAGAAAACCTACAATAGGATATGATTTTCGTAAAGAATGGGATGCTGCATTACTCCAAGCTGAAATTCCTGTAATAGATGAAAAAGGCGAAAAACTTGTGTTCCATTCTCTTCGTCATACTTTTTGTAGCACATTAGCTAATAAAGGGAACGAATTGCATGAAATAGCAACTTTAGCTGGGCACAAGAATATACAGACAACCATGCGTTATACCCATACCGACAGAAATCGTCTAACTACTGTAGTAAATAATACTTTTAGCGAGCTAGGCTAATAGTTGTTTTTTATTTAATGCTCTACTTTTAGTGCGTATATTCTTCAAGGCAAGCTATTTCATGGTCAAATAAATTACCTATTGGTAAGGATTCATCGTATGTACCCTCCTCTGGTGTATTTAAGGTTGATGCATATTGCTCTTGTTGATGTGCAGTAATTTTCGATAGAATGCCCTCGATTATGATCTGTATATTACTTGGGAAGGTAGAATCTACAGCTGCAAGGTTTTGACAAATATTATCCTCTAGTTTTTTAAAAGAAAGATTATATTTTTTTGCGCTCTGAAGATCTGCAAGAATTTTCTTAGCAATTTTTTTATTAAAGTCCATGAAAACCTCTTAACAAGTTTAGCTATATGCAGCTTAATTAAGTATAGATGAGTTAGATCTTGTTTGTCATTAAGATCACCAATATAATCAATTTTAACTTGCCAGCTTAAGGTAACTTTACTAAATAACGGTCTCCATCTTCGTTTAGCTTGGTTTTATATTTGAATGAGAATATATAAAGGATTAATTAATGTCAACAAAATTAAATAAATTTGATACTGTAGCTAATATAATTGGTAAATATTCTTTTAATTTAATAAAATTATTAGATCACATACTAGAAGATCCAAACTCTAACTTATATATACATATAAAGGCTAACGGTAAAGATATACATAAATCTGCATTTCTTACGCTTCCGAAACAACTTATATTCGATATTAAAACGGAACAATTAAAAACAGGGGAATTTAAAAAAATTAACGTTAATTTTTTACATACAAATATTACAAAACCAGACGCACATTTAGGTTATGTTTTTCTAATGTTTGATGAGCTAGAATCTATGGATAAACGCTACATGCCACACCAATATGATAAACATACTCAATATTATCATATTTTTGATTCTTTTAAGTCTACAACAAAATTAGAACATCATCCGATGTGGTCAAGCTTTCATAATAAATACTTTACGTTATCACAAGAATTAATATCCAAGGAAAATATTTTTGTTAAACTCGATAACAAACTGATGAAAAAGCTAGAAGCTTCAATTCAAGCTCAAACCTTAGATGAATATAGTCTTGCAGATCGTAAGAAAATTGCTGAATTAGTAAGTCTTGTTGGTATGGAACAAATTAAAGATTTAAGTCTTATCTTAGATCCAAATTGGAGTGGTTATTCTACTGAAGTAATCGCTATGTTTAAGCTACAATCATCAATAATAATTAAAAATAGTGGTAACACATCAGATACATTCCGTCAGCGCATGTCAAAATCACTTTCTAAATACAATCTCCCTACAGCATTAAATAATAGGCTTATTACTATTGCCACCCCCGATAAAGATAGAAAAGCAGCGGATATAAAAAAACTAAAAATATTAAACGAGTTTATAAAATAAAAACTCGTTTAAATTCTAAATTTATAGTTTGCTAAAATTATATTGTCATTGCAATAAAACTAACTTTATTTAAAATTGCCACCAAAAACATTGATGTGCTATTAATTAATGGCTTACCCAAATAAAAACCTTATTTTATAGGCTTTCATAGTTCAATTTCTAATAATATTACTCTAGCCTCATGCAAACCAACTCAACCTTACCCATACATAAGGCAATGACTTATGTACGCAAATTTTACAAAAGCATCTTTAATGCTCGTTGTAAGCATGAATAAACCGAATATAAGGAATTTTAAATGAATACAACTACTTTAGATGATTATCAGCCTATTGAAGGGGGTTACTAAAATGCATCCTCAATTAACAGTAAACCAACTTCGTTGGATTGTTGCCAACAAAGATAGGTACAAAATTGCGCACGCAATTAAGCGTGTTGGGCGTAAATTATATTTTCACGTTCCTTCTCTATCACATTGGATTTCGGAACAAAACGCATAACGGATTAGCAATCCGTTGTTAGCCTAGTAAATACAAGGATTTAATAGTTTTGAGCGTAATTAAAGCGCAAATGTAGGAGATAAAAATGGAACCAAGCAACTACAACATATAAGTAAAATCAAGAATATTAGGAAAGATACCAACAATAATTATTACTATTTAATCGATAGTTTAAAAACACATTCTGGCTTAATAGAGGCACATTATATATGAACATGAACAAATACATCAATGATATTGAAAGCATTATAATAACAATTATAAGAATGACCCATAAATATGGAACATTTGATAACAAAGTAGAAAGCATTGACGTTGGCACTGGCAATCCTATCAACAATTGGATAACCATAAAATGTTTAGTATCTATAAAAGATTTGACAAAAGATGATAGCTTATTTATTGAAGAAATCGAAAATATATTAGGATATAAAATTACTCCTCTTGGTCCTCAAGACAAAATATGTTTTCAATTTAATGTTGGTTTTACCATTCATCAAAACAACACCAGTAATAATAAACAAAACATTAAACCTATTGGTAAATGTTTAGATGGATTTATTAAAAATTTTAATGATAAACATAAGGAAAAAATATGATTCAAGAGAAAACTACCGTTAGCGGTTCTGCAAAAACACTAACGGCCTATAAAAAAATTCAATTACAAATAAATTATACCATAATCACAGCATTAACCAAGATAAAATTTAACGGATCTATAATTTATTCCAGTATAAATTCGGCATACACACACCATATTACAAATAAATTCTCCAATAACATTACTTTACGTTGTTTTTTGTTTGGAGGTCAAAATGGTTAATCAAGAAGAAGATATTATTAATGCTTTAAAATATATTTCAGCAGAAAATCGTGAGATTTGGCTAAAAATAGGCATGGCTATAAAAAGCAAACTTGGCGAAGCAGGGTTTGATATCTGGGATAACTGGAGTAAAGAAGGATCAAACTATAACCAGAAAAATGCTGAAACAACGTGGCGATCAATCGACTCATCTGGTGGTATAACTGTTGCCACTCTATTTCATATTGCAAAAGAGAACGGATATACGCCTAACAAACCCGTAAAAACATCGCATACGTTAAATTATATATCTAATACTTCCAAACAAGATCTTGAATTGGATCGAGTTATAAAAGCAGATGCAGCAGCTAAAAAAGCAAGCATTATCTGGCGTAATGCCAAAAGTAGTCTTGAACATGAATACATAAAGTTAAAATGCATAGAACCATTAGGAGTAAGATTTCAATACGCAGAGCATACAGATTGCCATCAAATATTTTGGGCAACTGATAATGACGGTAAAAAAGTTGCACTAAAAGGATTATTATTACTGCTTTCTCTCTACGACATTAACGGCAACTTAAGAGGATTACAAGCAATTGATGAACAAGGATTAAAATCATTCCAGATAGGAATAGCTAAATCTGGTCTATTTACGCCATTATGTAATGGAGAAAAAATACCAGCAGATTATACGGACGATTTATACTTGGCAGAAGGATTTGCTACCGCATGTACAATAAGACTTGCAACAAATAAGCCAGTTATCATGGCTATTGATGCTGGGAATATTAAACATGTATCCAAAGCTTGGCGAACAAGATGTCCTAATGCCAAAATTATTATTGCTGGCGATGTTGACAAAAGCGGAACAGGCCAAAAAGCCGCAATAATGGCAGCAAAAGATGTTAATGGCATGTTTGTGTTTTCTCAATTTACTAAAGAAGAATTAGATTCTGAAAATCCACCATCTGATTTCAATGATTTACATATACTCCATGGTTTGGATGCTGTTAAAGCTGCAATTAATAACTTACAACTTCCAGACAGTATAAATATTAATAATGTACAGCTTAAGAATACCGATGATTCGTTACAAACTAACACTATTGAAAATTGGCCTGAACCTTTACCACTAGTAGGAAAATCTATTTCAGAGTCTTATCCGTTAGATGCTTTGCCAGATACTATACTGGCGGCCGTAAAAGAAGTACACGATTTTACTAAAGCTCCTATCCCGCTAATTGTATCTTCAGCTCTCGGAGCACTTTCTCTGTCCGTGCAAGCATATGTAGATGCACAAAGAGCAGAAAATTTATCAGGTCCAGTAGGATTGTTCCTTTTAACTATTGCTGATTCTGGCGAACGAAAATCAACTTGCGATAATTTCTTTATGCAAGCAATCCGAAAATATGAGGTTAAAAAACAGGAAGAATTGGAGCCATCAATGCAGCAATTCAAAGCAAATTTAGAAGCATGGAAATCCAAGCATGATGGTATTAAAGATCAAATTCGTATACTAGCAAAAAAAGGTAACACAACCTGCCAACAAGAGGATATGCTCTGTAATCTTGAGAAAAACAAGCCTATTATGCCTAAGATCCCAAAATTAATCTACGGAGACGCTACACCAGAAGCTCTAAAGTGGGTTTTAGCTAAAACATGGCCATCTGGTGGTATTGTTTCCAGCGAAGCTGGAAGTATTTTAGGAGCTCACGGTATGAAGAACGATGCAATTATGCTGAATTTAGCAACATTAAATGAACTTTGGGATGGCAAAGACATTTCAACTGAAAGGCGTACGTCAGAATCATTTACAGTAAAAGGTGCAAGGTTAACAATAGCTTTACAAGTACAAGAAGCAACTTTGCGTAACTTTTTTGATCGTTCAGGAGATCTGCCTAGAGGAAGTGGTTTTTTGGCTAGATTTTTAATAGCATGGCCTGAGTCTACTCAAGGATCTCGCCCTTTTTCTGATCCTCCCAAAAATTGGCCAAATTTGAAAGCATTTAACCAAAAAATTACAAACATTCTTGAACAAACTTCACCTATTAATAACTATGGAGTATTATCTCCAAAAATGTTAACCCTAACACCAGACGCTAAACAAGCTTGGGTGGTATTTCATGATACAATTGAAAACCAGCTTGGAAGTAGCGGTAATTTTCAAGATGTACGTGATGTTGCCTCTAAAATTGCTGATAACGCAGTACGGTTAGCTGCTGGATTTCAAGTTTTTAAAAACCTATATAGTAATGTTATTGAACTGGAAGCTTTGGAGTCAGGCTGTCGTATTGCAACATGGCACTTAAACGAATCCAGACGTTTCTTTGGTGAGCTTGCTTTACCACAAGAATTAATTAATGCCGTACGATTAGAAAAATGGCTAATTGATTATTGCCATCGTGAAAATACTAATTTTGTTACAATAACAAAGATACAACAATATGGTCCTAACCTAACACGACTTAAAGCTAAGCTAGAAGCTGCCATATTCGCACTTCAAGCACTTGGTAGAGTACGATCAGCACAACAAAATAATAGTCATAAAATTATTGAAGTTAATCCTGCTCTTTTAACTGACTATAATAAAGATGATGAATGTTATATACAATTAAGAAAAAAGTTACGCTGATTTGCTACTGCTATTTTGGCTATTAAGACAGAAAGGAAAGAAATTCAGAATAGCAGGAATAGCAAAAACAGCAGTAGCAACATGGTGCTTGGTTTAAATGTTTATTTATTTCAGTAATATAATTATTATTTAGCAATGAATAAAATTTAGTTTGTTAGAGTAGAACATGAAGGTGTTATGGGTACTAAATTAACAACATCAATAAAAGAAATAGATTTAATTAACTTAAATAATGATTTTGGTAAGCATGTTGTTAATAGAAATGCGGTTACAGATTCAGTTTTTGCCGATAATAACCTTAATATTAAAGAAAAAGCTAAAAATTCTCAGCAAAACATTTCTGCACTTAATCCAGAAAATAATATCGAGTTACTTTTAGCATCACAAATGATGGCGGTACATAATTATCAACAACGACTTATATCTCATGCTATTAATACAGAAAAAGTTGATAGTAGTGTGAAATACGGTAACCTAGCAGCTAAATTATCTAATGTTTTTATTCAGCAGATTAACCTTATGCATAAATTAAAAGGAACCAATCAGCAAAAGATCGTTTTTGAGCATGTCCATATCCATAATGGTGCACAAGCTGTAGTAGGAGCTATAAATACTACCATACCACCCTCTCAAGAAAAAATATGAAAACAACCCCATGCAATGGAAGAACTGGCGTAACTTATACCTTTTTTAAAGCTACTAGATGTGGGGCTAAGACTCGTTCCGGCTTACCATGTAAAGCTCCTGCTGTACGCTTTAAGAAGCGGTGTAGAATGCATGGCGGTAGTGTTGGTAGTGGTGCTAGATCCGGTAACCAAAATGCCTTAAAGCATGGATTTAATACGGCGGAATCTAAATGTTTCCAAAAACAAATCAGCGAACTTCTTGAAGATTATAAGCAACTGCTAGCATGGTATTAATGTGTATTTTGGCAAAGGTTAAATCTCACATTGCATTGTTGCTGACCAAATAACTTACATTAATTTATTAATTTGATCCTATGTTCTTGATTAACACTATAGTTACGTTATTATAATAAACTATAACGTAACCAGGGAGAGATTCATATGGAACAAAGTTCAAATGCAGAAAAGCAAGCCAGATATAGAAAGAAAGAGCAACTTAGACGTCGAGCAGATCAAATGTTGCACAAATGGCAGCTAGAACCTTGGAAGCACCACTTGAAGAGTGTGCAAGAAATACATCACCTTATTGAGGCAGCTATTAAACTACCTGCTGGCTGGACTGACGAAGATTACTTGAATGCAGAGAAAAAACTTTACCATGTCTATTCGGAAATAGTCTCACCAGCGGTAAATTTCAGGAGACCTGTCGCATTTGCTAAATTAATTAGCATATAAAATACAATACTACATTTTTTAATTTTATTTGCAATAGTTAATAATAAATTTTTAGAATTTAATTAAATTTA
>Ga0187885_10000641_pt1 | contig 41880 bp, 31 predicted proteins | sample June2016WEW_20_1_3_FD_132970 | JGI IMG/M metagenome (GOLD analysis project Ga0187885, IMG submission 132970) | Peatland microbial communities from SPRUCE experiment site at the Marcell Experimental Forest, Minnesota, USA - June2016WEW_20_100 | ecosystem: Environmental > Terrestrial > Soil >...
AACAAGCGACGGAAACCGAGACGCCCTTGCCCGCCGTTTACGATTTAACGCTCGGTTTTTTTTGCCATCTTTGTGAACAACCCGCAAAGCCGCAAACGGTTTTCACCTTTGAATTGAAACTGCTCCACGAACTCGGCTTGAAGCCGGATTTGGAAAAAACCAGACTCTCGCCCGGTGCAAAAAAAATCATTCAAGTTTTGGCTCAAGGTCATTGGACAGCGTGTGCGCGATTGAAATTGACCGACGCTCAAATCATCGAACTGCGGGAGTTTTTGCACGGCTTTTTGATTTTCCACCTTGGCCGGTTGCCAAAAGGCCGGGCGAAGGCGTTGCTGAACGAAAATCAAACCACCCCAAGATGAAATGGCTTTTTGAAAGGACGCGGCTACACTACACTCCCAACACAGTTTCAGAACCGAACAAATGACAAAGAAATTTGGAAAAAAGTTTTCCACCGTGCGAATGGAGTTGGTGGCCAGTGTGTTTATCGCCATCGCGCCGGCGCTGGTGCTGACATACATCGTCAACCAGTCGTGGTTCTGGCAATTCGCGCCAGACTGGCTGAAACCGTACGCCACAAGTGTGCCATGGACCAGTTTCGCCGTGGGTTTGCTGGCGCTGGTAGCGGCGTGGTTCGGCGGTGAACACTTCATTTTGCGGCAGGTGCGCATGCTGTCTGACACCGCGCAACGTTTTGCAAAAGGAGAATTAAGTGCCCGCGCCGAATTGGAGCCTGCAGAAGACGAATTCGGCCAGCTCGCGGAAGCTTTCGACAATATGGCCGACTCGCTCCAACAGCGCATCAATGAGCGCGAAAAGGCGGAAAAAGTCTTGTTCAAACGCGCGCTCCAACAGACGGCCATCGCCACACTCGGACAATTCGCCCTGACCCAAAATGATTTGACGGCTTTGCTGAACCAGGCCGCCCTGCTCGTCGCACACACCCTCGAATCGGAATACAGCGCCATTTGGGAACGGTTATCCGATGGTGAATTGTTGCTGCGGGCGGGCGCCGGCTGGAAACGCGGCTGCGTGGGCGAAACCAAAATACCCGCCGACAATTACTCGCAGCCCAGCTTGACGCTGAATTATGGCGAAATGATTGTCGTACCCGATCTCCGCATCGAAACACAATTCGCAGCGACACCCTTGTTCATCGAGCACGGCATTATTGGAGGCATTACTGCTGCCATTCCAACACGCGAGCAGCCCTTCGGCGTGATCGGGGTTCACACATCGCGCCGACGCGATTTCACGGCGGACGAGATGCAATTTCTCACGGCCATGGCAACAACGTTGGGCATAGCGATTGAACGCAAACGCGCGGAAGCTGAAATGGAAAAACTTGCTGCATTCGCAAAACTGAGTCCGGCTGCGACAATGGAATTCGCCGCAAATGGAACGATTAATTATTTCAATGATGCCGCGCAGCAACTCGCGTCGTCCGTGCGAAAAAATCATCCGCGTGATGTCTTGCCAGCTGAAATCAACGGCATCATTCACGAATGTCTCGCAATCGGGCGGAGTGAAATGCGTTTGGAAACACAAACAAATGGCCGCACTTTTTCATGGTTGTTTCATCCCGTGTTGCCAAGCCGCGTCGTGCATTGCTACGTCGAGGACATTACTGAACGTCTGAAACTTGAGGGACAATTGCGCCAGTCACAAAAAATGGAGTCGGTCGGCCAGCTTGCCGCAGGCGTTGCGCACGACTTCAACAACATGCTTACGATCATCCAGGGACATTCCGGCGCACTGTTGGCCAAACCAACGTTGCCCCATGACATGCTGGACCCGCTTCAGGCTGTCTATTTTGCCGCTGAACGCGCAGCGGGCTTGACGCGTCAACTGTTGATGTTCAGCCGCAAAAATGTGATTCAATCCAAGTTGCTCGATTTACGCGAAGTCATCGGCAACATGACCAAAATGCTGGTGGATCTTCTCGGCGAAACCATCAAGTTTGAATTCCTTCCGCCGTCTGAATTGCCACTGGTTGAAGGAGATACAGGCATGGTCGAACAGATCATCATGAATCTTTCTGTCAATGCCCGCGACGCCATGCCAGACGGCGGCAAGCTGACCATTGGCGTTGAAACCGTGGTTATTGACAGTGATTATGTGAAGTCACATGCCGACGCGCATGCCGGCCAATTCGTCCGCCTGCGTGTCACCGACACGGGCATCGGCATGAATTCAGCCACATTGCCCCGCATCTTTGAGCCATTTTTTACGACAAAAGACGTCGGCAAAGGCACGGGTCTCGGCCTTGCGACCGCTTACGGCATCATCAAACAACATGAAGGCTGGATCGAAGTGAACAGCGAACCCAACAAAGGCGCGACATTCGACGTGTATTTTCCCGCCCGTGAAAAAACTCCCGCGCCACAAAAAGAAGAAACCGTTCCGCCGAAATCCGCACCCGGCGGCACGGAAACCATTCTCATCGTCGAAGACGAATCCGTTTTGCGCGAAATGGCATGCAACATCCTTAAAGATTGCGGCTACCGAATCTTCGAAGCCTCATCCGGCAAGCAAGCGCTCGCTCAGTGGCAGCAACGAGCAAACAAAATAGATTTGCTTCTGACCGACATCGTGATGCCAGAGGGCGTTTCCGGCGTCAACCTCGCGGAACAATTGCTCGTCAATCATCCGCGTCTGAAGATCATCTTTACCAGCGGCTACACCGCCAACGAAGTCAGCCCGGAATTGCTCGCAAAAACGAACGCGCGTTATCTTCAAAAACCCTACACCCACGCCGAACTCGCCAAAATCGTCCGCGACTGTCTCGATAAAACCACCACCAATAATAAGAAGGCGGTTTAACTCCGGCAGTTTTCGCCGAGTAATTTCATCACCGCTTCCACCGCGCTGCCGGCTTTCATGGATTGCAACGCGCCGCCGCGCGGCTTGATTTCCACCTCGCCCTTCGCCAGCGATTTCTCGCCGATGCCCACGCGAATCGGAAAACCGACCAGTTCGGAATCCTTGAATTTAACGCCGGGACGTTCATCGCGGTCATCCAAGATCACATCCACGCCGCGCGTGGTGAGTTCATCGTGGATTCTCTCCGCCAGTTTCATTGCCTGGCTGTCCGGCGCAACGTTCAATGGCGTGATGCAAACCGTGTAGGGCGCGACACTTTCCGGCCAGATGATGCCGTCCTTGTCATTGCATTGCTCGACGACCGCCTGCAATGTCCGCGTGACACCGATGCCATAGCAGCCCATGACGGCCGGCTTGCGCGCGCCCGATTCGTCCAAAAATGTCGCGCCCAATTTCTCGCTGTATTTCGTGCCGAGCTTGAACACGTGGCCGACCTCGATGGCCCGGCGGATTTTCAATGGCTTTCCGCATTTCGCGCATGGCTCGCCGGCAGTCACAGTGCGCAAATCAAACCACTGCATCATCTTGATGTCGCGTTCGATGGAAACATTTCGCAAATGAAAACCGTCTTCATTCGCGCCGGTAGACATTCCATTTGCACCACGCAGACGTTCATCAGCAAAAACAGGAATGGTAGGGCCGTGCTGCTGCGCGGCCCCGGACGACCGGCAGGTCGTCCCTACCACCGCGCCAAGGCTTCCCGGATGTGCGCCCATGACATTGAGAATTTCCTCCGGCGTGGCCGGACGGAACACCGTGGTGCCAATGATGCCCGCGAGCTTGGCTTCGTTCAACTGGTCGTCGCCACGAATCAAGATGATGACCGGCTTGCTATCGGCCATGTAAACGAGCGTTTTGATCTGGCGATTGGCCGGAACGCTGTAAGGCGCCTTGCTCAGCGCTTCGATGGTGACCACACCCGGCGTAGCAAACTTTTCGATGGCCGAGCCGGTTTCGCGCGCAGCGGTTTTGGGAATGCCGCTGGCGGCCTTTTCAATGTTCGCCGCGTAACCACAACCCTCACAATAAACAACCTCATCCTCGCCGGTTTCGGCCGGAACCATGAATTCGTGCGAGAATTTGCCGCCGATGACGCCGGTGTCGGCCTCAACGGGAAACGTTTTCAGCCCGCACCGCGCAAAAATTCGCGAGTAAGCTTCGTACATTTTTTGATAGGTTGCCTGCGCCGCCTCATCACTCACGTCAAAGCTGTAGGCGTCCTTCATGATAAATTCTCTCGCGCGCATCAGGCCAAAACGCGGGCGGATTTCGTCGCGGAACTTCACGCTGATTTGGTAAAAATTTTTCGGCAATTGCCGGTAGGAATTGATCTCGGCGGCGGCAAGCAGTGTGATGACCTCCTCAGCAGTCGGGCTGAGGACCCATTCGCGGCCGGCGTTGTCTTTCACCTTGAACAAAACATCGCGTGCAGTTTCGTAACGGCCGCTTTGCTGCCAGATTTCCGGCGGCTGGAGCGCGGGCATGAGCAGTTCAAGTGCGCCCGCGCGATTCATTTCCTCGCGGACGATTTGCTCGACTTTGCGCAGCGCGCGCAAGCCGAGCGGCAGAAAAGTATAAACGCCGCCGGCAAGCTTGCGGACCAGCCCGGCGCGTAGCAGGAGCCTGTGCGAAAGGATTTCCGCGTCAGCCGGCGCTTCACGGAGAGTCGGAATCAGGGTTTGTGACCACTTCATGTTCTTCAAAGCTTAACCACAAAGACACCAAGACACGAAGTTTTTTTGCTCGGTGGCGGGGATAAATATTTCTCACCCGCTTGGGCCAAGGAAAAAGCCGGAATCAGTTGAGAGAAACCGGCTTGGAAACCAACTGTCACTCCCGCGCCTCACGGCGAGCGGAGGCGGTAGAAACGGGTTGGGTAATTCGTCCACTGTGAATCACTAAAACAGGATGAGCCGCTGGTGAGCGTGTTAGTTTGAACGGGTTGCCACACGGGATTAGCCAGATCCGCGCAGGCTTCCACGACGACGGAAACGTTCGTTGCCCAAGAGATGGTGAAACTAAAACCGTTGATCTGTACGCCAAAATTGGGTTCAAAATTTAGAATCGTTGGATTCGGAAGCAACCAAAGCGCCGTTGGAAGGCCGCCAAATGTTGAGCCCCAACCCGTTGTGCCCGGCAGGTAATAGACGGTCGCATAATTCACACCATAAAACACAGTTGAACCAAGACCCGGAGCGTTACCCTGGCAATAGACGTTGATCAGGCCCGAGCACCACAAAAACGCAGTGTCCCCGATATTGGTGACATTGTTGCCGAGTACAACGCTGGTTAGTTTGTAGCAACCATAGAATGCATCGTTCTCAATGTTGATAACACTGTTGGGAATCGTGTAGCTTCCTGCCTTGAGTTCTGGACATCGGATGAGCGTGGTTTGGCTCTTGTCGAATAAAACTCCATCTGCACTGCTATAAGCGGAATTGAGCGCATCCACTGTGATAGCTGTCAGGAAGTTGCAGTTATCGAATGCACCGTTCCCAATGTTAGTGACGCCATTGCCGATCGTGACGGTTGCTATATCGGTGACGCTGAATGCGTTGGTCCCGATATTGACAACGCTGTTGGGAATGATCACGCTGGTCAATGAGACGCATTCCTTAAACGCAGCTCCACCAATGTTGGCGACGCCGTTGGGAATTGTGTAGTTTCCTGCCTTACCCTCCGGACATTTGATGAGAGTGGTCTGGCTCTCATTGAATAAAACCCCGTCTACACTGCTATAAACGGAATTGAGCGCGTCCACTGTGATGGCTGTCAGGTTGCCACAGTAATTGAATGCACCGTTCCCAATATTGGTGACGCCGTCGCCGATCGTAACGTTAGTCAAGCCGCAGCAGGCATAGAATGCACCCTCCCCGATGCTGAAGACGCTGTTGGGGATTATTAGGCTGGCCGGGCTTTTAAACCACCACCTCCCATAGTTCCCAATACTGGTGACCGGCAGAAAATTGATCGTGACGGGAACGGTTACCGTATCACCTGGACCCGTGTAGCCCGTGATAGTGAGTGTGATGCCGTCACTATTTGTCGTGTAAGTAAATAGCACTTGTGGATTCCAGAGCAAAGTGGGGAGACCAGCAAACGTCGCCCTCCAGCCTGTGGTTCCCGGCAGGTGATAGACTGTGGCTACGTCATCGTAAAACACATAGTCACCTCCGAGGCTGGGGACGTTTCCACGAAAATTGACGCTCGTCAGACTGGTGCAGAAGGCGAACGCCCAGTTGCCAATGTTGGTAACCCCGCTGCCAACCGTGACGTTGGCCAGCGGCTCGCAATCAAAGAAAGCCCCGTCATCAATGTTAACAACGCTATCCGGGATTATGACGTTAGTTACGCAGCTGGAATAGAACGCCCAAGTCCCGATACTGGTGACCGACAAGCCATTGATGGTACTGGGAATAGCCACTGCGCCGCCCAAACCAGTATATGCCGTGATGGTAATATTGGTGCCATCCGTCGAATAAGTGAAATCGCCATATTGATCGGCCTTCAAGGCCATCGGCGTGGCTAACAGCACCAATAGCGGCAGCAACCAAGGAATTCCGACCTGCAACCGAGGCTTATGAAAAGTATCAGGCTGGGTCTTGCAGAAAGTTGGGAACAACATTCCAATCTGCTTCATGCGAAAAGCTTAATAAAAAAACAAGGATTAGTAAAGAATTTTATTTATCAGCGTAGCGGCTTTCAGGAGAAAGCCGCAAATTGAAAAATGCGGCGCTCTGCCGAGACGCCGCTGCATTCTTACTTCACCATGTTTACCAGCGGCGCCAAGCTTTGAATCCGCACTTCGAGCCGGTCGCCACTTTGAATCGGCCCGACGCCGCTCGGCGTGCCGGTCAGAATTACGTCGCCGGGTAGCAAGGTCATGTTTGTCGAAACAAAACTCACAAGCTCGGCGGGTTTGAAAATCATCTGGTTCGTGCTCGAGTTTTGGCGCAACTGGCCATTTTGGAACAGTTGAATGGTCAAATCGCGCGAGTCAACGTTCGTTTCCACAAGCGGACCGAGAGGCGTGAAAGTATCGAATGACTTGCAGCGCGCCCATTGCGCCTCGGATTTCTGAATGGTGCGGTCGCTGATATCCTGCGCCGTGGTGTAACCGAAAATGTAGCGCGTTGCCGACGTGGACGTGACGTTGCGAATCTTGCGGCCAATGATGACGGCCAGTTCCGCTTCGTAATCCGTGCGATGATGCGAAAAGGGAATCTCAATTTTCCCGCCATCGGGAATCAACGACGTGGTGGCCTTGAACCAAAACAACGGCTCTTTCGGCGGCGGTTTGCCGATTTCGCGCGCGTGGTCGGCATAATTGAGCCCGATGGCGATGATTTTGGACGGCACGACGGGAACCAATGTCCTCACACCTTTGCGCAAAGTGGGTTTGCGGTCGAATGACGGCGAACCAAAAACATCGCCGCGCAGCCGGAATAATTCGCCGTCCACAACTTTGGCGTAAAAAATCTCGTTGCCCTTCTGAAATCGGCCAATCGCTGCCATAAAGCGGCGCAGGCTAACAAACATTGAGCCGCTGTCGCAAGATTAAAGCCGTTTTCATTGTAGCGGCGGCTCTATAAACGCCATCATTTTGCGGCGATTACAGATCGCCACCACTGCAACACCCGCTTGCCGGAACGCCCTTATTAAGTTACCTTCTTCTGGTGAATCGCCTGACGAAACAGGAACAATTGGTTCTCTGTATCGTTTTGGGGCTGTTGCTGACAGGTTGGATGGTCAAGGTATATCGCACCGCCCATCCCAATGCGGGGACGAAGCAAAGCGAAGGCCCGGCCACGGCAGTGACCCAGGTGACAACGCCTTAAAAATGCAAGAAATCAATTTTGACGAAGCCGTGGAGAAAATCCTGGCAAAGGATTCGCGTTACCATCGCGATGCCTACACGTTCGTCCGCGAGGCGCTGGACTACACGCAAAAGTTCATCGGCAGGGAAGCTCGAGGGCAAATCCGCCACGTCAGCGGCCAGAAATTGCTCGACGGCATCCGGCAGTTCGCGCTTCAGCAATTCGGCCCGATGACGATGACCGTGTTTGAGGAATGGGGCGTGCGCAATTGCCGCGACTTCGGCGAAATCGTTTTCAATATGGTGGAAATCGGCCTGCTCGCCAAAACCGAGAAGGACAGCCGCGACGATTTCCAGAATGGCTATGATTTTACCGACGCCTTCCGCAAACCGTTTTGGCCACAGGGCAAACTGGCAAGTGAATCTGCCGAACCCAAGCCCACCAGTGCATAAACTCACGCGCACACCGCGGATTTTTTGCATTCGTTTCTATGAGTGAAATTCCCTCGTTTCCACCCGGTATCACGCTCACCACGCTCGAAAACGGTCTGACCATCATCGTGCGCGAGGATCACAGCGCGCCGGTCGTGTCGGCGCAGGCATGGTGCATGGCCGGCAGCGTCCACGAAGGCAAATGGCTCGGCGCGGGACTGTCGCACGTGCTCGAACACATGCTGTTCAAGGGCACGACCACGCGACCCGGCAGCCGGATTGATCAGGAAGTGCAGGAAGCCGGCGGTTACATGAACGCTTACACGAGCTTCGACCGCACGGTGTATCACATTGACGTGCCAAACACCGGCGCGCACACGGCAATCGATATTCTCTGCGACATCATGCAGCACGCGACGCTGCCGCCGGACGAACTCGCAAAGGAAATGGACGTCATCCGCCGCGAAATGGACATGGGCCAGGACGATCCTGGACTTCGTTCGAGCCGCCGTCTGTTCGAGACCGCCTATACGCGCAGTCCGTATCGCTTCACCGTCATCGGCTATCCCGACATTTTCAACGAACTGAAACCCGACGACATTCACGGCTATTACCGCGAGAAATACGCGCCGAACAACGTTTTCTATGTCGTCGCGGGCGATGTGAAAAACGAGGATGTGATCGCGCAAATCCGCGAGTCATACGCGAAAACCAAATCGCGCGCGATTCCGCCAATGGTTCTACCCAGCGAACCAAAACAAACCGCGCCGCGCGAAGTCGTTGAGGAAGCGCCCATTGAACTCGGCCATTTGCATTTTGCGTGGCACATTCCCGAACTACGTCATCCCGACGTGCCGATTCTCAACGTGCTTGCCGTGCTGCTTGGCGGCGGCCTTAGCTCGCGGCTCTTCCAGCAGGTGCGCGAGAAACAGGGTGTCGTGCATCATGTTGACGCGTGGACTTATAATCCTGGCAATCCGGGTTTATTCGGCATGAGCGCCATCGCCGATGCGGATAAATTTCCCGCCGCGCGCGACGCCATGCTCGTTGAAGTCGAAAAAATGAAATCGTCGCCCGTGTCATCCAAAGAACTGGGCAAAGCCGTCAAACAGTTCATTTCCGCCACGCTTGCCATGCGCAAGACGATGGAAGGCCAGGCGCAAAACCTCGGCGCAAATTGGATGGCGGCAAATGATTTGAATTTTTCCGAGCGCTATCTTGCCGCCGTCAAACGAGTCACGCCCGGCGACGTTCAACGTGTTGCGCGCGAATATCTTACGCCGGAAAACCGCACGCTCTACGCGCTGCTGCCGGATGGCGCCGCGCCGAAAATTGCGGCTGACGTTGAGGTGAGCAGCGACCAACCGATTCAAAAAATTGAATTGGCGAACGGTTTGTGCCTGCTCGCAAAGGAGGACCATCGCCTGCCATTCGTCGAATTTCGAGCCGCGTTCAAAGGCGGCGTGCTGGCCGAGACCGCCGGGAACAACGGCATCACGCAATTGCTTGCCAAGATGCTGCTCAAGGGCACCAAGCGCCGCACCGCCGGGCAAGTCGCCACGGAAATCGAATCCGTGGGCGGCAGTATTGACAGTTACGGCGGCAACAACAGCTTTGGCGTGAACGTGGAGGTGTTGAGCAGCGATTTCGCCACCGGCCTGGATTTGCTCGCTGACGTTTTGCTGAACCCGACCTTCCCCGCTGACGCGCTGGAACGCGAACGTGAAGTGCAAATCGCCGGCATCCGCGCGCGCAAGGACGATTTGCTGAAAAGCGCGAGCGTCGCCATGTGCCGCACAATGTTCGGCAATGCCGGTTACGGCCTTGACCCGCTCGGCACGGAAGAAACCGTCTCGAAATTCCAGGCCTCCGACCTGAAATTGTTTCATAAAAAATTGACCGCGCCGAACAATTGCGTTCTTGCCGTTTACGGCGACATAAAAACGACGGAAGTCAAAACTGCCATTGAAAAGGCGTTCGTAAACTGGAAAGCCAACCCGGCTTTACCGGCTCTCAACTCTCAACTTTCAACTCTCAACTCAGCGAAGCACGTCGAAGAAGTTCGTGACAAAAAACAGGCTGTGCTCGTCATCGGGTTTCCTGGAACAACGATGCACAGCAACGACCATTACGCGCTGGAATTGATCCAGGAATCCTGCAGTGACCTCGGCTCGCGGCTGTTTCTGCGCATCCGTGACAAATTAGGCCTGGCATATTTTGTCGGGGCGCAGAATTTTGCCGGACTCGTGCCCGGTTATTTCGCCTTTTATACCAGTACCGAACCGGCGAAGGCCGGGCAGGTCGAAAAGGAATTACTGCAGGAGGCTGAATTGCTCCGCGCCGAGGGCTTGACCGCCATGGAACTCAAACGTGCGAAAGCCAAAATCATCGGCCAAAAGAAAATTGCACGGCAGGACCTCGGTGATCTCGCGTCCCTGACCGCGCTCGACGAACTTTACGGCCTCGGCTACCAGCGCACGGAACTGGACGACGCGAAATACGAAGCCGTCACGCTCGAACAAATCAAAGCCGCCGCGCAGAAATATCTCAAACCGGATGCGTTTGTAGTTTCAATTGTGAAGCCGGAGAAAACTTGAGGCAGAATTTGCAAAATTAACAAAATGGTTCGGAAATAATTCTGAAAATTTTGTTAATTTTGTCGGTCAGGCTTTCCCCACCAATTGCCGCAACACATAAGGCAGAATACCGCCGTGCCGGTAGTAATCAATTTCAACCGGCGTATCTATGCGGCAACGCACCGGCACGTTTTCCACCTTGCCGTTTTTGCGCGTGATTTTAAGCGTGAGGTCCTGCTGCGGTTTCAGGTTCGCGCCCAGACCAACAACGTCATAGGTTTCAGTTCCGTTCAGCTTTAATGCCCGTGCGGAATCGCCCTCCTTGAATTGCAACGGCAGCACGCCCATGCCGACGAGGTTGCTGCGGTGAATGCGTTCAAAGCTCTGCGCGATGACAACTTTCACACCGAGTAACGCCGTGCCTTTCGCCGCCCAATCGCGCGAGCTGCCCGCGCCGTATTCCTGACCGGCCATAACAATCAAGGGAATTCCGCTCTCCTGATACTCAACAGCCGCGTCATGGATGCTCATGGGCTGTGTGTAACTTTTTTCCTGGATAAATTGTTGACCGGGCGAGTTCTGAACATTCCCGTGTTCTCCGAGGCCGGAGGCATAACCCCCTTTCATCGGGCCATGATACATTGTGACTCCACCTTCGACGCCGGGCACCATGAAATTTTTGATGCGGACGTTGGCGAACGTGCCGCGCGTCATTACGCGGTCATTACCGCGGCGCGAGCCGTAGCTGTTGAAGTCCGCCGGCTGAACGCCGTGCTCAATCAGATACTTGCCGGCGGGTGAAGTTTCCCCGATGGAACCGGCGGGCGAAATGTGGTCGGTCGTAACACTGTCGCCAAAAATGGCCAGTGCCCGGGCGCCTTTGATTTCGCGGATTTCACCGGGCTTCATTGAGAAGTTCTGGAAGAACGGCGGTTCCTGGATATAGGTGGATTTATGGTCCCATTCATACACGTTGCCGGCGCTCGACTGGATTTCGTTCCACTTTGGATTCTGCGCGGCAAAATCCCTGTAAAGTTTGCGGAACACATCCGGTTGCAATGCGGCCTGCATGAGGTCGCAAATCTCGCGCTGGGTGGGCCAGATGTCTTTCAAGAAAACCGGCTTGCCGTCCTCGCCCGCGCCAACAGGCTCGCGGGTCATGTCAATGTCCACCCGCCCGGCAAGCGCGAACGCGACAACCAACGGCGGCGACATGAGAAAATTCGCCTTGATGCTCTGGTGAATGCGCGCCTCAAAGTTGCGGTTTCCAGACGATACCGAAGCGGCGATCAGATTGTGTTTGCGAATCGCATCCTCAATCGGCGCGGCGAGCGGACCGGAATTGCCGATGCACGTCGTGCAGCCATAACCGACGAGATTGAAACCGAGTTTATCGAGATAGGGCTGCAACCCGGTCTTGTTCAAATAATCGGTGACGACGCGCGAACCGGGCGCAAGCGAAGTCTTCACGAGCGGATTTACACTGAGTCCGCGTTCGACGGCTTTTTTCGCAAGCAAACCGGCGGCGAGCATCACGCTGGGATTGCTCGTGTTCGTGCAACTCGTGATGGCGGCAATCAAAACCGAACCATTACGAATTTCGCCTTCCCCCGTCCGCACCGGAGTTGTGACCAAATCAGGCGTCGGACGATCACTTGCCATTTCGAGTTCTGTCAACGGATTCGTGTTTTGCGATTTTGCGGCCTGCAATGAAACCGGTTCCTGACTGCCGCCGCCGGTCGCGGATTTGCCATTGGCGGAAACGGGAAAAGATTTATTCAATTCATCCGGCGATTTACCGAAACCATTTTCAACGACGGGTTTCGAAAACGCCGAAACAAATTCCTGCTTCAGCTTCGGCAATTCGATTCTGTCCTGCGGGCGTTTCGGTCCGGCGACGCTCGGCACGACAGCGCCGAGATCGAGTTCCAATTCCTGCGAGTAGGTGATGTCGCCCTTCCTGGGAATGCCAAACAAGCCCTGTGCCTTGTAATAATTTTCGTAAAGCTTGCAATGTTCCCCGCTGCGGCCGGTCGCGCGGAGATAATTCACGCACTCGGTGTCAATCGGGAAAAAGCCCATCGTCGCGCCGTATTCGGGCGCCATGTTGGCAATGGTCGCGCGGTCCACCACCGGCAACGCCGCCGCGCCCGGCCCGAAAAATTCAACGAATTTGCCGACCATCTTCGCTTTGCGGAGTATTTCCGTGATGGTCAACGCAAGGTCGGTGGCGGTAACACCCTCGCGCAACGAGCCGGTCAGGTGAACACCGACGACGTCCGGCGTAAGGAAATAAACCGGCTGACCAAGCATTCCGGCTTCGGCTTCGATGCCTCCAACGCCCCAGCCCACGATGCCCAAGCCGTTGATCATCGTCGTGTGCGAATCCGTCCCAACCAATGTATCCGGGTAATGAAGCAGCGCAGCCGTCCCGGCTGCTTTCCCCTCACCCGATGCAGGCGGGACGCCTGCGCTACCAAGTACGCCCTGGGCAAGATATTCCAGATTGACCTGATGGATGATGCCGATGCCGGGCGGGACGACTTTGAACGTACTAAACGCCTGCATGCCCCATTTGAGAAATTGATAACGCTCGCGGTTGCGCCGGAATTCGATCTCCAGATTTTTCTCAAATGCTTCAGGTGTGCCGTTCACATCCACCTGCACCGAATGATCCACCACGAGATCCACCGGAACGAGCGGCTCGATGAGCTTCGGGTTTTTGCCCAGCCGTTGCACCACTGAACGCATCGCTGCCAAATCCACCAGCAACGGTACACCGGTGAAATCCTGCAGCACGATGCGCGCGACGATAAACGGAATTTCCTCCGTGCGGGTTTCGGCCGGTTTCCAATTCGCCAGCGCGCGAACGTTTTGTTCAGTCACTTTTTTGCCGTCACAGTTCCGCAACACCGATTCGAGCACGAGACGGATGGAGACCGGCAATTTGGAAATCGGCCCGATGCCGGCTGCTTCCAAGGCAGGCAGCGAATAAAATCGGCCTTGTTTCCCGCCACCAAGGTCAAATTTTTGAAGCGCGTTAAACAAATTGTGCAGGGCGTTCATTTAATTCCCTCAACCAGCAATGAAAATGAAGGTGAAGCATGAACGTGTCAAGTGAAGCACAGTGTCTGGTTGGTAGGGCGGTGCTGCTGCACCGCCGTGCGCCGCAGCAACGGCGCACCCACCAAATAATAACTGGACGCGACGGAAATTATTTTGTCGCAGGTTCGCAGTGCAACAAGTCGGTGATGCGGTGTTTGAGTCGCGCAAAATCGAGCGGCTTGGTGAAAAAATCCTCGGCGTGCATCGCCACGGTGCGCTTGGTCACGTCGCCGGAAAGCGCACTTACGAAAATGATGGGGATTTTTTGCGTGGCCGGCTGACGGCGCAAAATTTCGCAGACGGACAAGCCGTCGAGGTCTGGCAGCAGAATATCGAGCAAAATCAGATCGGGTTTGAACTGCCGCGCCTGGCTTAACGCATGCACGCCATCGTTGGCCACAATGAATTCGCAACCCAGTCCGGCAAGTCGAAATTGCGCCAGTTCAACAAAATCGCGCTCGTCGTCCACAATCAAAACACAAGATGCCATGCCTATTTTTATAAAATGGGCTCCCACTAAATACAATGACACTTCGGTTAAAGCTGTGTCACGAATCGGAAACAAAATGCGTGTCAAAACTTGTTCAGTGAGGACAATTTTGGTATCTTTCATCAACAATGCCAACGCGCCAGGGTTCCATTCGTTTGTTTCAGCTCTTCGGAATTACCGTTTATCTGCACTGGGCTTGGTTTGTGGTCGCTGTATGGGCAATCACGTCCCGAGCCAACCTTTATTCCTCGCTGATTTGGAACGTGGCGGAATTTCTTTCGCTGTTTGGAATCGTGCTCATGCATGAATTTGGCCATCAACTGGCGTGCCGCCAAGTGGGTGGAAAAACCAGTGACATCATCCTCTGGCCGCTTGGTGGCGTGGCGTATGTGTCCCCACCGCAGCGTCCCGGCGCACAACTTTGGAGCATCGCCGCGGGACCGTTGGTAAACGTGGCGCTCTTTCCAGCGCTTTCAATCATCTGGTGGCTGGTGGATTCAGCCGGTTGGCAGGAAACGATGCCTAATGCCTACGTCTTTGTCATGACGCTTTGGTATATCAACACCGTTTTGCTCGTTTTCAACATGCTGCCGGTTTATCCGCTTGATGGCGGGCAGATTTTGCGCTCGCTGCTCTGGTTTGTATTTGGCCGGGCACGCAGTCTGATGATCGCGAGCAGCATTGGCTTTATCGGCGTCATTGGACTGATTGCATTTGCATTTTGGGAACAGTCAATCTGGATCGGCATCCTGTGCGTTTTCATTCTGTTAAATTGCTGGGGTGGCTTGAAGCAGGCGCGCGCGCTGGTCCGCATCTCCAAAATGCCGCGGCGCGATGGCTTTGCCTGTCCGGTTTGCAAAATCACTCCTCCGCAGGGTGCTTTGTGGATGTGCGGCAAATGCCGGAAACCTTTTGATGCGTTTGAAACGCAGGGCGTTTGCCCCAACTGCGGAGTTCAGTATTCCGCAACGTCCTGTCCGGAATGCGGAACCCTGCAACCGATTAGCGAATGGATTGCTTCCGCGAACGTTCCGCCGAAATTGTGAAAAAGCCAAGGGGGTCACCGTGTCGGCGACCCTGATTTTCAGGACAGAGGCCCTTCGCCCTCCTCAATTTACTTCAACTTCGCCAGCGTTCTCTTGACTAATTCGAAATTAGGCAAGTCTTTCGGCGTCGGCGTTTGTTCGCTGTATTGAACGACGCCGTTTTTATCAATCACGAACGCCGCGCGCGCCGACGCGTCTCCTATGCCCGCAAGCATTTGAAGCAAAACATCGTATTTTTGGGCAACTTCCTTGTTCAAATCACTGGCGAGTGTGATGCCGATTTTTTCCCTTTGCGCCCATGCCTCCTGCGCGAACGGACTGTCCACGCTGACGCCAATAATGTCCGCATTCAGGCCGGCATACGCTTTGAGGCCGGCGGTGAGGTCGCACATTTCCTTTGTGCAAACGCTCGTGAACGCGAGCGGGAAAAAGAGCAGCACGGTGTTCTTTTTGCCGAAGTTGTTGCTGAGTTTCACGTCTACCAGGCCGGATGCCTGCTTGGATTTGAGGGTGAAATCAGGAGCTTTTGAGCCGACTGGGATTGCCATAATCGTTTTTGGTTATTTGGTTAATTCGCCTTTATTGCAGTTAGACTTTCCGCCTTCACATTGCGCCTGTCAAATGGGAAGTTCCATTGCGCACTTTTCCGGAAAACATTCACCCGTCCCGCATTGCGGGATCTATGTTCATCTATGGCTCGCTTGCCAGACTCGCCGGATGCGAGCCGAGTTGTTTCACACCATCCCAAACGTAAAGCAGTCCCGACACCCCTGTGCACACCGCCGCGCCAATCATCCAGACCTCGAGCCAGCGCGCGCCCCGGCCTTCATCCCATTTCATCAAAATCCAAATCACGACGGTCATTTGCAGCACCGTCGCGATTTTGCCGATGATGCGCGTGCGCACGATGACTTTGCCGACAGTGAATCGAACCACGACAATGCCGATGAGCACCAGCAAATCGCGCCCGATGATGGTGCCCGTGAACCACAATGGAATCTGGGCAAGATACGGCCCATGATTGAAGCTCAACGTAATGATGCCCGACATGAGCAGTAATTTGTCCGCAAGCGGATCGAGAATGGCGCCAAGCTCGCTTTTTTGGTTGTAACGGCGCGCAATGTAACCGTCCACACCATCCAAAATTGCCGTGACCGCAAACAAAAGGACCGCCAGCAAGTGGTGAATTTCGTTGCCGGTCTCGATGTAATAAATCAGTTCGACGACAAAAAACGGGATCAGCAGGATTCGCAGAATCGTGATTTTATTTGCGGTGGTCATAGTACAGCCAGCGCGAACTTTTAACGCAAAGCCGCAAAGATGCAAAGCCGCAAAAGACAAGAAGTGATGACTTCCGGTTTTGAATCCGCTAGACTGCCGGCGAATGAAAGCAAGCAAATCCGGCAAACCTCTGGTCGGCATTCTGATGGGCAGCGATTCGGACTGGCCTGTGATGAAATCCGCCGCTGACGTGTGCGCGCAATTTGGAATTTCCTGCGAATCGAAAGTCATCTCCGCGCATCGCACACCGCGTGATTTGGAGCAATACGCTCTCAAAGCCCATGAACGCGGCCTGCGCATCATTATCGCCGGCGCTGGTGGCGCGGCGCATTTGCCGGGCGTGACGGCGGCATTCACCACTCTGCCCGTCATCGGCGTGCCGATTGAAAGCAAATCGTTGAAAGGCCTCGACTCGCTGCTGTCCATCGTGCAAATGCCGCCGGGCGTACCGGTGGCCACGGTCGGCATCGGCGCGGCGCGCAACGCCGGATTGCTGGCGGTGCAAATTCTCGCGGTCGCGGATTCAAAACTTCAGGCGGCATTATTGAAATTCAAAAAAAAGCTTGCGGTGGAATCACGCGCAAAAAATCAAAAAATCAAAGGCTGAAGCGCGCACTGAAAAATGAGCACCAGCCCAAAACAAGGCGAGCTTGCGCCGTCTGATTTTATTCGCGACATCGTCGCCACCCACGTCGCCGAAAAGAAATATCCGCAAATTCACACGCGCTTTCCGCCGGAGCCGAACGGCTATCTCCACATCGGCCACGCCAAGAGCATTTGCCTGAACTTCGGCATCGCGCGCGAGTTCGGCGGCATTTGCAACCTGCGTTATGACGACACGAATCCCACCAAGGAGGAGGCCGAATACGTGGATTCCATTTTTGAAGACGTGAAATGGATCATCTCCGGATGGGCGGATGACAAGCTCGGCCTGAAACCGAAAGATAAAACGCCGGAGACGGTAACGACGAACGGTAAACAGGATTTTTATCTTCCCGCTGTCGTAGGACAGGCGTCCCGCCTGTCTCCGTCTCAAAAAGAAAAAGTTAGAGACAGGCAAGATGCCTGTCCTACGCTGGAACCGTTTTACGCCAGCGACTACTTCGACCAGATTTACGAATACGCCGTCGCGCTCGTCAAAAAAGGCAACGCCTACGTCTGCGACCTGACACCGGACGAGACCGACGAATACCGCCGCAACGCCAAGGAATCGCCCTTTCGCAATCGCAGCATCGAGGAAAATCTCGACCTTTTTCAGCGCATGAAAAACGGCGAGTTCCCCGACGGCACGCGTTCGCTCCGCGCGAAGATTGACGTGACCGCGCCGAACGTCTGGATGCGCGATCCCCTGCTCTATCGCATCCGGCACGCCGAGCATCATCATACCGGCGGCAAATGGTGCATCTACCCGATGTATGACTTCGCGCATTGCCTGAGCGATTACATCGAAGGCATCACGCACAGCATTTGCACGCTGGAGTTCGAGGTGCATCGCCCGCTTTACGATTGGATTCTGACCCACCTCGACCTGCCGCGTCCGCTGCCCAAGCAATACGAATTCGCCCGTTTAAGCCTCGGCTACACCATCATGAGCAAACGCAAGCTCATGCAACTCGTGGACGAAAAACTCGTCACCGGCTGGGACGATCCCCGAATGCCGACGATCTGTGGAATCAGACGCCGGGGAGTAACAGCGGTCGCCCTCAGGGCGTTCGCCTACAACATCGGCATCACCAAATACAACGGCATCACCGACGTGGCTGTGCTCGAACATGCCATCCGCGAAGATTTGAACAAACGCGCCCTGCGCAGGCTTGCCGTGCTGCGGCCCATCAAGGTGGTCATCACGAATTATCCTGAAGTCAAAACCGAGGAACTGGATGCCGTCAACAATCCTGAAGACCCGGACGCCGGGACGCGCAAAATACCCTTCAGTCGCACGCTTTACATTGAGCAGGACGATTTTAAGGAAGTGCCGCCACCAAAATTTTTCCGGCTGAAACCCGGCGGCGAAGTCCGGCTCAAATACGCCTACATCATCAAATGCGACGAAGTGGTGAAAGACGCCGGCGGAAAGATTGTGGAACTGCGCTGCACTGCCGACCTCGACAGCAAAACCGACGGCCCGACGGCGAACCGCAAGGTGAAGGGAACGATTCATTGGGTAAGCGCCGCTCACGCGATTGACGCCGAAGTGCGGTTGTATGACCGGCTTTTTACCGAAGCCGAACCGGAAAAGGACGGGCGCGATTTCAAATCCGTGCTTAATCCACACTCGCTCGAAGTCGTGACGGCCAAATGCGAACCCGCCGTCGCTGAAGCCATGGCGGGCAGGCCGAGCGACGTGCGTTACCAATTTGAGCGTTTGGGATATTTTGCCATTGATTCCGACTCAAAACTCAAAACCCAAAACCCAAAACGGATTTTCAATCGAACGATTACGTTGAGAGACACTTGGGCGAAGGAAGCGCAGAAAGGTTAAGGTATGGACCTCAAAGAGCTTGAAATGGAATACAAGTCTCTCGCTTCTCACGGCGAACAATTCGCAAGCGAGTTGACTCGTCAGTTGGATGAATTATTAAGACAACAGAATATCTCTCTAGGATTTCCACTTCAATCACGTATAAAAACATGGAATTCAATCGCTGAAAAAATACAGCGCCGAACACTTCAGCCTAGCAGCGTAAAAGATATTTCAGACTTAATTGGGTTAAGAATAGTTCTTCTCTTTCAAAGAGACGTCTCGGCAGTTTGTGGAATAATTAAAGCTAACTTCAAAGTCCTCGAAACCGAAAATACTCGAGAAAAATTACCGGCTAGTGAATTCGGTTATTCATCTGTTCATTTCTTAATAGAACCGCCTCCTGAATGGCTAATGATACCAACTTTGAAAAAACTTGGAAACTTTAAGGCTGAAATCCAAGTTAGAACTGTAGCTCAGCACATTTGGGCCTCTGCTTCGCACATTTTACAATACAAACAGGAACAAGGCGTGCCTGCTTCAATTCGCAGGGCCATTTATCGTGTTTCAGCACTGTTAGAAACCGTAGACTTGGAATTTGAGAGAGTCCTCCAAGAGCGAGCTACATATGTAAGCGACGCACCAACGGACAATTTAGCCGAAGTATTAAACGTTGACCTACTTGTCAAAATTCTGGACGAACTACTTCCACAGAAAAACAAATCAACAACAGACCAGTATGCTGATGTGCTCGTTGAGCTTGCTCATTTCTCGATTACAACGAATGAGCAATTAAGAAAACTCATCCAAGATCATAAAACTACAATTTTGAAAATTGACAAGGAGATGGTTGAGAAAGCAATAGCCAAACAGATTCCTGTAAAGGCATACGACAAGGATCATGTTATGAATGGCGCCTACTTTACCTATGTTGGCCTTACGCGACAGGCTTTAGCTGAAGAATTCAAAGACAAATGGAAAAGTTATAGCAGTGCAAAATGGGCGAATAAACGGTCGAAGAATAGTTAAGCACTAAATATTTCAGGCCGCATTCTGGTTTATTCCCTGCCAAACGCGACGGTCGTGGGCCACCACTGCAACCGATGGCGTGCCTATTTTTGCCTGGCGGCAGACGGACGATTCACGGTGTTGGTGACAACGACATCGGCGTTGTAAAGCGTGAACTTTTCACCGTCCTTGAGCCGGATATCACAGTCCTGGAACCGGATGCCACGCGCGTTATAGATGTTGAATGGGCCGGGTGCGGTGATGTCCACATGCACAAAGTTGACGTTGGACACGAGCATTTCGGGGCGTCCCCAGATGGTGCCGCCGGCGACGGTGCCGGAGGCGGTGATGTTGCTGAAGGTGATGTCGCGCCAGATGGGTGTGGTGTCGGTAACAGGCTCAGCGGTGAAAGCGGCGGCCTGGTCGGGCGTGACACGGCTGATCTTGCTGGCACCGCCAGCGGTTTTGTAATAGCTGTAAATGAGAATGGGCATCTGCACGTTGGTCATGGTGATGTCGTGGTAGAAAAGGTTCCGAGCCAGGCCGCCACTGTTGGTGTCGGCCTTCATACGTATGCCGAACGTGCCGCCATTGAACGAGCAGTTGGCAACCACGAGGTTCGACACACCGTCGCGCACGCCGCTGCCGATGGACACACCGTGGCCGAAACCGAATACGCAATTGGTGATGAGCAGGTCGTTGATGGGGCCGGTGGAGCCCATGGCGATGTTGTCGTCGCCAACGCTGATGTGACAATTCTCAATGATGCTATTGGTGCCGACGAAATTCAGCCCGTCGGTGTTGGGCGAAGGTGAAACAGTGTTCACAGTCAGATTGCTGATGGTGATGTTGCCGCCGTTCTTGCGCAGCCCGCAATGGTGGCCGGGCGGGTTCTGGAAAGTGATGTCGTGGATGAAAAGCCGATTGGCGGAATACAAGTTGAGCATCATGGGGCGGACCACTTCGCGGTTGGTGCGAAACGTCGCCCACCAGGCGGCACCTTGACCGTCAATCCTGCCCCAGCCGCTGATTTCCAAGTCATGAACCCCATTGCAGCCGATGAAAGTCTGTGCGTTGGTGTCGCCACCGGGATAAGTTCCGTAAGGCAGCATCTGGAGCATCGCGTTGGTGTCCACCTGCAAATTGATGCTGCTGAGCAGCGTGATGGGACCGCTTAGGAACGTGCCCGCCGGAATCTTGACGATGCCGCCGCCTGCCGCGTTCGCTGCGTTGATGGTATTTTGTATGTTGGTCGTGTTATCCCTCACCCCATCTCCGATGGCGCCATAATTTGTGACATTGAAAATGGTGGCTGGAATGGTCGGCATCGCCGGATTGGCGGCGTGAACCCAACCGGCCAAAGCCAGCCCGGCGGAAATCAAGGCAATCTTTTGTTTCATAGGCGTAATCAGAGCCGGCAATATAGCAAAAGTGGATTCCAACTCAACCAAAGACTGCGGGCGATGTTCAGCGCGCACGGACTTTGTTCCGACGAGTGCATTGCCGGAGTTGCGCGCCGGGATTCACGGCAGTTGCAACAGGTAAAACATCTGCAGGGTGTTTGTGGCGGGCGTATTGGTGAAGGCGAAGTTGCCGCTGGCGTCAAATGGATTGGTCGCAACAGGCATCCATTGATTCAATGGCAACGCAACGTTGGTTGAGGTCAGCACATAGTAAGTGCCGTTGGTCACACCACCAGTGCCGCTCATCACAAAACTTCCGCCGCCGTTCGCAACCTGGATGTTCCCGAAGTTTGGTGGCGACGGCGCGGTGACCACGAGCTTCACCTGCCCGGCGGTGTTGGTATCGAGGCGGTAAAGGTAACTGTTGATGACCGGTTTTGCGCCGAGAACCAGGGTGTTGGTCAAACTGCCGGTGTAGGTGAACAGAATGTAATTGGTGGCGGTGAAGCCGGCGGCATTCGTGATGTTGAGCGTGCCATTCAGATTCAGATTGCCCGCAACCACAATGGCGGAGTTGTTCGTCCCCAGCGCAAAGTTTATCGCTTCTTTGCCGGGGAAGGTCAGGTTGCCGGTGTTGGTCAGCACGCTCCCGCTCAGCGTGATGGGGTTGGCGCCAAACGCGTCGGTGCTGTTCATGGAAGCGCTGGCATTGTAAAGCGCCAGCGAGTCGTTGGTGTTGCCGCCCATCCCGTCGAAGGTAACGAGGTTGGTCGCGGGCACGGTGTTGCTGACGGTGACGTTGGCGTTCCAAATGGTGAAGGTCTTGCCGCTGCCGGTGGTGATTTTCGAATCCAGAAACTGGATGCCTTGCGCGTTGTAAATGTCGAAAGTTTTCGAGGCGGTGATGTTGACATGGCTCATGACGATGTTGGTGGCGGGCAATTCCGTTCGTCCCCAAATGATGCCTGCAACTCCACTGCTGCTTATGGTCGCGGTCAGGTTGCTGAAGGTGATATTGCGCCAAACGGGGGTCGCGCTGTTGACGGGGCTGATGACTTCCCCGGCAGCGGTCGTGGGAGTGACGCTGGTGGGCGTTCCGGTTTCGTTGTAGTAGCTGTAAATGGTGATCGCTCCATATTTGACATTGGTCATGCCGAGGTTGAGATAATTCAGGTTCTGCGTGATGCCGCCGATGTTGGTATCGGACTTCATGCGAATGCCATAATCCGATCCGTTGAAAGTGCAGTTGATGACGGTCAGGTTCGATATTCCCACGGAAATGCCGCTGCCGATGGAAACACCGTGCCCGGTGCCGAAAGTGCAATTGGTGATGAGCAGGTCGTTGATGGGGCCGGTCGAGCCCATGGCGATGTTGTCGTCGCCAACGCTGATGTGGCAGTCCCGAATGATGCAATTGGTCCCGACGAAATTAAGCCCGTCGGTGTTGGGCGAAGGTGAAACAGTGTTCTCGGTCAGATTGCTGATGGTGATGTTACCGCCGTTGTTCCGCAGGCCGCAATGATGATACGGCGGGTTCTGGAAAGTGATGTCATGGATGAAGAGGCGGTTGACGGTATAAAGGTTGAGCATCATGGGCCGAACGATTGTGCTGTTGGTGTTGAAATACGTCCACCAGGCGGCGCCCTGGCCGTCAATCTTGCCCCAGCCGCTGATTTCCAAGTCATGAACCCCATTGCAGCCGATGAAAGTCTGCGCGTTGGTGGTGCCGCCCGGATAAGTTCCCAAAGGCAGCATCTGGAGCATCGCGTTGGTGTCCACTTGCAAATTGATGCTGCTGAGCAGGGTGATGGGGCCGCTCAGAAACGTGCCTGCCGGAATTTCGACGATGCCGCCGCCCGCCGCGTTCGCTGCGTTGATGGTATTTTGTATGTTGGTCGTGTTATCCTTCGCCCCATCGCCGATGGCGCCATAATTTGTGACATTATAAATATTGGTCGGAATGGTTGGCATCGCCGGATTGGCGGCGTGAACCCAACCGGCCAAAACCAGGCAGGCTGAAATAAAGACAGCCGTTAGTTTCATGGGTGTGATAATAAGGCAGCATAACACAAATTGATTCAAACTCAACCGAAAGCCCCGGGCGGGCGCTGCGAGCGCTGTTCGGAGGGACGGAATATCGTTGGATGCCCGCCAGATTTACGTAGATTCTGCCAAACATGGCTGACGACTCGTTCAAAGAATTTGTCCTCGACCAATTGAGCGCGTTGCCGGAACACTTTGCAATATGTCCGTGAATGACAAAACATCCGGTCTGGATTCATCGTCCAAGCGGCGTGCGCGACGGCTCAAGATGATTGGCCTCATCGTGCTGGTGCTCGGAATCAGCGGTGCGTGCCTTGTTTATTGGATGGGGACGCGTTCTCCGGATGTGTCGAATGACCTCTCCATGCTGGGATACAACAAGGCCCAGACGCGGCAGATGGGAATGCTTTACGGCAAAATGGGACTTCTAATTGAGAACTGGACCAACGACCTTAAACGTCCTGACACGCAGGCAATTCTCATTACAACGACTTCAATTCTCATCACGCTTGGGTGTTTTTACTTCGCCCGATTATTGGAGAATGGCGACGAAACGCACTAATGTAATCGCGGAAGCTATGATTTCCTTTCACCTTGTTTTCTGCTTTTCTTCCACTGAAAGCTGAAGCAATATCGTCTCATCATGAAACGAATTTTTGTCCTCGTTGCCCTTGTTTTCACTATTGTTGCCGCGCGCGCTGATCTTGTCATGGAGCAAAAGATTGAGAGCGCGATGATTAACGGCAATATCACAACCAAAATCAAAGGTGACAAAGTCCGCATGGACATGCCTGCCACTCCGCAAGGCGCCATCAGCACGATCATGGATGTGAACACGGGCGATTCGGTCACACTGATGCATGGACAGAAGACGGTGATAAAAATTTCCGGCGCGGAGATCAAACAAATGGCCGAGAACATGAAAAAGGCGCGGGCCAATGGCGCCGCCGCGAACGCCAAACCGCCAAAATTCCATGACACGGGCAAAACCGAGAAGGTGGGCGATTACAGCACGGAAATTTACACCTGGTCGAGTCCCGATGGCGCAAACCAGACCGTTTGGGTGGCAAAGAACTTTCCGAATTACGCCAGGATCAAGGTTCAAATGGACAAGCTGAACAATTCACCCGTTGCCAAAATATCCAAAGAAACGTCGCCGGACGTCGGCACGCTACCGGGCATGGTGGTAAAAACACAAATGGAAATGAACGGACAGAAAGTCACTTCCATCCTGGTGTCAGCCAAAGAAGAATCTGTTGACGCCTCGGCCTTCGACGTTCCCAAGGATTACAAATTGATGACACAGCCTGTCGTCACGCCGGAAATGCGGCAAAAAGAAGAGGCGGCGAAAAAAATCCAGGCTGGCTTCGTGGCAGGGACGAAATTTCCCGACTTCAACGAGAAGGACACGGCGGGCAAACCGCTTTCCATCGCCAACTACAAGGGCAAGGTGGTGCTGATTGATTTCTGGGCGACCTGGTGCGGGCCGTGCGTGGCTGAGTTGCCCAATGTGCAGGCAACTTACCAGAAACATCATGCGCAGGGCTTCGAGATCATCGGTGTCAGTCTGGATGCAGATCAGCAAAAGCTCGAAAGCTTTATCAAACAGAAAAATATGACCTGGCGGCAATACTTCGACGGACAGGCCTGGAACAATAAACTGGCCGTGAAATACGGGATTGAAAGCATCCCGGCGACCTTCCTGCTCGATGGCGAAGGAAAAATTATCGGCAAGGATTTGCGTGGTAAAGAATTGGAGCAAGCCGTCGCCAAGGCACTGGCGAACAAATAATCGCCTCCCAATCACCTCAATATTTCATCCAAGGTCGGTTCCATCGCCGCGGCCCAGATCTGGTAGCCGCGTTCGTTGGGGTGGAGCAAATCCGGCATGATATTCTTTGGCAGCGTGCCGTCGGCTTCGAGAAATTTCGGATCAATGTCGAGATACCTCACCATCTTGCCGTCGTCGAGCTTGGCAATGACGGTGTTGACCAAGGCGACCTGGGCGCGTTGCGGATCGTCCAGCGTGCCGCGCGGGAAAATGGCCAGCAGCAGAATTTTGCTGTCCGGCAACTTCGCGCGCAATTCCCGAACGACCGCCTGCACGCCCTCGATGGTTTCCGGGACGGTGTTGCGGATTTTGCCGGTGTCCTTTTCCCTGCCGGTGTTGTTGGTGCCAATCATAAGCACGACCACCTTGGGTTTGATGCCGTCGAGTTCGCCATTGTCCATGCGCCAGAGGACGTGCTGGGTGCGGTCGCCGTCAATGCCAAAGTTGGCGGCGTGGCGCGGCGCGTAATATTTATTCCAGACATTCGAACCCCGGTTGCGCCAGAAATCGGTGATGGAATCGCCCAGGAACAAAATATCCAAGCCGCCTTTCTGTGCTTCCCGCATAAAACCTTCGTGCCGGGCCACCCATTTTGGATCGCGCGGCACAGGAATGATGGCGGTGTTTTGGACAACTTCGTTTGTGACCTGGACCGATGAAGTATTTGTGCCGGTTTCATTCGTGTTCTGGGCAAATGATTCCGGCACGGTCAAACAGGCGAATGCCGCGACAACGGGAAGTAACAACGGGGAGATTCTTTTCATCGGCGAAAAATAAAAATTGATGAGGGCGAAGACAATTTAAATTTTGGAACCGTTTGCAGGAGCCGGCGTGGGGAGGCTCGCTCTGGTAATTCCGAATTCCGGATTTGGGTCTCGTCATCTCGACTCCCGCGGAATGCAAAGTTTCACGTGCTCGCGCTGGTGTAACGGCGGATGGAGAAACGCCAGAACCATTCGGAAATGAGCGCCCAGACAACAGCCAGGCCGAGCAGCACCAGCCACGCGGACGGCGAAGTTAATTTGTCCGCCAGCACGCGCACTGGCACATTGGACACGAGCAACACCGGCAGGGCGAAGGTGAACACGGCCTTGAACGCGCCGCGAAACGCCTCGTCCGGCATCCGCGCGATGTTGAACAGATTGTAGTAGCCCCACACGATGCCTTGCGCGCGCACGGTCCAAAAGCTCACGGAGGCGAGCATGAACATCAGCGAGTAATGCACCAAAAGACCGATGACACACAACACGCCGAACCCGAGCAGTTGCGCGGTGGTTGGGTTCAAATGCAGTTTGCCCGCCGCAAAAACCATGACACAAACGGCGAACGCCGCGTTGGCAAACGACGGCAGGTCCACCTGCCGCGTCGAAACGAGGAAGCGCGTGTTGACTGGCAGCAGCAGCAAAAAATCCATTTTGCCCGTGCGGACGAGTTCGGAGAGGTTCGTGCAGTTCACGAGAAAGAACGCCTGGTAAATTTCCTGGATGAAATTGCTCGTGCCGGTGAGCAGCACGACCTGCCACACTGTCCATGTGCCGATGGTGTTGGTTTGGCTGAAAAGTACACCGACAAAAGCGAGTTGCAGCCCGAACCAGAGCAATTCGACCACGATCCAGAGAATAAAATTGCCTTTGAACGACATTTCGCGCGTCACGGAAGTTTTCCACAGCGCGGCATAAATCGTGAGATAGCGCGTGACAAGTGACGTGTGACGCGTGGCAGGGGTCGCGTCAGACCACTTTGGACTTTGGACTTTGGACTTTGGACTCATGGCTCATCCCCCAAATGCGGCGTATTTTTTGATGCCGCGCCGCCATGCGAATCGCGCGAGCATATAACCGATGCACACCCAACTGGCTTGTACGATCAGGCTGCGCAGCAAATCCGCACCGGCGATTTTGCCCATGTAAATGCCGATGGGCGTGTAAAGCATGGACGGAAACGGCGTGAAGAAGAGAGCGTGTTGCAACGCCGCCGGCAGCAAATCGAGCGGGAACAAATGCCCGCTGGCGATGTATTCAAAGGCGAACAAAATGAAAATGAACGTCGAGATTTCCAGCATCCAAAACGCGAGCATCGCTACTGTGTAGGAAATGAAAAATTGCAGCAGCGCCGTCAGCAGTAGTGAAACGGGAAACACAATGAATGCGGTCCCGCCAGCCGGCGAAACGAAATATTCGCGAAAACAGAAAATGAACACGGCCAGCGGCACACACGCCATGGAGATGAACGCGATGCGCCCGGAAAAAAACAAGCACAGCCGATACCGCAGATAATCAATCGGCTTGAGCAGGAACTGGCTGATGTTGCCTTCGCGAATGTCAGCGGCAATCTGCCAGTCGTCCTCGTTCACCGCCGTGAGCGCGTCCACGACGGCGACCATGAGGTAGTAAAAAATCATCTGCGCCTGCGTGTAACCGCCGAGCGCGCTGCCCGCCTCCTTGCCGGCGTAAATCGTGCGCCAGAGCGACAGCATGGCGAACAGCGGGATGAAACTGAACAGCGTCCGCGTCAGATAATTGAAGCGATACGTCAGGTTGCTTTGAATCCCGATGCCGATGACATGCCAGTATTTTTTCATTCGCCGACCGCGGATGGAATTTATCCATGTAAAATCAAATTGCGAATGGAAATTTCGTTTGCTGAATTTTACACGCGCCCTTATTGTCATCGCCGGCAAGCGGCCATTGAGCCGGCCCATTAAGGAATTTCAAAACCTATGACGAAAAAACCGCTGACGGTTGCGGAATTGGACAAACTGGTTGCGGGCTTGAACAAGTTGTCCCGCAATTTGTGGTGGACCTGGGATCAGGAGGCGCAGGATTTATTTCAGGAACTCTCGCCGCGCAACTGGCAAAATCTTTATCACAACGCCGCCGCCATTTTGCGCGAAGTCTCGGAATACGAACTGCGCGTGCGCCTGCAGGACGCCGATTTTGAGCAGCACGCGCGCGCGGTGCTGCATGATTTCGAGGAGTATCTCGCCTGCAAAAGCACGTGGGGGCACGTGAACGCACCGCAATTGCTCCAAAATCCCGTCGCGTATTTTGCCGCCGAATTTGGTTTTCACGAGTCGCTGCCGATTTCGGCGGGCGGCCTCGGCATCCTGGCCGGCGACCACGCGAAATCCGCCAGCGACCTCGGCCTCGGCTTCATCGGCGTCGGTTTGTTTTACCGCGAAGGTTACTTTCAACAGACCATTGATACGAACTATTGGCAGACCGAATATTATTCATTGATTCATCCCCAAAACGCGCCGCTCGAATCCGTGCTGGACGCCAACGGCCAGCCGCTCGTGTGCGAGGTGGAAATTGACATGAACCGCGTCTTCTTTCAGGCCTGGCGCGTGAACGTCGGGCGCGTGCCGGTGTATTTGCTCGACACGAATCTTCCGGAAAACGCCGAGCATTTCCGCGATTTGACGGCGCGCGTTTATGGCGGTGACGGCACAATACGCATCATGCAGGAAATGTTGCTCGGCATCGGCGGGGTCCGCCTGCTGCGCAAGCTCGGCGTGCAACCGTCGGTCTTTCACATGAACGAGGGGCACGCGGCCTTCCTGACGCTGGAATTGATCCGCGAAAAACTGGTCACCGGACAAAATTTTTCCGACGCGCTTGCCGCAACCAGGGCGCAATGTATTTTCACCACCCACACGCCGGTGGAAGCCGGACACGACAGCTTCACTCCCGAATTGATGGACTACGCGTTCCTGCTTTACCAGCACCAATTGCCCGTGCCGTTTCAGGACATCATGCCGTTGGGACGCGTGCATCCCGAAAACGCGCACGAGCCATTTTGCATGACCGTGCTCGCGCTCAAAGTGTCGCGCGCCGCCAACGGCGTGAGCGAACTGCATGGCCGGGTCAGCCGTCACATGTGGCAGGGCCTCTACCCCGGCACACCCGTCGAAAAAGTTCCCATCGGCCACATCACCAACGGCATTCATCTGCTCGGCTGGATGAAAGGTTCGGTGCGCCAGTTCTGGCGGGAAAAAATGAAGGACAAGAGAGAGGGCGTGGTCAAGATGTGGGACGAAAAATATGGACACGATTGGGCGTCGGCGATTCACCACCCTGAATTCTGGAAAAAAATGGCCGATGCGTCATTCGTTTCCGATGAGGAGCTTTGGGCATTGCGCTACAAACTGCGGCGCGAGATGATTGAATTCGTCCGCCGCCGTCTGTCGCACCAGAGCCGGATGCTGGGATCGGGCGATTTCATTCGCTTCGAACACCTGCTGAATCCTGACGCGCTGACCATTGGCTTCGCGCGGCGTTTCGCCACCTACAAACGCGCGCCGCTGATTTTCCAGCAGTTCGACAACATCGTGAAACTCGTGCACGACAAACAGCGTCCGGTGCAATTTATTTTCGCCGGCAAGGCGCATCCGCGTGACGACGAAGGCAAACGGTTCATCCAGCAAATCATTGAGTTGAGCAAACGCAGCGAGCTGGCGGGCTATCTCGTGTTTGTCGAAAATTACGACGTCCACGTCGCGCGGCAGATGGTTTCCGGCTGCGACGTCTGGCTGAGCAACCCGCGCCGCCCGCTGGAAGCGTCCGGCACCAGCGGCATGAAGGCCGGCTGCAATGGCTGCCTGAATTTCAGCATCCTCGACGGCTGGTGGCGCGAAGGTTACGACGGCACAAATGGTTTTGCCATCGGCGGCGATTCAAACCCAAATAATGTCAGGGAACAGGATCGCGTGGACAGCGCCAATCTTTACCAGACGCTCACCGAACAGGTCATTCCGATGTTTTTCGACCGCGATGAACAAGGCATCCCGCGCCAGTGGATTCAGCGCATCCGCCGCGCGATGGTCACGCTCGTGTCGCAATTCACCACCGACCGCATGGTCAAGGAATACACCCGGAAGTATTACCTGGCGAAGTGAAAAAATGTGACAGGGGACCGTTGAATTAGTTTTTACGACCTCCCTCGCCTTGACCCTCTCCCCAAGGAGAGGGAACAGCTGGTAACCATTCTCTGTTTGCTCGACGACCCTCCTGCCGGCTCCGCCGCACAACATTCCATGGGCCGGTGAATGATTCTCCTTCTCCTGGGGGAGAAGGCCGGGATGAGGGCGGGCGTGCTTCCATTGGTAAAATTTGCGTCCTCTGCGGACTGTCTGCCTTCGCGTCTGTTTCAATTTCCGTTCTTGTGCTTCAGCGCCCCCTTCGTAACCTTTCCGCCGGTTTAATATGAATTATCGTATTTCTCAGCGCGCCGCTTCGCTGTCGCCCTCGCTCACGCTGGCCATTGACGCCAAGGCCAAGGCCATGAAAGCAGCGGGCGCGGACGTCGTCGTCTTTGGCGCCGGTGAACCGGATTTCGACACACCGCAACATATCAAGGACGCCGCCGCCAAGGCGCTCGCAGCCGGGTTCACAAAATACACGCCGTCCAGTGGCATCCCGGAATTGCGCCAGGCCATCGCCGACAAGTTCAAGCGCGAAAACGGCCTCACTTACAAACCGTCGCAAATCATCGTCTCCTGCGGCGGCAAACATTCGTGTTATAACGTCATTCTGGCAACGTGCCAAGAGGGCGATGAAGTGCTCATTCCCGCGCCCTATTGGTTGAGCTATCCGGAAATGGTCAAGCTCGCGAGCGCGAAATCGGTGATTCTTCAAACCACCGACAAGACCGAGTTCAAAGTCACGCCCGCGCAACTCCGCGCAGCCATCACGCCGCGCACGCGGCTTTTCATCTTGAACTCGCCGAGCAATCCGACCGGCAGCGTTTATACGCCGGAGGAAACCAAGGCGCTGGGCGACATCTGCGTCGAAAAGGATGTGCTTATCATGAGCGACGAAATTTACGAGCACCTGCTTTACGACGGTGCGGTGCACAAGAGCGTCGCCAGCTTCTCGCCTGCGCATCAGGCGCACACCGTCATCGTTCACGGATTCGCCAAGGCGTGGAGCATGACGGGCTGGCGTCTCGGTTTCCTTGCCGCGCCGGAACCGATCGCGAAAGCAATTGACGCGATTCAAAGCCACACCACCAGCAATCCGACTTCGTTCGCCCAAAAAGGCGCGCTGGCCGCGATCACCGGCTCCATGGAACATTTGAAAGGCTGGCTCGCGGAATTCGACAAACGCCGCCGGTTCGCGCACGCGAAGTTAAATTCCATTCCCGGCCTTTCGTGCGTCAATCCGAAAGGCGCGTTTTACCTGTTCCCGAACATCTCGAAAACAGGCCTCAAGTCCACTGACTTCTGCGCCAAACTCCTCGACGCGGAAAAGGTCGCCGCCGTGCCCGGCATCGCGTTCGGCGCGGATGATTACATCCGTTTGAGCTACGCGACGAGCATGGCAAACATCGAAAAAGGCCTGGAACGAATTGAGAAATTTGCGCGAAGTCTGGCAAAATAAATCTGCGCGCGGCGTGATTTAACCTTGCGGCGTTGAAAGTTGTTCGAGGTTCGCGCCTTCACGCTGCAAGAGGACGGCTTCGACCCGGGGCACATACATTTGCGTTTCCGCGGGCAGATGTTCGGCGATGTCGTCGTAACTGCGCGTTTTATAGCGATCCAAAAGCTTTTGTACCGTTCCTTCACCGGCGTTGTAAGCGGCCAGGGCGAGCCGCCAATCCTTGAAACGGTCGTGAAGATATTTCAGATATTGGGCGGAGGCGGTCGCGCTCGGTTCCGGTTGATAACGTTGATCGCGCGGCCACAGGGAAAGACCGAACCGTTTGGCCGTGGCCGGCATCAATTGAAACAATCCCGCCGCTCCCGCCGGACTCAGCGCGCGACGGTCAAAGGCCGATTCCACTTCTGCCACCCAGACCAGTTCCGGCGGCACCATTTGCGCGGTAAAAATCGGCTTCAACTCCGGCACATATTCTTTTGCCAGGGCCGGCCAGGGACCGCTGGAAACTTTTTTCACCCAAATCTCGCGTTCCTTTTGCGGCGGGGGATTGGGAACCGGTTGGGGCGGTTGGTTGGTTTCAACTTTTGGCGGCGGAATCGTGAGCCGGATTTCGTCCGCGACATCCAGGTAATCCATCTGCGCCTTGAGCCACGCGGCGTAGGGCTTGGTTTCCTCGCGGCTTTCCAGCAATGGCAGGACGGTTTGGGCCGTTTGCCGCAGCGCCGCAATATCCACCACGTAGTCGCCTTGATAGCGCTGCTGCACTTCGCGAAGGAATTGCCGCACCGCGCGCTTGTCCGCTTCGGAAAGCGCGTTGAGAACATTCGTGTCGAGATTTTCCTGCGCCCATTGTTGCGCGCCTTGAATCAGTTCCGGCAATGTGACCGTGGCGTCATCGGCCCGCGCAACAAGTGAACCCGCCAAAAACAACACGAGAACGCCACACGCTTTCATGATTTCATCCCTGCTCCATTCTGCCGGTCACACTTCCTTGCGCCGTTTCTATCAACTCACGGATGCCGCGGGCGGCGGCTTTCGTGTGGCCGTGACTTGCCAACGGGTCGCTGCCGCCGGACGATTCAATCAAAATATCCGACCAGATGATTCCGGTCTTGATATGGACGGACGCCACCTTGTTGATGCTGATGCTCATTTCGTCCTTGCTGAACCACGACCGTTTGCGCCGGATGACCGCCTTGTCCGTCACTTCGATAATTGTGGGAAACAGGAAATTCCCATGCGTCCAACGGCTTGCCTGAAAAGTTTCTGAAGGCATGACGACACTGTGATTCAGGTAACGAGTTTAATCAACTGCATTTGAGACGGCGGGCGCGTGGCTCATGCGTCCCTGCCTTATGCCAACTCCCAACTTGGATCAATTTCCTGATCGAGCGATGTCGGCTTAACACCGGTTATTAATTTTCGCCCGGCTAAAATACCAATCATCGCGGCGTTGTCGGTACAGAGATTTTTTTCCGCTAGACGCAGTTCGAAACCTTCACGCTTGCAAGCTCGCGTCAATTCACGTCGCAACGCGCGATTGCACGTCACGCCACCGGACGCGGTCACACAACGAACATGGTTTCGTTTTGCCGCACGGATGGTTTTTTTGACAAGCACTTCAACAATCGCCGCCTGGACGCTCGCACACAAATCGCATAGCCGCCGTTTGTCATTCAACAAATCCGGGTTGTCGCGCAAAAAATAGCGCACGGACGTTTTCAATCCGCTGAAACTGAAGTCGTCGCCGGCGTCATTCAGCAATGGTCGGGGGAAGTCAAATGCCCTGGGATTCCCCTGCTCTGCCAGCCTGTCAATCTCCGGGCCGGCGGGATACGCCAGCCCCATCAACTTTCCGGCCTTGTCAAAACATTCGCCGCCGGCGTCGTCCACCGTCGAACCGAGCACGCGATGTTTTAATTCGGATTCGACCAGAGCCAAAATCGTGTGGCCGCCGCTGACAATCAACGAAACGTTCCGTTGGAAATCTGAAAAACCAGTCATCGGTGGTTCACCATGAATCCATGGCGAATACAAATGCGCTTCGTGATGGTTGATGCCGATGAATGGTTTCCGCAAGGCAAACGCGACGGCTTGCGCCGCCTTGAACCCGATGAGCAACGCGGTCGGCAATCCCGGCCCTTGCGTGGCGGCGACAGCGTCGAGTTGTTCCGGCTGCACGCCTGCTTCGCGCAACGCGGCTTGCGCAACGGGAATCAGGTTCCGCAAATGTTCGCGCGCGGCCAGTTCCGGCACCACGCCGCCGTATTCGGCGTGCAATTCGATTTGTGAAGAAACAACACTGGACAGGATTTTGCCATCGCGCACAACGGCGGCGCTGGTTTCATCGCAGGAAGTTTCAAAGGCGAGGATTGTCATGTCGTTACATCGTTGAATTGTTAAATCGTGAACGGTCGTGAGTTGCAATCCGATGCAACGATTCAACGATTCATGCTATTTCACCGCGATTTTCCCGGGCTTGGCCGCATCATTGAGCGCACTGTAAAGCAACATGCCCTTGAGCAAATCCCCGGCGCGTTTGAGTTGCACGTCCTGAATGTTTTCGACACGGGCGCGATCTTCCGGACGAAGCGACTCGAGACCGCCGGGCGCGCGTTTGAATATCAACGCGGCTTCTTCTTCATCGCTCATGGGGACGGTGATGTCGGGCGTGATGCCGTGTTCCTGAATGACCTTGTGGCTGGGCGTGTAATATTTGGCTGTGGTGAGCTTGAGCGCGGAGCCATCGTCGAGAGGGAAAATGCTTTGCACAGAACCTTTGCCGAAGGTTTTTTCGCCGAGAATGACGGCGCGATGCAAATCCTGCAGACAGCCGCCGACAATTTCCGACGCGCTCGCGCTGCCCAAATTCACGAGCACGACAATCGGCATGCCTTTCAATACATCGCCGTGACCCCCGGCGCGCCGGATTGTATTTTGACTCGGATCGCGTCCTTCGGTAGTCACAACAAGTTCTCTACGGGGCAAAAATTCGCTGCAAACCTCAACCGCCGCGTCGAGCAAACCGCCGGGATTCCAGCGCAAATCAAGAATCAACGCCTTCATGCCCTGTGCTTTCAATTTATTCAGGGCGGTTTTGAGTTCGTCGTTCGTCTTGTCGCCAAATTGCGTGATGCGGACGTAGCCGATTTTGTCATCACCCAGCGGGAACTCCTTTTTGCCGTTGATGTCCTTGACCATCTCCATCTTGACAATCGCGCGGGTGAGCGTGAAATCCTTCACCATGCCCGACGAAGGCCGTTGAATCGTCACGGTCACTTGCGTGCCTGGTTCGCCGCGGAGTTGTTTCACCGCATCTTGCAAAGACATTCTTTCCGCGCTCTTGCCGTTGATTTTGACAATGCGGTCGCCGGACAAAATACCCGCGCGAAATCCCGGCGTATCCTCCATCGGCGTGATGACTGTGACAAAATTGTCCTTCATCGTCACCATCAGGCCGAGTCCTCCGAACGCGCCTTCCGTGTCACTTTGCAATTCCCGATACTCGTCCGGGTCCATGAACTCGCTGTGCGGGTCGAGCGAACCTGTCACGCCCTTGAGCGCCGCGTAAACCAGGTCGCGATACGTCAAGTCCTGGCCGTTCACGTATTCCGTCCGGACTTTTTCCAGCACGCCGGCAAAAAGCTCCAGGTTTGGCTCAACCGAATCCTTCCGTTCCACCGCGTAGGCTGAACTCAAATAAATTCGCGCGCCGACGATCAAATTCACCGTCAGCGCCATAATCACAAATCCGTAAATCAAACGTCGTTTCATAAAGGGAGGAAAGCTAGCACAAGCGTGCAAAATTTCGAATCAAGTTTTATTTCGCAGCAGCATTTCGACGAACGGCAAATCACCCGCCATTGTAATCTTGGGATTTGGCGCGATGCCCGGCACAAGCCGGACCGGCTGGCCGATCAACTCGCACGCCGCCGTGTCGTCCGTGAAAACGAGCTTGCGGCGGCGCGCTTCCGTCAGCGCGCGGCGAATCACTTCTACGCGAAACGTCTGCGGCGTTTGCACCGCCCACAATAGCGAACGGTCGAGCGTGAACCGAATCAATTTGCCATCGGCGGATGCCTTGATTGTGTCCGTTACCGGCTGCGCCGCCACCGCCGCGCCGGTTTCCTCCGCCGCCTTGATTGTTGCCGCGATCAATTCTCCGCTCGTGCAAGGCCGCGCCGCGTCGTGGATTACCACGATTTTCGCCGTTGGCGGCAACGCTTCCAAACCGTTCCAGACCGAATCCTGCCGTTCCGCTCCGCCAACGACGATGCGGAACGGTTTTTTAAAAAGGAATTTCGCCGCCAGTTCCTTGAAAGCCCCCTGCATTCCGTCGCGCACGACGAGAATGATTTCATCGATGCACTTTGCCTCATCGAACCGCAGCCACGTGTGCGCCATGACCGGACGCCCGGCGACTTCCAGAAATAATTTGTCCACATCGGCGCCCATGCGGACACCTTTGCCGGCAGCGACCAGAATGGCTGAAACCATGGGAACCAGTCTAAAGTTCAAAGTCCAAAGTCCAAAGTCTAAAATGTTCGCGACCGCTTTGGACTTCAGACTTCGGACCCTGGACCATCACGCCGCCCGCCAATCCAAAACTTTCACCTGCGGCGCGACACCAAGTCATATTATCCCCCTTGACTGAAATTAAGAGCCTCCTAGACTGGTTCAGTTTTCGGAAACCCCGTCGGTCAGCAAGCGCTCTAAATTGCATGAAAAGCCGTTGGATGACCCTTGTCAGCCTGTCTCTGGCAGCTTTCGCCGGCTTCGCAATCACGTGGCAGTTTTTGCATCATGACAGGGACGCCATTCTTCGAGACTGGGTTGAGCATGATCGAAACGATGGAGGGGAAAATGAAATCGTTTCGTCCGTAGCCCAGTCCTACCTGCGAGTGAAGCAATTCGCGGCGGTTTCCGATATCGTGAAGAGGGACGAGTTAATCACACTGGCCTCCGGGTGGTGCAGATACGTCGATTTGATACTGCCAAACGATGCACGGGTCTTCATGACAGACATGACCGGCCCCACAAACTTGAACAAGGCTTATTATTATTTTTACGCAACCTACTATCTCTTCCCTCGCGAGGTCGGCGTGAGTGTGGATCAGCCGGCCCACCTGACCGAGCGGGGTTTTCCAGGCAGGACTGCCGAGTCCGACCAGGAAATCCTCACCAACGGATATGATGCGATAATAGATTTTCCGCCGGATGGCAATGGCACGTTGACCGTGAGATTTCTCAGACCGCCGCGCGAATTTCCCATCAAGGAACCAGTTACCCCGGTTTGGTTTTCCTCCAACTTCGATACTGTTGTAGCCTTTCTACTTCCCTTGCTGACAGCCTTGGCGGGGATGTGGTTGTTTCGCTTTTTATTCCCTGTCCCAAGCGGACAGATGCCGCTGTTTGAACAACTGGCCTGTGGCTTGGGTTTGGGAATGATGGCCGTGGCAGCGATCACGCTGGGCGTCAAACTGTGCGGCTTTCATGGATGGGGAGTGATTTTCCTTGTTACTGCCGCGTGCGGCATCGCGGAAATTTGGCACAACCGCAAAGCCTATTTGACGGGGATTACCGGCGGTTTCCGGAAGATGGTTTCCAATCCCATCGTGGCAGCCCCTGTAGCAGCCGGATTCCTTGTGTTTCTAATTCTTTTCCGCCTCGCCGGGCTGGAGGGACTTATCGACGGCGACGCGGTGAGGTGGGCGCTCAAGGCGAAAATCATACACCTCTACACAGGGAACGAGATTGTGCAATGGTTTTCCAATCCGCGTCTCGCGCATGCGCACCTTGATTACCCCACCCTTGTGCCTTCGTTGCATGCAGCCACTTATGACTCAATCGGGCACGTGGACGAGTTTGTCACCAAGTTCTGGCCCACCTGGATGCTACTGTTCCTCATTGCCGCCTTGGCCTCATTGAACCGTGGTGGGAAAAGATGGTTTCGGCCGCCGCATTGGGCTCTCCTGGGTTTATTGTTGCTGCCAGCCACCCAAAAATTTGTCCAGATGGAAGGCAGCACCATGCCGATGATTTTCTTTACCGTTATGGGCTGCATACAATGTGCTTTCTGGCTGGTCGGAAAGGACCGCGCCCGGCTTGGGCTTGGGCTGACACTTCTATTTGGAGCGGCAATGGCAAAGTTTGAGGGCCTCATTTTTCTGGCACTCGTGGGAAGCTGGATGCTGCTGTTGCCTTCAGCACGACCCTCATTGAAACCGTCACCTCGAACCCGGCGAGTGCTGGTGTTCTGTTTTTTGGCCGCCTTGCCCTTCATTTGCCTGCGTGTTCAACTACCCTCTTTGGAGTACGAGTCGGGTTGGGCTGGTTACGCCCTGCACAATCCGGGCATCACGCTTTCGAATTGGCCGGGCATTTTCCTGATGATGTTCGCCCGATTGTTTGTGAACCCCGCTTTTGCACACTGGAGTGGAGAAAGCGGACAGTTTCATTGGATCGGCAGATGGGATGGTCTTTCATCGTTGTATAATCATTCGACACTCGGTTTGCCATGGCTTTGCTTGTTGATGACGGCTGCGCTCTGGTTTGCCCTTCCCGCCCGGCGCCAGGTTATTGTCTGGATACTCGCGATGTTTGTCGGCATCACGGCCGCGTTGAGCGGAGTGTTTGTCAGCTTTGTCAACATCACCAGCCTGACCCAAGTGATCAGTTACACTACGGATAACTCCGCGGGACGATACCTTCTTCCAGTGCTGCTGGCCTGGTTCGCCACGATCCTGACCATGTTCTTCATGAACCCGCCTTTATCCGCCCCGGCTACCGGCAGGGAAGCGACTGCCCCTCTTGCCCCGGTAGCTGCCAACCCTTCTACTGGCGGAAGTTGAATCGTGCCGGTTAAAAAACTACGCCGCCCGCCAATCCAAAACTTTTAATTGCACCGTGCGGCGGCCATTGAACTCGTTGATTTGCGGCGCGAACGCCAGGTCAAATTTTCCAACCGGCAAGGATGCTTCACCGCCGTTCCACCAAACCGCTTCGAGTGTGGCTGCACCTTCCGTAACCCACATCTTGACGTGCCGCCTGTCCGCGCCGATGCGCTGGAGCGGACGCGCGTGGGTGAGATTGCGCGCGCAGAATTGCACGCCGGGATTCCCCTGCCCCGTCGGTTTCAAACGCGCCAGCTCGCCGAGCGATTCCAAAGTCATTTCATCCAAACCAACCTCCGCGTCAAGGCGCAATGACGGTTGTAAATCCTCCAGTTTTAATGTGCGGCGCGCCAATCCGTTCAATCGCTCCCGCAGCGCGTCAATTTTGTCCGGATGAATGCTCAAGCCCGCAGCCATTGCGTGCCCACCGTGGCGCACCAGCAAATCGTCGCATTCGCGCAACGCGGCGGCCAGATCGAAACCCGCGATGCTGCGCCCCGAACCGCGCCATTCATCGCCCTCGCCACCGATGATGATGGTGGGCCGGTAAAACTCCTGCAACACACGCGACGCGACGATGCCGACAACACCGATGTGCCAGAGCAATTGTCCTTCGACAATGACGAAGTCTTTTTCCGGGTCAAACTTTGCGCGTAATGTGCCGATGATTTCCTCGACGATGCCACGCTCGATTTTTTGGCGTTCGCGATTGCGCAAATCCAGATTTTGGGCGATGGGCATCGCTTCAGCCTGACTGCGGGCGAGCAGCAGATGCAGCGATTCCTCGGCTGATTCGAGCCGACCGGCGGCGTTCAAGCGTGGCGCCAGTTGAAAACCGACTTCGTAAGTGCCGAGTATTTGCGGGCACTGCGCGACCCGTTTAAGCTCAATCAAACCAGGCCGTTTTGTCATGTTCAGCCGCTGCAAACCGGCGGAAACAAGAATGCGGTTTTCGCCGATGAGCGGCACGAGGTCGGCGATGGTGCCCAGCGCGACCAAATCGAGCAACGGGCGCAAATCGAATTCCGCCGCGCCAGGCAGATTTATTTCGCGTCCGCGTTTGACCAGGGCATGCGCGAGTTTGAAAGCGAGACCAACGGAGCAGAGTTCGGTAAAAACGGTTGATGGTTGTCCGTCCTCCGCAGTAGCACTGCTACGGAGGATGGAAGGGTTGAGAGTTGAGAGTTGCGGGTTCACCAGCGCGATGGCTTCCGGCGCGGGCGAGGAAATTTGATGATGATCGAGAACAATCGCATCCACGCCGCGCTTGCGCAGCCATGAAATGGTTCCGACGGCGGTGGAACCGCAGTCCACGGCCAGCAGGAGTGTTACAGGGAATTTTTTGAGGCAATTTTCGACGCCGTCCTGACTCAAGCCGTAGCCTTCGTCCATGCGATTCGGCAAATAAAAATCCGCCTTCCAGCCAAGCGCGCGCAAAACTTCAACGAGCAGCGCAGTGGAAGTGACGCCGTCCGTATCGTAATCGCCAAAAATCACGAGCGGTTCGTTTTGCTCACGGGCATGAAGCAATCGCCCGACGGCGGCGTTCATGTTCGGCAGCAAAAACGGGTCGGCGAGATTTTTCAGGCGCGGCTGCAAAAAATCCCGGATGGCAGCCGGCTCTCCCGCCATCTGCGGGACGCGATTCAGCAGGCATTGGGCAAGCAGCGGCGGGATTTTGAGTTGCGCGGCCAGTTGACCGGCGAGCAGAGGTTGCGGTGGCGCGAGCGACCAGCGGAATTTCATTTTTGTTCAACCACAGATGAACACAGATAAACACGGATAGAAAACAAAAACCACTGATGTGGATTTCGTAAATTATCCGAATTGAGTTTCGTCCGATCAGCCGCGGCAAAACATTTATGCATTTCGTGCTCCTGCATCCGTGTCCATCCGTGTTTATCCGTGGTTAATTTCCTTTTCGCGCCAAGCGGCGGAAACGGAAAGCGTAATGGAAATCAAAAGGATTGCAGCCACGATGAGCAATGAAATGCCTGTTGGAATTTCGATTTGAAACCAGCGGGACGGTAAGCCGTGCGGCTCGACCAGCATTTTTGCGCCGACAAAAGCGAGCACAATTGAGAGCCCAATTTTCAAATAACGGAAGTTGCCGAGCGCACCGGCGAGCAGGAAATACAGCGAGCGAAGGCCGAGAATCGCAAAGATGTTCGAGGTAAAAACGATGAAAGGCTGACGCGTCACGGAAAACACCGCCGGAATGGAATCCGTGGCAAAAATCAAATCGGTTGTTTCGACCAACAACAGCACCAAGGCCAGCGGCGTGAGCGCAAAACGGCCATTCAATCGCGTGAAAAACCTCTGACCGTCAAGATTTTGAGAGACGGGAAAGAATTTTTGCGCCAGTCGCAGCGCGAGATTTTTTTCCGGATGCACCGCTTCCTGTTTTGAGAAAAACATCCTTGCGCCGGCGAAGATGAGAAACGCCCCGAACACGTAAAGCACCCAGTCGAATTGGTGAATGAGCGCCGCGCCGGCGGCGATCATCGCGCCGCGCATCACCAGCGCGCCGAGAATGCCCCAAAAGAGCAGCCGATGTTGAAATTCCAGCGGCACGCGAAACCACGCGAAGATGAGCGCGATGAATAGAATATTGTCCAGCGAAAGTGAAAGTTCGATGACGTAGCCGGCGACAAATTCAGTCGCTTCCTCGTGACCGCGCCAATGCGCCATCGCCCCGGCAAAAAGCACGGCCAACGCGAACCACAACGCACTCCAGGCAAGCGCTTCACCAAATCTGATGACGCGCGCGCGGCGATGAAATACACCCAGGTCGAGCGCGAGAAAAATCAGGATACAAAGAATGAAGCCCGCCCAATGCCACGGGGTGATTTCAATAAAACCGGGCATGGTTTTGAATCGTCAGACCTTCGCCGGCGCCGCATTTTGTATCGTCACTTGCGACGCGCCAATATTCGGGCGTTCGCCTTTGTGCCACCACCACACGAACGCGCTGGCGATGTAGATGCTCGAATACGTGCCGGTGATGATGCCGATGAGGAACGTGAAAGCGAAGTCGTTGATGACGCCGCCGCCGAAAAGATAGAGCGACATCGTGGCCAAAAACACCGTGCCGCTGGTGATCAGCGTCCGGCTCAAGGTCTGATTCACCGCTTGATTGATGATTTCCTTGAACGAGCCGCGCACGCCGAGTTTCAGGTCTTCGCGGATGCGGTCAAAAATCACGATGGTGTCATTGGTGGAGAAGCCGATG
>Ga0187885_10000647_pt1 | contig 41669 bp, 34 predicted proteins | sample June2016WEW_20_1_3_FD_132970 | JGI IMG/M metagenome (GOLD analysis project Ga0187885, IMG submission 132970) | Peatland microbial communities from SPRUCE experiment site at the Marcell Experimental Forest, Minnesota, USA - June2016WEW_20_100 | ecosystem: Environmental > Terrestrial > Soil >...
CCCCAACGACCACCAAGGCACGCGCCAGTGGCAAGTTACACGCACCCGGACCCGGTGGCCGCCGGGTAAGCGCCTCCGGCTAGTCTCGCCCCCGTCCCCCGCTCCGCTGGTCGGCTACGTCGTTGAGGTGGCGCAGTGATCCGATTGCCAGCATGACTCCGGCAGGGAGGCGGCATGCGAGCCGGGCATTGGCTACGCGGGCGGTCGTCACTGGTTTTCGGAAGACCGGCGAGTCGCCGTACTCGAAGCTACTTTCAGTCAACGTTCACACCGACGGCATCCAGTTTCAGATGAGCAATCGCCAGTCAGCGCCCCTGTTTCGCGTCCCCCACGGGCCCCTCGCTGCGGCCGTGGTCAACGCCGCGTAACAGAGTTGCGAGCAGACGTGCGATCTCCATCGCCTTGACGGCGTCGTCGAGGCGCATGATCGTGATGTTGCTCAGCCGTGGCAGGGGCTTACGAACCAGAAGTCAGCGTCGCATCACTAACAGGACACAGGCGTGGCTTTGGATGTGCAGGCGATCAATCCAGTCCTCATCGGCTGGTCCCCCAGCAACCTCGTCGTTTGGCCTTTCGTCTTCGCGCGCTGGGAAGTGACCTGCGTCTTCTGCGGTACTCGTTTCAAGCGCCACGTTCCGGAACTGATGATCGGATCGAGAATGAGCTGGGTGGCGTGCCCGGAGTGCCGAACCACAACCTCCTGCCTCATCACCCGAATGTCCGCGCCAAGAGCCGCTGACAGACCGACCCGCGGGGAGGCGCGTTGAGCGAGGAGACCCTCTGCGCCTTTCGCGTTCCGGGCGCACAGCCGACGCCCGATGGGATCGCCTCGAGCGGATCGTGCGGAAGCGGCCATGCCTCGCTCATGGCAGCCGGCCGAGGATCGTCTGAGCCTCCGCCTGAAGGGCCGCGCTGGTCGGCGTTGGGTGATTCAACGCCTCGTCGCTGAAGCCAAAGAAGATCGTGCCCTTGAGGACGTAGATTGCGCTGGCGTTGATGGTCTGCCCCGAGATGGCGATGCCTCCCACGAAGTATGCAGCGCCGTCCGCGAAGTTGGGCAGCTCGGTGAACTGGAGCCCCTTGGTCGCCAGCTTCTGGATCTGCGCTTCCGCCTCGGCCTTGCCCGCCTGCGCCGTCGCCACGTCGGGCGCCTGCCCGACGATGACCATGAATACGTTCACGGTTTGGCCGCCATAGGTGCACGTCTTGCCGTTTCCGGAGGTGGTTCCTTCCACGCCGGCCCCGTACGAGGTGCCGGCGAGGTGTGACGCTTCCTGGCTGGTGACGAGCTGGCACGGGTCGAGCGTGGTTGGGACCCCCGTTGCCAGGCTCGGCGATGGCGCCTGGGCCGTCGGCGCAGGCGTGCTGGCGGGCGCAGGCGTGCTGGCGGGCGCTGGCGTGCTCACCGCACTGGCGGTGGAGGTCGACGCGCTGCAGGCCACGACGACGAGCCCCACGAGCACGACCGCGCCGATGCCACGAGACCCGCTAACTATCCGCCTGCGAGCAGGCGCCAGGCGGGTCTCAGAGTTGTGGCCATGAGGCAGGAAGACACCCATCCATCGTTTCACGCGACCTTCTCCTTGAACTCGGCGTAGCCTCTCGTAAACCCAAGGCGGCGATTCCTGCATTGTTGGCCGGACGCCGTCAACCCTCGCCGGCCACCATCTCGTGTGGCGCATCGGCCGTCCTTCAGGGTGGGCCAAGGTGTCGTCGAGAGCCGAATCGGGTCCCGATCTCCTCGCGCCGGTTGGTCCCGCGGGCCAGCCCAAACCGGCCCCTCTTTCTTGCCGCCGTCGAGTTGCCGCTATCCTGTTCGTGGCATCGCCGCGTCGCGATGTCTCCGTCGTCGTCCAGCGAGGGAGTCCAGATGATCGGGCACCGGGCAACCAGGTCCAGGGTGGGCGCCGCGATGTTCGGCGGCGCGTTGCTGGTCGCGCTTGCGGCCTGCTCGAGCGGCGGCGGCACGCCGCAGCCCACGCTGCCGCCCTTGCTCGGTCCAAGCGCGACCCCAGCTGCGAGCTGCGCCTGCGCCACGCCCACCACGGCACTCGCCAGCGCCAATGCCGCGGCCACTTCGCCGGCCGGCGTCCAGGCCGGCACCGTGATCGCCTGGGGCGACGACAGCCAGGGCCAGACGAAAGTCCCCGTGGGCCTCACCGGGGTCGTGGCGGTCGCGGCCGGCGACGAGTTCAGCCTGGCCCTCAATTCCGACGGCACCGTCGTCGGCTGGGGCCGGAACGACTCGGGCGAAACCGCTCCTCCGGCCGGCCTCAGCGGCGTGGTCGCGATCTCGGCCGGTAGCTCGCACGCGATTGCCCTCAAGTCCGACGGCACGGTTGTCGGTTGGGGCGACAATACCTACGGCCAGGCGACCCCGCCGGCAGGCCTCGCTTCCGTGGTCGCGATCTCGGCCGGTGGGGACCACAGCCTGGCCCTCAAGTCGAACGGCACCATCGTGGCATGGGGCACCGACTACAACGGCGAAACCGATATTCCGGCCGGTCTTCATGACGTCATAGCCATCTCCGCCGGCTACGACTACAGCCTGGCTCTTGTCAAGGGCGGGACCGTCGTCGCCTGGGGCGACAAGTACCCGACCGATACGTCCGTGAGCCTGGTCAAGGTGCCGAGCGGGCTCTCCGGTGTGACGGCGATTTCTGCCGGCTACTATCACAGCCTGGTCCTCGAGTCGGATGGAACGGTCGCCTCCTGGGGCCAGGGCGCCGACGGCGCCACCACCATCCCCAGCGGACTCTCCGGCGTCACGGCCGTGGCCGCGGGCGGCGATTTCAGCCTGGCGCTCAAGTCCGATGGGAGTGTCGTGGGCTGGGGGTCGAACTCGGACGGCTGCCTGACGTTCCCGGCCGCGCTCAAGAACGTTATCGCCATCGACGCCGGCGGGGCTTTCGCGCTGGCGCTCGTTCCAAACTCCTGACGGTCGCGGAGGATAACTGAGGATGCCAATGCGCCAGATCAAGGCTCGTCTCGCGAATCGCTCGCCGCTAGACCTGTCCACACTCGACGAGCGGGCCTTGATGGGCTGCATCGATCATTCGCTGCTTCGGCCGGAGCTGACTCGGGCCGAGGTCGAAGCCGGGCTGGACGTGGCGATCGAATGGGAGACGGCCACGGTCTGCTGCCGCCCGGCCGATCTGCCGCTGGTCGTCTCGCGGCTGCGGCGGACCGTCGTGGGACCGACCACGGTCATCGGCTTCCCCCACGGCGCGCACATGCCCAACATCAAAGAGCGTGAAGCGCTGGTCGCGGTCGATCAGGGCGCCGTCGAGCTCGACGTCGTCGTCAACATCGGGGCGCTTCGGGGGGGCGATCTCGGGTACGTGCGCGATGAGCTGGCGAGCCTGGTCTATGCCGTTTCTCCCACGCCGGTGAAGGTGATCCTCGAGACCGCGTATCTCACTCCGGAGCAGGTCGAGGCCGGCTGCCGCGTGGCGGTGGAGGCCCGGGCCTCCTTCGTCAAGAACGGAACCGGGTACTCGCCACGGGGCGCCGAGGCGGGCGAGATCGCGCTGATGCGCCGGGTCGTCGGCGACCGCGTCGGGGTCAAGGCCGCCGGCGGCGTGCGGACCCTGGACGCGATGCTGGCGATGCTCGCGGCCGGAGCGTGCCGTGTCGGCGCCACCGCAACGGCGACGATCGGGACGGAGTGGCGGGCCCGCGGCCCGGAGGCGCTCGCGGCGGCAATCGCGGCCGCTCCAGCCTCGGCGAAGGTGGCTGCGGGCCCATCGGCGAGCGAGGACGAGTAGCTGGCCATCGTCGCCCTGGGCTCCGAACCCGGCTCGGTCGGGCCCCTCTCGCCTGCTATACTGCGCGCGTCAGGGGCCCGAGGAACCCCGGTCGCCACCACCAATACCGCCAAGGAGTGCACGTTGCCGCACGAAGGCGTGCCGTTCGCCCCGTGAGACGAACCACCACCTTCACGCCCCCCGGAGCCGCCTCGGTTCCCACGGCGGGGCAGTCTACCCAGGTCCCCGGCCGAACGGTCGAGGGCCTTTTGGTTTCCCGGGGTTGCCGCAGGGATAGCCGCCGGGGCGAGCACCAGGGAGAGAGATAGATGCCCGCCACCGTGATCGTCGGCCTGCAGTGGGGCGACGAAGGCAAAGGCAAGACGACCGACTTTTTGGCCGAGGACGTCTCCGCCGTCGTCCGCTACCAGGGTGGCGACAACGCCGGCCACACCGTCGTGCTGGGCGAGGAGGTCTTCAAGCTCCACCTCGTCCCCTCCGGCGTGCTCTACCCGCACATCGCGCCCATGATCGGCAACGGCGTCGTGGTCAACCCGGCCACGCTCATCGCCGAGCTGGACATGCTGGCCAGCCGCGGCATCGAGGTCGATCGGGTCCGGGTGAGCAAGCACGCGCACGTGATCATGCCCTACCACATCGCCCTCGACGGAGCGATGGAAGCCCGACTGGCGGAGGCCGCGGTCGGGACGACGCGGCGCGGCATCGGGCCGGCCTACGCGGACCGGGCCTGGCGCATCGGGATCCGGATGGAGGACCTGCTCGACGGTCCGGCGCTGCGCGGCAAGCTGGCCCGCATCCTGCCCGAGAAGAACGCCACGCTGCAGCGCCAGCATCGGGTCGAAGGCTTCGACCTCGACGATTTGGTCGAGCAGGCGACCGAATGGGCCCGCCGCCTCGAGCACCACCTGGCCGACACGACCCAGCTGGTCCAGGAGCGCCTGGCCCGGGGTGAGCACCTGCTGTTCGAAGGCGCGCAGGGGACGCTGCTCGACCTGGACCACGGCAGCTATCCGTTCGTCACCTCCTCCAACCCGATCGCCGGCGGCGCCTGCACGGGCGGAGGCATCGGGCCGCTCCAGGTGGACGAGGTCATCGGCGTCATGAAGGCCTACGCCACGCGCGTCGGGGCCGGCCCGTTCCCGACGGAACTGACCGACGCCATCGGCGAGGGGATCACGGAGCGCGGCCGGGAGTATGGGACGACGACGGGCCGGCGGCGCCGGGTCGGCTGGTTCGACGCCGTGCCGCTGCGCTATGCCGTGGCGGTCAACAGCGTCAGCTCGATCATGCTCAACAAGATCGACATCCTCTCGGGCCTGGACGAGGTCCTGATCTGCATGGCCTACGAGGTCGACGGCAGGCGGGTCGATTGGTGGCCCTCGGACGCGGACGTCCTGGCCCGGGCGAAGCCGATCTACGAGCGCTTCCCCGGCTGGGCCGAGCCGATCAACGGCTGCCGTTCGATGGCGGATCTGCCGGAGAACGCGCGGCGCTACGTCGACGCCTTGGAGCGGCTTTCCGGCGCCCCGATCGCCCTCGTCTCGGTGGGGCCCGAACGCCACCAGACGATCGAAAGGATGGCGCGTCCGCAGCGCCCCAGGCCACCTGCCGGCCCGGCCGCGGCTGCCGCAGCTTCCTCAGGTGCTGCCTCCGGCGCGGCTTCTCCGGCCGGGCCCGGCGACCGATGAGCCCGCAGGCCTGGTCCGGCCCGCAGGCCGGCAGCCCCGCCCGGGTGCTGATCCTCGGCGGCGGCGGTCGCGAGCACGCCCTGGCCTGGAGCCTGGCCCGCGAGGCCGCCGTGGAGACGGTGATCGTCGCGCCGGGGAGCGATGCCATCGGGGCGGAATCCAAGGTTCGCTGCGTGCCGGGCGTCTCCGCCGCGGACCCCGCCGCGGTCCTGGCTCTGGCCACTGAGGAGGACGTGGACCTGGTCGTGGTCGGCCCCGAGGCGCCGCTCGCCGCCGGGGTCGTGGACGTGCTGGAGCAGGCGGGAGTGCCCACCTTCGGACCCATCAAGGCCGCGGCGCGCATCGAGTGGAGCAAGGCCTTCTGCCGCGAAGTGGCCGCCGCGGCCGGGGTGCGCATGGCCCGCGGCGAAGCCTTCTGGGCCCTGCAGCCGGCCCTCGCCTTTGCCCGCGAGCTGGCCGCGGCCCCGGGGTCGCGCGGCGTCGTGGTCAAGGCCGATGGCCTGATGGGAGGCAAGGGCGTGACAGTCTGCGACGACTTCGCCGGGGCGGAGACGGCGCTGCGGGCGCTCTTCGCCGGGCGACCGGCCGCCGATGACACGGCGGGCGCCGAGGCGGCGCGAGTGGAGGCCGAGGCGGACCGGGCCAGGGGCAAGCCCCCCGTGGTCGTGCTGGAGGAACGCCTGGCCGGCCCCGAAGCCAGCCTGATCGCCCTGTGCGACGACCACGGCGCGCTGGCCCTGCCGGCGGCCCGGGACCACAAGCGACTGCTCGACGACGACAGGGGTCCCAACACCGGCGGCATGGGTGCCTACAGCCCCGTCCCCGACCTGCCCGACGGGCTCTGCGCGACGCTCGTGGACATGATCCACCTCCCGATCTTGGCCGAGCTGAACCGCCGCGGAGCGCCTTTCCGTGGCGCGCTGTACGCGGGCCTGATGCTCACGCCGGAGGGCCCCGTCCTGATCGAGTGCAACGCCCGCTTCGGCGACCCGGAGGTGCAGGCCCTCCTGCCCCGGCTCGCCGCGCCGCTGGGGCCGCTGCTGCTGGGCGCCGCCCTGGGCGACCTGGCCGGGGCAGCCGCAAGGCTGGGGCTGGTGAGCCGGACGCTCCCCACGACCGGGGACGCGGCGGTGGCGATCGTCCTCGCGGCGGCCGACTACCCCGAGGCGCCGCGCCGGGGCGACGCCATCGACGGCCTGGCCGAGGCAGTCCGCGCCGGCGCGATCGTCTTCCATGCCGGCACGGTCCTGGGTGACGACGGCCGGTACCGCACCAACGGCGGCCGCGTGCTCTCGGTCGTGGGCCTGGGCGCCAACCTGGCCGCGGCCCGCTCGAACGCGGAGAAAGCCGCCGACCGGATCGCCTGGCAGGGCATGCAGCGGCGCCGCGACATCGCCGCGCGGCTGCCGGTCGCGGCCGATTCGAGAGCGGCGGCCGCTTCGCCGGCGCCCATCGCCACCAGCGGCTGGGGCGGCGAGGCCGCGTCATGATCCCGCGCTACACCCTGCCCGAGATGGGCGCGATCTGGACCGAGCAGGCTCACTTCGAGCAGATGCTGCGGGTCGAGATCGCCGTTGCCCGCGCCCAGGTCGGCCGCGGCCTGGTGCCCGCGGAGGCCGTCCGGGCCATCGAGACGCGCGCCGCGATCGACGTCGGCCGCATCGAGGAGATCGAGAAGACGACCGAGCACGACGTCATCGCCTTCGTCAGCCAGGTCGCCGAAACGGTCGGCGAGGAGGGACGCTACCTCCACCTGGGCCTGACGAGCAGTGACGTCCTCGACACCGGGCTGGCGCTCCAGCTCCAGGCTGCCGGGCGGCGCCTCCTGGACGACTGCGACGCGCTGGTCGAGGCTCTCGTCGCCCGCGCCCGCGCCGAGGCCGGCACGGTGATGATGGGCCGGACCCACTCGGTCCACGCCGAGCCCATGACCCTCGGTCTCAAGATCGCTGGCTGGGCCTTCGAGATCGGCCGCGACCGGGCTCGCCTCGCCGCCGCCGCCGCCGACGCGGCCACCGGCAAGATCTCCGGGCCGGTGGGCACCTATAGCCACCTCGACCCGGACCTGGAGGAGGAGGTGCTCGCCGCCCTCGGCCTGCGTCGGGATCCCGTCTCCACGCAGATCGTCCAGCGCGACCGCCACGCCGCGCTCATTGCCGCGATCGCGGTCAGCGGCGGCAGCCTGGAGCGCATCGCCACCGAGATACGCAACCTCCAGCACACCGAGATCGGCGAGCTGATGGAGCCGTTCCGGGCCGGCCAGAAGGGCAGCTCGGCGATGCCGCACAAGCGCAACCCGATCCTGTGCGAGCGCATCGCCGGCATGGCGCGCCTGCTGCGCGGGTACGCCGCCACGGCCCTGGAGAACCAGGCGCTCTGGCACGAGCGCGACATCAGCCACTCCAGCGCCGAGCGGGTGCTGCTCCCCGACGCCACCATCCTGCTCGACTACATGCTGGTGAAGACACGCGGTCTCATCGAGCGCCTGGTGGTCCGGCCGGAGCGGATGCGCGAGAACATCGAGCGCGGACTGGGGTTGCACTGCAGCAGCCGCGTCCTGCTCGCCTTGGTCGAGGAGGCGGAGATGTCCCGCGAGGAGGCCTACGAGGTCGTCCAGCGCTGCTCCATGCAGGCCGCCGACGAGCGCCGCCAGCTGCGGGATACGCTTGCCGCCGATCCCGAGGTGGCGGCCCGCCTGTCGGACGAGGCCCTGGCGGCCTGCTTCGACGAAAGCCACTTCCTGCGCAACGTCGGGACCGTCCTGGCCCGGCTCGAAGAGCTCGTCCCCGCTCGAAAGGAAGCCGCCGATGTCGCTCGCTGAAACGCCGAATCCCGGCGATCCCCGCGCCTCCGGCCACAGCCTGGCCGGCTCGGGCGGCTTCGTTCGGTCGGGCAAGGTGCGCGATCTCTTCGCCGTGGGAGAGCGACTGCTCCTCGTGGCCAGCGATCGCCTCTCCGCGTTCGACGTCGTCCTGCCGACGGCCATCCCGGACAAGGGTCGCGTCCTGACCGGTCTGTCGCGCTTCTGGTTCGCCCAGACGGCCGACATCATTCCGAACCACCTGCTCGGGAGCGACCCGGCCGCCCTGCCTGCCGGCTTCACCGACGCGGCCGGCCGGCGTGAGCTGCGGGGCCGGATGATGCTCTGCCGCCGGGCGAAGGTCCTGCCCGTCGAGGTCATCGTCCGCGGCTATGTCGCCGGATCGGGCTGGAAAGACTATCGGCGCAGCGGCGCGATCTGTGGCATACAGCTGCCCCAGGGCCTGCGCGAGTCCGACCGCCTGGCGGCGCCCATCTTCACCCCCTCGACCAAGGCCGAAGTCGGTCACGACCAGAACATCGGCTTCGACGCCATGGTGGCGCTGGTGGGGGCGCAGCTGGCCGAGCAGGTCCGCGACGTCGCGCTGCGCCTGTACGGCCGTGGCGCGGCCATCGCGGAAAAGGCCGGCATCCTGCTGGCCGACACCAAGTTCGAGCTCGGCACGGCCCTGGACAGCGGCGAGCTGATCCTGATCGACGAAGTGCTGACGCCCGACTCCAGCCGGTTCTGGGACGCGTCGGACTACGAGCCGGGGCGCGCCCAGGCCAGCTTCGACAAGCAGTTCGTCCGGGACTGGCTCGAAACCCAGCCCTGGGACAAGACCTACCCCGGGCCGGAGCTCCCGGCCGAGATCGTCGCCGGGACGCGCCGGCGCTACGTGGCGGCGTTCGAGCGGATCACCGGGGCCAGCTTCGAGCGCTACCTGCAGGAGGACACGATCGCCCGATGAGCGAGTTCCACTATGCCGTGAACGTGCTGCCCAAGCCGGGCATCCTCGACCCGCAGGGACGGGCCGTGGAGCAGAGCCTGCCCCATCTCAACGTCACCACCGTGTCGCGGGTGCGGGTCGGCCGCCGCGTGGAGCTGACCGTGACCGCCGATGCCGAGTCGGAGGCCCGCAGAGTGGTCGACGGCCTGGCCCAGGAGCTGCTCAGCAACCCGCTCATCGAGGCCTACACCGTCGAGCTGCTGGAGGCAACCTCGTCGGTTGTCTCGACCGCGGATTCCGCCGCGAAGGTGACCCGGTCGTGAGGATCGGCGTCGTCACCTTCCCGGACTCCAACTCCGACGTGGACGCGCTCAACGCCCTCGCCGTGGCGGGCGTGGAGCCCGTCTCGCTGTGGCACGAATCGCCCGATCTGCAGGGCGTGGCCGGCATCATCCTGCCGGGCGGCTTCGCCTACGGCGACTACCTTCGAGCCGGCGTGATCGCCCGCTTCTCACCGGTCATGCGCGGTGTCTCCGATTTCGCGGCCAAGGGCGGCTACGTCCTGGGGATCTGCAACGGCTTCCAGGTCCTGGCCGAATCCCGGCTCGTGCCCGGTGCGCTGCTGCGCAACCGGTCTCTGCGCTTCGCCTGCAAGCTCGTCGCCATCAAACCCGAGCGCCTGGACTCGCCGTTCACCCACAAGGCGACCGGCGCTCCGCTGCGCATCCCGATTGCCCACGGCGAAGGCTGCTACTACGCCGCCGACGCCACCCTGGACGAGCTCGAGCGCGACGGGCAGGTGCTGTTCCGCTACGTCCGACCGGACGGCGAGCCCGCCCTCGAGCCGGACGATCCGGCCAACCCGAACGGCTCGCTGCGGGCCATCGCCGGAGTCTGCAACGCCGCCGGCAACGTGGCCGGGCTGATGCCTCATCCGGAGCGAATGTCCGAATCGATACTGGGCAGCGACGACGGGATGCAGCTCATCGGCTCGTTCGTGGAGAGCGCCAGGGCCTGGGAGACGGGGCGATGAACGACGTGACGACGAACCCGCCTGCCCCGGCCGAGGCGGAGCCGCTGCACCGCCGGCTGGGTCTCACCGACGGCGAGCTCGACGCCATCCGGGCCAAGCTCGGCCGCGACCCCAACCACACTGAGCTGGCGATGTTCAGCGTGATGTGGAGCGAGCACTGCTCCTACAAGAGCTCCAGGCCGCTTTTGCGGACGCTTCCGACCCGCGGCCACGGCATGATGGCCGGCCCCGGCGACAACGCCGGCGTGGTCCGCATCGGCGACGGGCTGGCGGTTGCGTTCAAGATCGAGAGCCACAATCACCCCTCCGCCGTCGAGCCATACCAGGGCGCCGCGACAGGCGTCGGCGGCATCCTGCGCGACATCTTCACCATGGGCGCGCGGCCGATCGCCGTCCTCGACGCGCTCCGCTTCGGTGACCCATCGGATCCGCGAACGCGCCATCTCGTGGACGGGGTCGTCCGCGGCGTGGGCGGCTACGGTAACTGTGTCGGTGTGCCCACCGTCGGCGGCGAGCTCGTATTCGACCCCTCCTACCAGGGCAATCCGCTGGTCAACGTCATGGCCATCGGCCTGCTCGAGGAACGGATGCTGATCCTGGCCGAGGCTCCCGGACCGGGCAACTACGTGGTCCTGTTCGGCTCCACGACCGGCCGCGACGGCATCGGCGGGGCCAGCGTTCTCGCCTCGGCGACCTTCGCCGACGACGACCCGAACAAGCGGCCCACGGTCCAGGTCGGCGACCCGTTCGCCGAGAAGCTGCTGATCGAGGCCAGCCTGGAGCTGATCGACCGCCGCCTGATAGAGGGCATCCAGGATCTGGGCGCCGGCGGCATATCGTGCGCCAGCTCGGAATCCGCCGACAAGGCCGGCACCGGCATCCTGCTCGACCTGGACGCGATACCGCGGCGCGAGCCCGGTATGGCGCCCTGGGAAGTGATGATCTCCGAATCGCAGGAGCGGATGCTGGCCACCTGCCGGCCGGAGAGCTACCCGGCCGTGCGCGAGGTCTGCGAGCGCTGGGGGATCCCGATCGCGCTCGTCGGGCGCGTCACCACGGACGGCGACATCGCCATCGTGGAGGGTGGCATCGGCATCGACGGCCTGCCCGAGCCCGGGGCCAATGAGATCGCCCGCGTTCCGGCGAAGGCGCTCGCGAGCGACGCCATCGTTCACTATCGCCCGGCCTCGCCCCCGGCGCGACGCCGCCAGGCGCCCGCCCCCGGCATTCCGCTCACCGCCCAGGACGGGCTTCCGGAGCGGGGCATGGATCCCGCCGCCGTCCTGGCTGCGCTGCTCGGCAGCCCCAACCTCTCGAGCCGGCGCTGGGTCTACGAGCAGTACGACGCCTGCGTCCAGAGCAACACCGTCGAGTGGCCCGGCCACGGAGCCGCCGTCCTGCGCGTCAAGGGCACGAAGAAGGCTCTCGTCGCCACGACCGACGGCAACCAGTCCGTCAGCGCGCACGATCCGTACCTGGGCGCGCAGCTCTCCGTCGCCGAGGCGACGCGCAACGTCAGCATCACCGGCGCTCGACCGCTGGGCCTCACCAACTGCCTCAACTACGGCAACCCCGAGCGCCCCGAGGCGTTCTGGCAGCTCCAGGAGGCGGTTCGCGGCCTGGGCGACGCCTGTCGAGCGCTCGGCATCCCGGTCACCGGCGGCAACGTCTCGCTCTACAACGAGTATCCCGGCGGAGCGATCTCGCCCACGCCCGAGATCGGCATCGTCGGCCTGCTCGACGACGTCTCGCTCCTCGTCCGCCCGCCCTTCACGACCGCTGGCGACAGCGTCGTCCTAATCGGGGCGAGCGCGCCGGGGTTGGCGGGGTCCGCCTATGCGGCGCTGGCGGGGCTTGCCTCGGAGGACGCGGCGCCGAGCCTGGACCTGGACCGCGAGGCGGCCCTGCAGACGTTCATCCGGGAGGCGATCGGGCGCGGCCTGGTGGCCTCGGCCCAGGACGTCTCCGGCGGCGGCCTGGCCGTCGCGGTCGCCGAGTGCTGCATGTGGGGCGGGTTGGGCGCCCGGCTCCGTCTCGGCATCTCGGGCTCGCCGGCGATCGAGCTGTTCGGCGAGAGCCCCTCGCGGCTCGTGCTGTCGTGCCGGCCGCGTCACGCGCCCGCCATCGAGCTGCTGGCCCGCCAGTTCGGCCTGCCGTCCGCGGTCCTGGGCACGGTTGGCGGGGAGAGGCTCCGCATCGAGCTCACCGGGCAGGGCGCGACCGGCGCGGCCGAGGAGCGCGGCTCGCGCGTGGCGGACGCGCTGGACGTGGCCATCGTGGACCTGCGCCATGCCTGGGACCACGGCCTGGCCCGCGCCCTGGGCGTGGAGCAATCCCTGGGCGGGGCGGATCCGGAACGCGGCTCCGCCGCCTCCGGAGGCGAGGCCGACTAGCCATGTGCGGCATCTTCGGTGCGGTGATTCCCGGAGCCGACGCCGCGGGCATCGCCGCGCTGGGCGTCTTCTCGCTGCAGCACCGAGGCCAGGAATCCGCCGGCATCGCCGTCAGCGACGGCGAGCAGCTGATGCTCTATAAGGACCTGGGGCTGATCGCCCAGGTCCTCGACGAGCGGCGCCTGCCGAGCCTACGCGGCTCGCTGGCCATCGCCCATTGCCGCTACTCCACGACCGGCTCCACGGTCTGGGAGAACGCCCAGCCCACCTTCCGACTGGGGCGCGGCCGCTCGATCGCCATCGGTCACAACGGCAATCTGGTCAACACCCGGGAGCTGCTGTCGCACCTGGAGGGCGGCAAGTCGCGGCTGCCGGCCACCACGGACACCGAGCTGCTGACGGCGCTCCTGGCCGACGACCCCTCGGCGGACACGGTGACGGCGCTGAAGCGGGTCCTGCCGCTCGTCCAGGGCGCTTACTCGCTGGCGATCCTCGACGAGAAGCACGTCATCGGCGTACGCGACCCGTTCGGCTTCCGGCCTCTCGTGCTGGGCACGATCGAGGTCGCCGCCCCGGGCAGGCCGGGCGGCCATTCCGTCGGCTGGCTGATCAGCTCCGAGTCGGCGGCCATCGAGGTGGCCGGCGGGACCGTCGTTCGCGACGTGGAACCGGGCGAGATAGTCGTCCTCGAAGACGGCAAGGAGCCGGTCTCGATCCGCTTCGCCGAAGGGCACGAGCAACTGTGCGTCTTCGAGCTGATCTACTTCGGCCGGCCCGACTCGTACATGCTGGGCCGCAATCTCTACGAGGCGCGCCGCCGGATGGGCGTGGCGCTGGCGCTGGAAGCCCCCGTCGCGGCCGACCTGGTGGTGCCGGTGCCGGACACCGGCGCGCCCGCCGCGGCTGGCTTCGCCGAGGGCTCGGGCCTGCCGTATCGCGAGGGCATGGTCCGCAACCGCTACTCGGGCCGCACCTTCATCCAGCCCTCCCAGGGCATGCGTCAGCGCGGCGTCACGATCAAGCTGAGCCCGCTGCGCGATGTCGTGGCCGGGCAGCGGCTCATCGTCGTCGACGACTCGATCGTGCGCGGCACCACCACCCGCCAGATAGTGGCGCTGCTGCGCAAGGCCGGCGCCAGGGAGGTCCATCTGCGCATCAGCTCGCCGCCGATCCACCATCCCTGCTTCTACGGCATCGATACCCAGGTCGAGACCGAGCTGATCGCGTCCACCCATTCGGTCGAGGAGATCCGGGAGTTCCTGGGCGCCGACTCGCTCAGCTACCTCTCGATCGACGGGGTCCTGCAGGCGCTCGACCTGCCGTACGACCGCTTCTGCTTCGCCTGCTTCGACGGGCGTTATCCGGTGCCCGTGCCGTACGACACCGCCCGCCACAAGTTCGTGCTGGAGGACGCGGAGGGCGAGCCGGTCTCGCTGGGCGAGGTCGAGGCGATCGCCAGGGCGGCGCCGCATGAGTGAGGGCCGTGGCCCGAGCCGAGTGGGCGGGCGGGGCGCGAAGACCGGCGGCGCCTGGGCCGCCTACCGCGATTCCGGCGTGGACATCGACGCGGGCGAGCGCGCCGTGGAGCTGATGCGGGCCGCCGTCGAGGCCACGCGGCGGCCGGAGGTGATCGGCGGGCTGGGCGGTTTCGCTGCGGCGATGGCGCTGCCTGCGGGCCTGCGCGAGCCGGTGCTGGTCAGCTCCACCGACGGCGTGGGGACCAAGACCGCGATCGCCATGGCGCTGGGCCGCTACGACACGGTCGGCCAGGACCTGGTGGCGATGTGCGCCGACGACCTGGTCTGCGCCGGGGCGGAGCCGCTCTTCTTCCTCGACTACGTGGTCGTCGGCCGCGTCCACCCGGAACGCGTGGCCGCGATCGTGGGCTCGGTCGCGGACGGCTGCCGGTTGGCCGGCTGCTCGCTGATCGGCGGCGAGACGGCCGAGCACCCGGGCCTGATGGAACCCGACGAGTTCGACCTGGCGGGCTTCTGCGTCGGCGTCGTGGAGCGCGAGCGGCTGCTCGACGGCGGGGCGGCACGGGCGGGCGATGCGCTGATCGGCGTCGCCTCCTCGGGGCTGCACAGCAACGGCTTCTCGCTGGTGCGGCGGATCGTGGCCGGCGCGGGCGTGGACCTGGGCGAGGGCTATGCCGACCTCGTGTGCCGGATCCTCGGCCCCGAAACCGCCCCGGAACCCGCTGCGCTCCGACTGACCCTGGGCGAGGCGCTGCTCACCCCTACCCGCATCTACGCCCGGGCGATCCTGGCGCTGCGGCGCCGCCTCGATGCGGCCGGCTCGGAGCTGCGGGCCGTGGCCCACATCACCGGCGGCGGGCTGCCGGGCAACGTGCCGCGGGTCCTGCCGGAGGGCCTGGGGGCGCGCGTCCATCCGGGCACCTGGCCGATGCCTTCGATCATGCGGCTCATCGGCGCTCTCGGCGGGCTCTCGGAGGCCGAGCTGCGTGCGACCTTCAACGGCGGCCTGGGGATGGTCTGCGTGGTGCCCGGCGCGGCGGCGCAGACTGCCATTGCGAGCCTGGAAGAGGACGGTCTGGCGGCCTGGCACGTCGGCGAGGTGGTGGTCATCGACGCCCAGGGGGCGCGCTATTCGGAGTCCTGACGGAGTCGGCACGGAGTCGGTACGGAGGAGGAAGGGCGTGACGCATCGAATCGCGGTTGGCGTTTCGGGAACCGGCAGCAACCTGCGTGCCCTGGATGCCGTCGCGTCGCGCGGGGCGCTGGACGCCGAGATAGCCCTGGTCTTCGCCGATCGCCCGTGCGCCGCCCTGGACTGGGCGGTGCAGCAGGGTATCGAGACGCTGCTCGTGCCGGCGGCGGCACGGGGCGATGAGGCCGCCCGCGCCGCCGAAGACCGCCTGCTCGCCGAGTCGGTCGCGGCCATCTCGCCGGAGCTGGTGGTTCTGGCGGGCTACATGCGGGTCGTCGGTCCGGCGATGCTGACCGCCTTCGCGGGCCGGATGATGAACCTCCACCCGACGCTGCTGCCGGCCTTCCCCGGCGCCCACGGCGTTCGCGACGCGCTGGCGGCCGGGGTGAAGGTCACCGGCGTTACGGTCCACTTCGTGGATGCCTCTCTCGACGGCGGGCCGATCGTCGTGCAGGAGGCCGTGCCGGTCCTGCCCAACGACACCGAAGAGACGCTCCTCGAACGCATCCACGCGTGCGAGCATCGGCTGCTGCCGCGCGCCGTCGGCCTGTTCCTGGCCGGTGCCCTCTCGGTCGAACCGGACGGTCGAACCGTCTGCGTCGATGCCTCCAAGGCCGCCGCCAGGATGCCGGTCCCCCGGCGGGCCCTGCTCTCGGTTTCGGACAAGACCGGCCTGGCAGAGTTCGGGGCCGGCCTGGTCCGCCTGGGCTTCGAGCTGGTCTCCACCGGCGGCACCGCCCGCGCGCTTCGCTCGGCGGGCCTGCCGGTCACGGACGTGGCGGCGGTCACAGGTTTCCCGGAGATGCTTGACGGGCGGGTCAAGACCCTCCATCCGCGAGTCCACGCCGGGATCCTGGCCGATCGCCGGGTGACCGCCCATCGCGAGCAGCTCGCCGCCGCGGCCATCGATCCATTCGAGCTGGTCGTCGTCAACCTGTATCCGTTCGCCGTGGCGGCCGAACGGCCCGGTATCTTCTTGGACGAACTGGTCGAGGAGATCGACATCGGCGGGCCGTCGATGGTCCGCGCGGCGGCCAAGAACCATGCCTCGGTGGCGGTCGTGACTTCGTCGGCGCGCTATCGGTCGGTGCTGGGCGCGATCGAGCGAGACGGTCGAGTGGGGGAGGGGCTCCGCGCCGCCCTGGCGATCGAGGCCTTCCGCCACACCAGCGCCTACGACGCCCGCATCGCCGCCGAGCTGCCCGGCCGCATGGCCGCGGCCGGCTGCGGCCTCCCCGACGAGCCGGGTCTCCCCGGCGCGACGGACCCGTACCCGCCGGTCCTGGTCGTGGGCCTGGAGAAGGTCGAGACGCTGCGCTACGGCGAGAACCCGCATCAGCAGGCGGCCCGCTACCGTCGTCCTGGCACCACGAGCTGGGCCGGGCCATTCGCCCTGGGCGGCTCGATCCTGCAGGGCAAGGCCCTGAGCTACAACAACGTGCTGGATGCCTCGGGCGCGTACGCGATCGCGCGCCAGCTGCGGGGCCCGGCGGTCGTGATCGTCAAGCACACCAACCCGTGCGGTGCCGCGGAGCGCTCGACCCTCGCCGAAGCCTGGCAGGACGCCCTGGCCGGCGATCCGGTCTCGGCCTACGGCGGCGTCGTGGCCCTGACCCGTGAGGTCGACGCCGCCACCGCGGCCGGCCTGGCCTCGATCTTCCTCGAGGTCATCGTGGCCCCGTCCTACTCGGCCTCGGCTCTGGCGATCCTGTCGAAGAAGACGAACCTTCGACTGCTGGAGGACTCGCTGCTCGGATCCGACGAGGTCGCTCCGCCGCCCGATCCCACGGGCTCGCTCCGCGTCGCCGGCGGAGCGGTGCTGGTCACGGCCCCCGACGTCCTGCCCGACGATCCGGCCACGTGGAAGCGGGTCACCTCGCGTGCCCCATCGCCCCAGGAGCTGCGCGACCTGGACCTCGCCTGGCGCCTCTGCCGCGGCGCCGTCTCGAACGCCATCGTGCTCGTCAAGGACGGGATGGAGATCGGCCTGGGATCGGGCCAGACGAGCCGCGTCGATGCCGCCCGCCAGGCCGTCGCCAAGGCGATCGCCATCCACGGCCCCGGCTCGCTGAAGGGCGCGGCGTGCGGCTCGGATGCGTTCTATCCATTCCCCGACGCGGTCGAGGTCTGCCTGGAAGCCGGGGTCACGGCCTTTGCCCAGCCCGGCGGCTCGATGCGCGACGCCGAAGTGATCGCGGTCGCGGAGTCTGCAGGCGCCACGATGCTGGTCACCGGGAGGCGCCACTTCCGGCACTAGCCGGGTGGGCGGCGCTAGACTGCGCACGTCGCCGTCCGCAATGAGTTGGAGGCTGGGTTCCTTGACGCTGTCGATCCGCGGCATCGTCGTCGCCGCCGGCTCCTCTGGCGCCGACGGATCGGCGCCCAGTTCCACCGCCGTCGGCAACCTGACCACGGCCGCGGGTTCCGGGCTGCCGCTGCCGCGGTCGGAGCTGATGCTGGTCGGCAAGAGCATCGTCCGATCGATGAGGCGGGTCACGCACGGGACCGAGCAGGTCGGAAAGGGGGGCGATGCCGACCAGCTGATGGGCGACGCGGCGCGCATCGGGGCTCTCGCAAGCATCCTGGCCCCGGCCACCGGCCTCGTTTCCCTTGCCACCGCAGGATCGGCTGCCGACGACTGCCCGCCTGCGGAGGTCCTGGAGCGCCTTCGCCACGACTTCGGCCAGCTCGGCTACATGCAGGGCGTGCTCGACGAGAACGTCTGCCAGGTCGATGGGCAGCTCGCCGGGCTCGACGGCCTGCCGGAGAGCGCACCCGCGGGCGACGCGGCCCAGGCCCCGGCAGATCCGTCGGCTCTCTCCGACGAGGACCTTCACGCGGCCCGATCGTCCTGGGCGGCCCGCGCGGACATCGATTTCGATGCCCTGATTCGGGCGCAGGAGGAGATGAACGACCTCGACGACCGGCGGCGCAACCTGGACCACCAGGTCGACGCCGTGAGCGATCTTCTGGCGAGACTCGACGACGCGGGCACCACCCCAGTGCCGCGGCACATCGGGGACACGCTTTGCTACGGCCTCGGCTGGCACCTTGCCGGCGATGCGTTGCGAATGGCCACGGCTCTGCGAGACAGTCGATCGCAGACCAGGGCTTCGGCCGGGCCGGCGACCGGCGCGACCCGGACGTCTCCGCCGGCCCAGGCTCCTCCTGCACCCGCTCCGGTACAGCCGAAAGGCACCCCCTTTGCCGAATGGGCGGCCGCGAACAAGATCGAAGGCGGCCGGCTGGCGATCCTCCAGGCCCTGGCCGGCCTGCAACGCTGGTGCGGCTTCTACGACGCCCTAACCGGGACGCTGCAACGTCAGCTGGTCGAGCTCAGGGTTCGGGCGGACACCGCCAGCGCGGTGCGACGGATGCTCTCGGCGGAGACGCAGCGGCGGATGCTTGCGGCGACCGAGAGGCGCGGCGCCACTGGCTGAGCGGCGTCGCCAGGAGCATGGATCGCAGCGCCGGCCGCGTCATTGCCCGGCCGTGCGAGCGGGCTCCTGTTACCATCGGGCGCCATGAGCCCTGACGATCGCTACTACATCACGACGGCCATCGCCTACGCCAACAATCGGCCCGGTCTGCACACGCTCTACGAGGTCGTGGGCGCCGACGTCCTGGCGCGCTGGCATCGAATGAAGGGCGAGCGTACGCGATTCCTGACCGGCATGGACGAGCATTCGGTCAACATCGCCCAGCGCGCGGCAGACCTCGGCATCACGCCCAAGGCCTTCGTCGACGAAAACGTTGCGCTCTTCAAGGCGGCCGAGGACGCACTCCTCATCAGCCCCGACCGCTTCATCCGGACCACCGACCCGGACCACATCCGGGCCGCCCAGGAGATGGTGCGCCGGGCCTACGCCAACGGCGACATCTACGTCGGCGACTACGAGGGCTGGTACTGCCCCGCCGAGGGCTTCAAGGCGCCGTCGGACGTGATCGAGACGGCCCAGGGGACGCGCTGCCCCAATCATCCGACGGTGGACCTGCAGTGGCTCTCCGAGCACAACTGGTTCCTGCGCCTGTCGGCTTATCAGGAACGCCTGGAGCGCTACTTCGAAGAGCACCCCGACTTCGTCCAGCCGGACTACCGGCGCAACGAGATGCTCGGCTTTATCCGCGGCGGCCTGGAGGACTTCTCCATCAGCCGGTCCGGGGCCGCCTGGGGCATCCCGTTCCCGATCATGCCCGACGGCTCGTCCGCGCAGCTCCCGGACGGCGGCTGGGATCCCGCCGCCGGCACGATCTACGTCTGGTACGACGCCCTGATCAACTACGTCACCGGCGCCGGCTTTCCGGGCGACATGGAGGCCTTCGACAGCTGGTGGCCGGCAGACCTGCACGTCATCGGCAAGGACATCGCCCGGTTCCACTCGATCTACTGGCCGGCGATGCTGTGGAGCGCCGGTCTGGAAGCGCCGCGCCGCGTCTGGGTTCACGGCTGGCTGCTGGCCCAGGGCGAGCGCATGAGCAAGAGCCTGGGCAACTTCCTCGACCCGCTGGACGTGGTCCGCAGCCTGGGCGCCGACGGCGCGCGGTACGTGACGCTGCGCGAGGTCGCCTTCGACCGCGATACGGACGTGTCATGGGACTCGTTCGTGCGCCGCTACAACGCCGATCTGGCCAACGACTTCGGCAACCTGCTGAACCGGACGGTTTCGATGGCGAACCGCTACTTCGACGGCGAGCGCCCGGCGGTGGGCCCGGCGGCCGGGCTCGCGGCGGCCTGGACCGAGACGCTGGCCACGTACCGCGAGCGACTGGAGGGCTGCCTGCTTCACGACGCCCTGGCGGTGCTGTGGGAATTCGTCGGGGCGGCCAACCGGCTCGTAGACGCGGAGCAGCCCTGGGTGCTGGCGAAGGCCGCGACGAGCGGCGACGCCGACGCCGCGACTCGCCTGCGGGCGGTCCTGGGCGACCTGATAGAGGCGTGCCGCCTGGTTGCGCTGGCGGCGTCGCCGTTCATGCCGCAGGCCGCGCCGCGGGCCCTGGCCCAGCTCGGGTACGCGTACGGGTACGGCGCCGACGGCAACGGCGGGCCGGCCCTGCTCGACGAGCTGCGATGGGGCGCTCGCGCCGGCCAGGCCGGCCGCCTTGGCGCCGCGGAACCGCTCTTCCCGCGCCTGGAGACCGAGGCCGCGACGCCGGCCGCGGGATAGCTTCGGCGGGCCGACGTGCGCCTGATCGACAGCCATGCCCATCTCCAGTCCGATCCCTTCGGGACGGACCGGGGAGCCGTGATCGAGGCCTCTTTCGAGGCCGGCGTCGAACGCCTGCTCGTGCCCGGCTGGGATGCCGGCTCGTCCGCCGGGGCGCTGGCGATGGCGCGGGCCGATGCGCGAATCGACGCGGCGGTGGGCGTCCATCCGCACGATTCCTCGAGCTGCTCCGAGGACGAATGGGCGGAGATAGTCCGCCTGGCCGCCGATCCGCGCGCCGTGGCGATAGGCGAGACCGGCCTCGATTACGACCGCATGTACTCCCCGGCCGAAACGCAACTCGCCAATCTGCGGCGCCACCTGCGCCTGGCCCTGGACACCGGCAAGCCGGCCATCCTGCACTGCCGTTCGGCCGTGGGGCGGCGCGACGGCCAGGACGCGCTCCTGGCCGAGCTGCGAGCCGCCGGCTTCGGGGGAGCGGCCGGCCGCGCCGCTTTTGGGGATCGCCCGCCCGCGGTGCTGCACTCCTTCTCCGGACCGGTGGACTACGCCCTGGCCGCGCTGGCGCTGGGCCTCGCCATCTCGTTCAGCGGACTCGTCTTCCGTCGCGGCGAGGAGGCGTCCGCCGAGATCGCGCGGCTCGTCCCGGCGGAGCGGCTGTTGATCGAGACCGACTCACCGTACCTTGCGCCCCCCGGCGTGCCGCGAAGCTCCGTGCCCGGCTTCGGAGGCCGCCGCAACTCCCCGCCATGGGTCCACGTCACCGGGGAATGGCTCGCGCACCAGCGCGGACAGAGCCCGGACGGCATTGGCGCCGGCCTCGTCGCCGCATATGACGTCGTTTTCCGGAGCCACTTTCCGGCCTGACGGGGAACCTGTAACGCGCGCCCGGGCAGCCTCGTGAGCGGCGGCCGTCGAGGCGGGGCGAGGCGAGTCGGCGGCGGCGGGTGTGGACAGTTCGCACCGCTATTGTGCATTTGGCCTACCGATTCTGGTACTTCTGGCGTAGGATCTCGGGGTCATCAAGCCCCCCGTAGTCTGGGGGGTACTAATTCCTTCGGGGGTAGCAACCATGCGACTGGCTTCTCGAGGTCAAGGTCTTGCGGAGTATGCCCTCATCCTGGCGCTCATTGCCATCCTGGCGATCGTCGCTCTGACGTTCCTGAGCGGTCAGATCCAGACCATCCTGAGCACCATCGGTAACGCCCTGTAAGACACGCCACCAACGCGGCGAAACGGGCGGCACGCCAGCCGCCCGTTTCGTGATTCCTGGGGTTCGGCACATGCCGGCGGAGCTTGCCGAACTGCGGCTCGCCCCGCCTCACGAAAGTACCCGGTGGTCGCGAGCATCCCGATTGGCGAAAGGTAGGGCTTCGCAGCTTCATGCGTCTGGCCTAGCATGTGGCGGCTTATCGGCCCACCCATCGAGGCAGGGGGACTCTTCTCTTCAGGAGGTGGACGCAGAATGCGCCTTTCGCCTACCCGCGGCCAGGGACTCGCCGAGTACGCCCTCATCCTCGCCCTCATCGCCATCCTGGCTATCGCGGCCCTGCTCTTCCTCAGCGGTCAGATCGACACGATCCTCAGCGTCATCGGCAACTCCCTCTAGTCGAACGAGCACCACAACGCGGAAGCGGGCGGCCGAGCCGCCCGCTTCCTTATTCATGGAAGAGCCGGCGCGGCCGGCCTCACCCCCGCTTGCGCGCCTTCCAGACCTCCTCGTTGGGCCAGCGACGGGCCCACTCGGCGGTCACGTACTTGGAGCGGGCGGTCGAGCCGGCCGGGGCCTGGATCTCGACCAGATCCTCGACTTCGAAGCCGCTCCCGCGCAGCAGCCGAACGGTCTCGCCATGGGGGATGTTGAACTCTACCGAGTCGTCGTCCGACCATTCGAAGCGATGCATCCCGAACTGGGCGCGCAGAAGCGACTCGACGGCCGCAGCATCCTCGGCGTCCGGGCTGCACAGCATGAAGAGCGGGCTGGATTTCAGAAAGTGAAGCCGCCCGCCCGGCCGCAGCAGCCGAGCCGCCTCGGGAATCCAGCGATACGGATCGGCCCAGGTCGCGGCGCCATACTCCGAGATGGCGAAGTCGAAGCTGGCGTCGGGCAGGGGCACCGACTCCGCGTTGCCCAGCAGGAGCGGGAACTCCAGGCCGTGCTCGGCCTGAAGCCGACGAGCCGTCTCCAGCTGCCTGGGCGAGTTGTCGATCCCAACCGGTCGGGCACCCCGACGCGCCAACCAGGCCGAGACGTAGGCGGTACCGCAACCGAGCTCGATCGCGTCCAGACCGCTTACGTTCTCGACCATTCGAAGCTCGGCCTCGGGGATGCCCCAGATGCCCCAGGTCGGGTCATGCAGGGTCCAGTTGCGCTCGCCCGAGGCAACCCAGTCGGGCGCCCAGCCATCCCACACGGCCCTGTTGCGTTGGGCGTAGTCCGGCAGCTCAGGCTCGCTCATGGTCTAAGCATGGCACGTCGAGGCCGGCGCTTGACAGTCCAATCGGCCCTGGTTAGGCTGTTAGCACTCTCATTGGTAGAGTGCTAATGCAACGGCGAGGCATCGGATGAGATGCGCCGATGTCGCGGCGGATCGCCTGGCCGCGGGCTCGTAGTCAGCGGTGCGTTCAGGCAGATTCGGCAGCGCGGACCATCTCGTTGGCCCCGAGCCGAGCCACATCCAGGAGTCGCGACGGTCGGTACGAGCCGGCCGTCCTCAGGAGGACTGCGCGTTGGCAACCGCCACTGCGACCAGCAAGAAGCTTCGGCCCCTTGGCGATCGCGTCGTCATCAAGCCGAGCGCTCGCGAAGAGATGACCAAGAGCGGAATCGTGCTGCCCGACACGGCGAAGGAGAAGCCCCAGGAAGGCGTCATCACCGCCGCCGGCCCCGGCAGGATCCTCGACGACGGCAAGCGCGAGCAGATGGACGTCAAGGAGGGCGACCGGGTTCTCTATTCGAAGTACGCCGGCACCGAGTTCAAGGTCGACGGCGAAGACCTCCTCATCGTCAGCCAGAAGGACATTCTCGCGATCGTCGAATAGCCGGCTCGCCGGCAATCGCCGGCCCGCGGCTTCACCGAAATAGCACTGGCCACGGGCATCGCCCGTATGGCCGGATGAATGCGGAGGACAGATAGACTTGGCTAAGCAGCTCGTCTTCGACGAGACCGCTCGTCGATCTCTCAAGCGCGGTGTCGACCGACTGGCCGAGGCGGTCAAAGTCACGCTCGGGCCCAAGGGCCGGAACGTCGTCCTGGATAAGAAGTTCGGCTCGCCCACGATAACGAACGACGGCGTCACGATCGCTCGCGACATCGAGCTCGAAGACCCGTTCGAGAACATGGGCGCCCAGCTGCTGAAGGAAGTCGCCACCAAGACCGATGACGTTGCCGGTGACGGCACCACGACCGCCGTCGTCCTGGGCCAGGCGATGATCAACGAGGGCATCCGTAACGTCACCGCCGGCGCCAACCCGATGTTGATCCGGATCGGCATCGAGAAGGCCGTCGCGGCCGTCGTCGAGGAAATCAAGAAGCAGTCGCGCCCGATCGACAATCGCGAGGAGATCGCGGACATCGCCACGATCTCTGCCGCGGACCCCGAAGTCGGCGACATCATCGCCGAGGTCATGGACAAGGTCGGCAAGGACGGCGTCGTCACGGTCGAGGAAGGTCAGTCCCTCGGGCTCGAGAAGGAATACACCGAGGGGATGCAGTTCGACCGGGGCTACATCTCGGCCTATTTCGTGACCAACGCCGACCGCATGGAAACGGTCCTCGACAACCCCAAGATCCTCATCACGGACAAGAAGATCTCGAGCGTTCCGGATATGCTGCCGGCCCTCGAGAAGGCCGTTCAGATCAGCCGCCCGCTGCTCATCATCGCCGAGGATGTCGACGGTGAGGCGCTCGCGACCCTGGTCGTGAACAAGCTCCGCGGCACGGTCCAGGTTCTGGCCGTCAAGGCCCCGGGCTTCGGCGATCGGCGCAAGGAGATGCTCCGCGACGTCGCCATCCTGACCGGCGGCACCGTCATCAGCGAAGAGGTCGGCCGCAAGCTCGACTCCGTCACGGCCGAGGACCTCGGCGAGGCCCGCCGCGTCGTGGCCACCAAGGACGACACGACGATCGTCGACGGCGCCGGCGCTCCCGAGGCGATCAAGGGCCGCATGACCCAGATCAAGGCCCAGATCGAAGAGACCACCTCCGACTACGACCGCGAGAAGCTCCAGGAGCGCCTGGCCAAGCTGGCCGGCGGCGTGGCTGTCATCAAGGTCGGCGCGGCCACCGAGGTCGAGCTCAAGGAGAAGAAGCACCGCATCGAGGACGCCCTGTCCACGGTTCGGGCCGGCATCGAGGAGGGCATGGTCGCCGGCGGCGGCGCGACCCTCCTGCACTGCCAGGTGGTTCTGGAGAAGCTCAAGCTCGATGAGCCCGATGCCCAGGTTGGCGTCGACATCGTCCGTCGCGCTCTCGAGTACCCGATCCGCCAGATCGCCGATAACGCCGGCGCGCACGGCGAGGTCATCGTGGACCAGGTCCGCGGCATGCCCGCTAGCCACGGCTACGATGCCCTCAAGGGCGAGTTCGGCGACATGTTTGAGAAGGGCATCGTGGACGCCGCCAAGGTGACCCGCTCCGCCCTCGAGAACGCGGCCTCGATCGCCAAGATGGTCCTGACGACCGAGACGCTGATCACCGACCTCCCCGAGAAGAAGGAAGGTCCCGCCGGCGGCCACGACCACGGCGGAGACATGGACTTCTAGCCACACAAACGGGAAAGCTTCAAGAGCCCCGGGTGCGTAGCCCGGGGCTCTCTGTTTGCAGGGTGAGACAAATTCCTGCCGGGAGGGTTTTCGTTTGACACCTCTCCGGGCCAAGGCCACGCTTGCCCTGCAATCAGGCCCCAAGAGGAGGTTCACAGCGTGTTCCGCGCCCCCAGACCCGCTCTATCCCTGCTCGCAGGCTTCGTCCTAGTCGTTGCCAGCGCATGCAGCAGCAGCGCCACGTCCGCGCCTGCAGCTCCCGGTAGCACCGGGGCGCCGACGGCCGCGGCTTCGGCCGTCAACGCCAACGACCCGAATTCGATCATCACGGCCGCCCTCTCCGGCGCTGACGCCGTGAAGTCTTTCCACATCGAGATCGACATTAGCGGCTCGATCAGCGAGGCTGTAGTGGCCTCCGCCGAGGGAGCCGGCTCCGGAGCCAGCGGCAACCTCAAGCTGGATGGCTCGACCATCCAGGGCGACGTCGACGTTGCGAATGAGGCCGCCCACCTCACCCTGTCACTGCCCACGGTGCCCATCACCGGCGACATCATCCTGGTCGGTGGCAACCTCTACTACAAGACCAGCATGACCGGGGCCAAGTACACGATGATGAGCCTCGGCGACCTCAGCAGCCTGACCGGCTCGTTGCCGGTTTCCATACCGACGCCGGGCGCAACGGCGATGGCCAGCAGCCTGACGGATGAGCTGAGCCAGCTGCAAGCGGAGATGGACCAGGCTGGGGTCAAGGCAACGCTCGTCGGCGTCGAGCAGATCGGTGGCCAGGACGCCTACCACATCAACGTCTCGATACCCCTCGACACGATCAACGCCGAGATCGCCGCGGCCAGCGACGCTCCCCCCGGCGCCAAGATCGACTCCGCGTCCCTCGACGTTTGGATCTACAAGGATGGCGACCGCCTGGCCAAGGTGGAGCTCAAGGGCGCCTCGTCGTTGATCGGCAACCTCGACGTCGTCCTGACGATCACCAACTACGACGTTCCTGTCACTGTCACCGCGCCGGCCGCGAGTGACGTCAATCCCGCCGGCTCCTAGCCACTCCGAGGGCCAGGCGTGCCCTCCTAACTCGCGGATGATCGGAACCCCGGGCCAGCCCCGGGGTTCCGTCGATTCACGGCCATGGCGCCGGGCGATGGACCGGTCGAAAGCGCTCCGGCGGCCGCAGCGTGCGAGACTGGGGCCGAGGCGATAGAGTCTTGGGCCGGGGCCCCGACAGGAGGAGTTACGTGTTTCTTCGGAGATCCATCACAGGCGCGGCTGGCGGCCTGGTCGTCATCGTTGCGCTCGTTGCCGGTTGTACGACGTCGCCGCCGCTGACCGACGCGAGTCAGATCCTCAACAAGACGGTGGCGGCGATGGCGAACATCGACTCTGTGCACTTCGAGATCACGGCCCTGGGACAGTTCGAATTCGGCATCGAGACATCGACGCCCACTCCCAATCCGAGCGCTACGACTTCGGCCGCCGCTTCGGCGAGCCCGACTGCCTCGGCTTCGGCGAGCCCGAGCGCTGCCGCCTCGGCGTCGTCCTCCGCCAGTGGATCGCCCGCGGCCAGCGGGTCGCCTGCCGCGAGTGAGTCGCCCAAAGCGAGTGAGTCGCCCTCGGCGAGCGCCACGGTAGCTGCGAGTGCGACACCGCAGCCCACGGCCACGCCCGTGCCGACGCCCACGCCCGTGCCGACGCCCACGCCCGTGCCGACGCCCACGCCGGGTCCCGCGGTTATCAGCCTGAACGGGGCCCACGCCAGCGGCGACATCGACCTGGCCAACGGCAACGCCCATATCGTCGGTGCGCTGCCGGGCCTGCCCGACTTCTCGGGTGAGCTGCTCGTTGTCGGTAGCTCCGCGTGGTACCGCACGCCGGGCCAGAACGTGTTCACCGAAACGGACGTCTCGACCCTGACCTACAACCCGGCCGACAAGACGAGCGGTCCTGTGGCTCTCGTCAACACGATCCTGAGTGTCGCCGCCGACAAGAGCCTCAAGCCGAAGCTGCTCGGGACCGGGCCGGATCTGTATGGACAGTGCTACCACATCCAGGTTCAGGCAACGCCGGACGTCGTCCAGTCGAAGCTGAGCATGACGGGTACCGGGGTCGGCTTCTCGGTCCTGGACCTGTGGATCTACCAGAGCGACTTCCGCATCGAGCGGATGGAGGTCCACACCTCCGACCCGGACGGGTCGGCCGCCATCGAACTGGCCCTGTCCAACTACGACGGCGTTTCGCCCATCGAATCGCCGCCGCCGGCTCAGCTCCCGACTCTGGCCCCGGAGTCGTCGGCAACCTAGCCGACCTGGCTCCCAACGGGCGCCGATGAGCCGGCTCGACGGACCGCTCCTACAATCTCGGGGTGAGCGAGACATCTGACGCCGGACCGGACGGCCGCAGGGCTCGATTGGGCCCGGCCGGCCATTCAGCATCCCCGGAACCGCGGCTGCCGGTGGAGCCGCGCTTCCCAGTGGAGCCGGACGCGCTTCCCCCGCCGCCTGACGAGGCCCCGCCGGAAGCTTTCGATGGGCCGCGCATCGAGCCCATGGAGCCGTCTCCCTTCGAGCCCGAGCCCGTCGCGCTGGCCGAGCGGCAGGCCGCCACTGACGCCCTCGCTCAACGCATCCTGAACCGCCTCAACCCGGAGCAGCAGCGGGCCGTTCGAACGACAGACGGGCCCGTGCTCATCCTGGCCGGCGCCGGCAGCGGCAAGACGCGCGTGCTGGCTCACCGCGTCGCGTACCTCGTCGGCGTCAAGGGCGTCCGGCCGTGGCAGATCCTGGCCGTCACCTTCACAAACAAGGCCGCAGCGGAGCTGCGCGCCCGCATCGTCGGCCTGGTGGGAGAGGAAGCCGGCCGAGAGGTTGCGATGGGCACCTTTCACGCGCTCTGTGCCCGAGTCCTGCGTCGCGATGGAGCGGCCATCGGCGTGGACCCGCACTTCGTCGTCTACGACGCGGACGACCAGCAGGCTCTGATGAAGCAGATCCTGCGCGAGGAAGACCTGCCAATCACGGGCGAGCACAAGCCGAGCGCGATCCTGGGCGCCATCTCTCGTGCCAAGAACGAGATGATCGACGCCGAGTTCCTGGCGCAGAACGCGCACACGCATCGGGAGCGCGAGATCGCCCGGCTCTTCCGGCGCTATCAGGCCCGCCTGGGTTCTGCCGCCGCGCTCGACTTCGACGACCTGCTGCTCGAGGCGGTGCGGCTCTTCCGCGAGGCGCCCGCCGTCCTCGAGCGATACCAGGGCCGCTGGCGCTACCTTCACGTCGACGAGTACCAGGACACCAACCGGCCGCAGTATCTGTGGGTCAAGGCCCTGGGCGCGGCGCACGGGAACGTCTGCGTCGTTGGCGACGACGACCAGTCGATCTACTCCTGGCGCGGCGCCGATATCCGCAACATCCTGGACTTCGAGCGCGATTACCCCAGCGCCACGGTCGTGAAGCTGGAGCAGAACTACCGCTCCACGCAGCTGATCCTGGACGCTGCCCATGCGGTCGTCACCAACAACGCCTCGCGCAAAGACAAGAAGCTCTGGACGGAGAACTCCGGCGGGCGACCGATCGCTCGCTTCGAGGCCTACAACGAGGAGGAGGAAGCGGAGTGGATCGCCCGCCAGATCGAGGAGCTGACGGGCGGGCGCGGCACCATCCTGACCCGCCGCGCCGACGAGGACGTGGAGCACTGGGAGCGCCGCGACATCGCGGTCATGTACCGGACGAACGCCCAGAGCCGGGCCATCGAAGAGGCGTGCCTGCGCTACAGCATCCGCTACCAGCTGGTAGGCGGGACGCGGTTCTACCAGCGCCGTGAGGTCAAGGACGCCCTGGCGTACCTGCGAATCCTGCGCAACGACGCCGACCAGGTGAGCTTCGAGCGGGTGCTCAACGTCCCCGCGCGCGGGATCGGCGAGAAGAGCCTGGAGGAGCTCAGGGTCGCGGCGGCGGCGACCGCGCCGGAAGGGCAAGGCGCTGCCACTTACTGGGGCGCGGTCCAGGCAGGTGCGGACGGCCGCATAGAAGCCCTGGGATCTCGGGCGCGGAGCGCGCTGGCCGGGTTTGCGGCGCTCGTGGCCCGGCTGCGGACCCGCGTCGGCGTCCTGCCCCTGCCGGAGCTGCTCGACGCGGTCCTGGAGGAGTCGGGCTATCGAGCGATGCTCGCCGATGGCTCCGAGGAAGGCGAGGAGCGCTGGGCCAACCTGCTCGAGCTGCGATCGGTGACGACTCGCTACGACGACCTCACGCCGGATGACGCCCTGGATAGATTCCTGGAGGAGACGGCCCTGGTCGCGGACCAGGATTCGTACGAGGCCGGCGCGGACGCGGTCACCCTGATAACCCTCCACGCGGCCAAGGGGCTCGAGTTCCCCGTCGTCTTCATCGCCGGCCTGGAGGAGGGCGTCTTCCCGCACAGTCGCTCGCTCGACGACGAGAAGCAGCTCGAGGAGGAACGGCGCCTGGCCTACGTCGGCATCACCCGGGCCAAGCGGCGCTTGTTCCTGTCGCACGCCGCTCGCCGGGCGACCTGGGGCCAGGGCGGCCTGTCGGTGCCGAGCCGTTTCCTCTTCGAGATCCCGGCGGCCCTGATGAGTGGGCCGCGACTGGAGCGGGCCGACGAATTCGACGACGACTTCGGGAGCGTGGATCCGGACCTGGTCTTCGGACGGCGTCTGGGCAGTCGGTTCGGCACGCCGATCCGCTCCGGGGGCGGCGCCTGGCGGTCGGGGAGCGGCCAGCCCGGCGCGCCCAGGGCAGGCGAGGAGTTCCGTCCCTCGCGCGACCTCGGGGCCCGCCGCGAGGCCTACGGCTCCGGCGCGCGCTCCGGCAGCCTGGACGTGTCGCGCGGCCGCGCCGGCCGGGGCCCGGGCTCCGGGTCGCCCGATGACGCCGCCTCCGAAACTGCGGCGCCATCTCGACCGGCTCCCGCTCCTCGTCCCCGGATTCCAGGGGAGCGGCAGTTCCGCGACGGCGACCGCGTCCGCCATCCGCGGCTCGGCGACGGCATCGTGGTGACTTCCAAACTGACCCGCAACGACGAGGAGGTCACCGTCGCCTTCGCCAACGGTGGCGGCGTGAAAACCCTACTGGCCAGCATCGCCAACCTGGAGTGGCTCGGTTGAGATCCACGTCGCGGTCCGGAAATGCCAACCTCGAACCCGGTGGCCGGTTACGATTGCACGGCCATCGGCCGGACCGACCGAGCCGGCCTCCAATCGATCGCTCGCCAGGCAGGGACTATCGCCAAGATGACAAGGTCGAACGTATCGCGAACCAGCCGTGCCAAGGTCGGCGGCAAGGCCCCCCTCGAGCCGTGCGTCTGCTGCGGCATCGCCCCGGATCCCCGCGGCCGCCCCTTCTCGATCACCTTCGAGCAGCCCGACGTGATCGAGCAGATCGAACCCGAGCTGCTCGACACCTGGGGCGGCGATCCGTTCCTGGCGATCAAGAACCTGGGCTTCTTCCTGCGGGTCATTCTCCCGGTCAAGCTGAGCGACGGCTTCGCGATCGACTTCGGGACGTGGCTCGAGATCGACAACGAGGACTTCCGGACGGCCTGGCAAACGTGGAACTTCCCCGAGTACAAGAACCTCGAGATAGAGGGCTACGTGGCGAACGAGATAGAGCCCTTCGGGAAGTTCCCGCACGCGCTGGTCAAGGCCACGGTTCGAGAGCTCGAACAGGTCCCCTACCTGACGAGCAGTGACAACGAGGTCTTCACGAAGCTGCTGAGCGAGACCTGGCCGCACGCAGAGGTGCTGCCTCATTACGCCGATCTGCTGAAGTCGGAGCCGCCGCTTCCAGGTTGATCTGCCTGGCCGCGGTTGCTCGGCCGGACCTGGGCCCGGCTCTGGCCGGCTCCGCGGGCCGGGGCTCGGTCAGATGTCGCCCCCGGTGTGACCGCCAGCTCGCCCGATTTCTACCGCCAGCTCGCCCCCCAGTTCGGCCCCGGGTCGGCTCACCCGGCGCCGGAGTCATTCTCCCGGCGAACCTGCTCGAGAAGCTTCTTGAGCCGGTCGATGGTGTCCCGGTCGTCCTCGATCATGAGCAGCAACCGCAGGCCGGCCTCGATCAGCGCGAGGTCCTCTGCCGTCAGCTCCAGGCTGACCGGCGTCTCGATCGTCTGCTTCATCGCGATTTCCTCCGTTTGTCCGGCAGACGCCGCGACCCCAGCCTAGCCCTTTGCCGGCGCATGGCAAGTGGTCCGCTGGCCCCGTCCCCGGTGCGGCGATACGATCGACCCATGCCAACGGCCACGCTGCGGTTCTACGGCTCGCTGAACGACTTTTTGCCGGCCAGGCGGCGCGACACGCCGATTCAGTACCGCTTCGAGGATGGACCCGCGATCAAGGATGCGATCGAAGCCCTGAGGGTGCCGCATCCCGAGGTCGACGCCATCCTCGTCGACGATCGGCCGGTCGACTTCGGCTACCGGCTCCGGCCGGGCGATCGAATCGAGGTCTTCGGGCTCGATCGGGCCGCCCCACCGGCGACCCAACGGGCGGCCCAACCGGCGGCAGGATCGGCCGCAGGACCGGCGGCCGGACCGGCTGGCGAACCTGATCCTCGGGCCGCCCGCGGCCTGATTCCCGCCAGCCCCGGCCCGCCGCGCTTCGTCCTCGACGGCCATCTCGGGCGGCTGGCCCGCTACCTGCGCATGCTCGGCTTCGACGCGCTGTATGACAACCGGGCCATCGATGACGAGCTGGCCCGTCTCTCGGCCGGCGAAGCCCGGATCTTGCTCACTCGCGACCGCGGCCTGCTGAAGCGGTCGATCGTCCGCCTTGGGTACGTGGTCCGTGACGACGACCCGCGCCGCCAGCTCGACGAGGTGGTTGGAAGGTACGGGCTCGCGCCGCTGGCCGCGCCGTTCAGCCGCTGCGTCCGCTGCAACGGGCTGCTGGAGCAGGTCGATCGGTCGGCGGTGGCCGAGCGGCTGGCGGGCGAGCCGCGGACCCTGCGGTTCTTCGAGTCCTTCGGTCGGTGCGTCGAGTGCGGCGCCATCTACTGGCAGGGTTCCCACTTCGAGCGCATGAGCCGTCTCGTGCGCCAGGTCGTGCGCGACGAGCAGGCCATCGTGGACAATCGACCCGAAGCGGACTCGTGGACGGAGGGAAAGCGGTGACCGAGTCGATCGAGCCGGCAGTCGGCCTGCCGGTGGCGGCGGAAGAGGTCGAGGCCGCCCGGGCTCTCGGCGAGGGTGCGGCGCGCCGCCGGCGCGACGAGCTGGTGCCGACGATCCGCCGGGCCAACGAGCTCTATTACGTGGCCGACGCGCCCGACATGAGCGACGCCGAATACGACCGCCTGATGCGCGAGCTGGTCGCCATCGAGACCGCCTTCCCGGCGCTGGTCGCGCCCGACTCGCCGACGCAGCGCGTGGGTGCCGCCCCGGCCGGAGCCTTCGGGGAGGTTGTGCACCGGCGGCCGATGCTGTCGCTGGGCAACGTCTTCGACGAGGACGAGCTGCGGGCCTTCGACCAGCGCGTCCGCCGCGGCCTGAGCCTGCCGCCGGCCCCTGGTTCCGCGCCGGAGCTGCGTTACGTTGCCGAGCTCAAGATCGACGGCCTGGCCATCTCGCTCAGATACGAGCGCGGTCGCTTCGTCCAGGGCGCGACCCGCGGCGACGGCACGACCGGCGAAGACGTCACCGCGAACCTGCGGACCATCTCCGTCCTGCCGGAGCGGCTCCGCGAGCCCGCGACCGCGGAGATCCGGGGCGAGGTCTACATGCCGAAGGCGGAGTTCGCCCGCATCAATGCCGAGCGCGAGGAGGCGGGGCTGCCGACATACGCGAATCCACGGAACAGCGGGGCGGGCTCTCTACGCCAGCAGGATCCGAGCGTGACCGCCGAGCGGCGGCTCTCGTCATGGACGTACCAGCTGCTCGAGGATGGCCCGGACGGCCGTCCAACCGTCGCTAGCCAGTCCGAGGCCCTGGCCCGGCTGGCGGCCCTGGGCCTGCCGGTAAACCCCGATCGGGCCGAAGGCCTCGACATCGACGGCGTGATCGGCTTCCTGGAGGACTGGCGCGACAAGCGCCACTCGCTGCCGTACGAGACCGACGGTGTCGTCGTCAAGGTGGATCGCTTCGACCAGCAGGAGCGGCTCGGGATGGTGGCGCGAGCCCCACGCTGGGCGATCGCCTACAAGTTTCCACCGGAGCAGGTCGAGACCGTCCTGGAGGACATCGTGCCGTACGTCGGCCGGACGGGAACGCTGACGCCCGTCGCGCACATGCGGCCCGCCAAAGTGGCCGGCTCGACGGTTGCCCGGGCCACTCTCCACAACCTCGATGAGGTCAGGCGCAAGGACGTGCGGATAGGCGACTGGATCGTGCTCCAGAAGGCCGGCGACGTGATCCCGGAGGTCGTACGGTCGCTGCCGGAGCGGCGGACGGGGGCGGAGCGCGAGTTCGAGATGCCGGCCGTCTGTCCCGTCTGCGGCACGCCGGTGGTCCGCGACGAGGGCGCCGTGCGCCACTACTGCCCCAACCCGAAGTGCCCGGCCCGGCTGGCCCAGGAGTTCGCTCATTTCGCTGGCCGCGGCGGCATGGACATAGAGGGCGCCGGTTGGGCGGTCCTGGAGCAGCTGCTGGCGCGCGGCCTGGTCAAGACGCGCGGCGACTTCTACCGGCTGACGGTCGACGACCTGGTGAGCCTGGACCGGTTTGCCCGCAAGAGCGCCGAGAACCTGAAGGCTTCGATCGAAAGGTCGCGCCGGCGGCCGCTGGCGCGGGTGCTGAACTCGCTCGGCATTCCCCAGGTGGGCGAGCAGACCGCCATCGACCTTGCTGGCTGGATCGCCGAGCGCTGGCCGGCGGAGGGCATGGGTCCCGCCGAATGGACGGCTCTCGTGGCCCGGTCGCTGCCCTCGGTCAGCGCAGAGGAGTTCCAGGAGGTGCCGGGCATCGGGGCCGTGGTGGCCGCGAGCATCGCCGGCTACTTCGGGGCGCCCGAGACGGCGGCCGTGCTGGCGGACCTCGTTGCCGCTGGCGTGGTGGCCGAGCCGCCCGCCAGACGAGTGGCTCCGGGGAGTGGCGTCGCCGCGGGGCCGCTCGCCGGCAAGACCGTGGTCGTCACCGGGACGCTCTCCAGCTTCGACCGCGCTGCGGCGGAGGAGGCGATCCGCGCCGCGGGCGGGCGCGCTTCCGGCTCCGTCTCCAGGAGCACGTCGTACGTGGTGGCGGGCGAGAACGCCGGCTCCAAGCTCGCGAAGGCCGCGGAGCTGGGCGTGCCGGTGCTGGACGAGGAGGGCTTCCGGCGTTTGCTGGCGGGTGAGGAGTAGGGGCGGCCGCGGCTGGCACGGCTCGCGAAGCCGGCACGGCCCGCACGGTCCGCGACGCCGGCACGGCCCGCGAATTGCTCGTCTCCACCCCGGGTGGCGTTACGTGAGCTCAGGGCCTCTTTGCGGGCGGAGCGAGGCCGTTCGTCGGCAGGTTCGGGCCTCCTCCGGGCTGCGGATAGCCGCTGGCGGCTGACGGCAGGCGCCGGAACCAGCTCCGGGCGCGACGGCTTTCACCTTGTGCCACCCCGGGTGGAGTCGAGTGAAAACCCCGGGCGCGACGGGCCTCGGGAGCGGATCCGCGCCGCCGCGCCGGCTCATCCGATCGCGCGCCGGCTCATCCCATGGCGGAGTTGATCAGGCCCCAGATCCACTTCGGGCGCCACGGAACGTCCGGGCCCTCGAGCATCCGCGGCGCGAGCCAGGTCGGGCGCCAGCCGCGAGCCTCCAGCTCGTGCCAGGCGGCGGCGTGCTCGTCCGGAATCCCGGCTCGGACCTGGCTGCCGCCCGGAGCGACGTGGCGCAGCATGTCGACCAGGCACAGCCCGTCCTCTAACTGCGGCGCCACGATCGCCGCGTGCGCGCGGTCCGACGGGATCAGGAAGCCGCGCAAGCCGGACGCATCGTCGAGGACCCATCCGTCCGACTTCGACAGCTCGGCCAGCACGGCTCGCCGGTCTTCCGCCGTGGCGAGCCTGTCCAGCTCGAACACACGTGGCAGGTCATCGGGCTCCATCGGCCGCAGGCGCGCTCCGGGCGGCGGGTCGGGCGCCCGACCGAGGTGATCGCCTTCCATCTGGTGGTAGTGGGTGGCCAGCCGAAAGCCCATTCGCTCGTACAGTGGCCGGCCCGCCGCCGTGGCTACGAGCGAGAGAGTCGCGCAGCCGGCACTCCGAAGCCTCCGCGCCAGCTCCTCCGTCATCGCCCGTCCATAGCCGCGGCCTCGGAACGCCTCTTCCACCACCACCGCCCCGAGCCAGCCGACCCTGCCGGCGGCGGTCGCCACGCCGGTCGCGACGACTCGCCCCTCGACCACGCCGACCAGCGGCTGACACGTCTGCGTTCGAAGGGCCAGGCCGAAGAACGCCCGCCGATCGCGCCAGCCCTGGGCGAGCGCCAGTTCGACGGCGGCGTCGACGTCGGCGCCTCTCATGTCACGGATCCCGAATGCGGTCATCGTCCTCCCTCCGGTCGTGCGCCCGGGAGAGCAGAACTGTACGCCGTGCGGCCCGTCCGTGGGAGCAGCCGTCGGGCGACCGACAGGACGCGGGCACGTCAGGCCGGCGCACACCCAGAACGCCGTCCACCGGTCCGCCTGCCACTCGGCGGGTCCCCGTCCGGTATCATCCCGCGCATGGCGAAGCTCTCCCGTGCCGACGTCGAGCACGTAGCCCATCTCGCGCGCCTCGGTCTGACCGAGGAGGAGATGGCGCGCCTGGAAGGGCAGCTCAATCACATCCTGGACCAGTACGCGATCCTCACAACGCTCGACACGGAGAAGATCCCACCCACGGCCCAGACAATCGAACTGGCGAACATCCTGCGCGACGACGCCGTCACGCCGTCGCTGTCCACCGACGACGCCCTGGCCAACGCGCCTGAACGCAGCGGCAACCACTTCGTCGTGCCGGCGATCCTGGGCGGCGAGGGAGGCGCGTAGCTAGTGGCCGATCTCACGCGCCTCTACGCCCACGAGATGTCGCGCCTGCTGCGCGGCGGCGAGGTCAGCTCGCGCGAGCTGACCGAAGCCCACCTGGCGGCTGCCGAGCGGCAGAACCGCGCCCTGAACGCCTGGCTGGCGATCTACCGCGACGATGCCCTGGCCCAGGCAGACGCCGCCGACGCCCGCATTGCCAAAGCCCGACGCGCGGGCGCCGCCGCCCTCGCCGCCCTTCACCCGCTCTGCGGCGTGCCCGTGGGGCTCAAGGACCTCGTCTCCGTGAAGGGTGGCCAGGCCACTGCGGGCTCGAAGATCCTGGCCGGCTACATCGCCCCCTTCGATTCGACCGTCACGGCCCGCCTGCGCGATGCCGGCGCGGCGATCCTGGGCAAGACCAACATGGACGAGTTCGCCATGGGCTCGTCCACGGAGCACTCCGCCTACGGCCCCACGGCCAACCCATGGGACCTGACCCGCGTTCCGGGCGGCAGCTCGGGCGGCTCGGCGGCTGTTGTTGCCGCCTACCACGCCCCCGTCTCGATCGGCACGGATACCGGCGGCAGCATCCGCCAGCCCGCCTCGATGTGCGGCATCGTCGGCCTCAAGCCGACCTACGGCCGCGTCAGCCGCTACGGCATCGTCGCCTTCGCCAGCTCGTTGGACCAGATCGGGCCGTTCGCCCGCGACGCCCGCGACGCCGCCCTGCTGCTGCATGCCGTCTCCGGCCGCGACGAGCGCGACGCCACCAGCGCGCCGATTCCCGTCCCCCCGGAGCTGCTCAGCCTCCCCGAGAGCGACGACGAAGCCGCCGGCTACCTGAAGGGCCGCCGTATCGCCCTCCCCCGGGAGTATTTCGTCGAGGGCATGGAGGCCGGAGTCGCGGCCCGGGTCCGCGAGGCGGTCGCGGCCATCGAGGCCGCCGGCGCGGCCGTCGAGGAGGTCTCGCTGCCGCACACGCACTACGGCCTGGCCACCTACTACATCATCGCCCCGGCCGAGTGCAGCTCCAACCTGGCTCGCTACGACGGCGTGAAGTACGGCTTCGCGGATCGGAGCTCGGGCGAGTTCATAGCCGACTACCTCCGTACGAGAGGCGCCGGCTTCGGGCCCGAGGTGAAGCGCCGGATCATGCTCGGCACCTACGCCCTCTCGGCCGGCTACTACGACGCGTACTACCTGAAGGCGCAGAAGGTGCGGACCCTCATCAAGGCGGACTTCGACGCGATCTGGGCGGCCGGCTTCGACGCGATCTGCGCGCCGACGAGCCCGACCGTCGCGTTCCCGTTCGGCGCCAGGCTTGAAGACCCCGTGGCGATGTACCTCTTGGATGCCTGCACCCTCCCGGTCAACATGGCCGGTCTGCCCGGTGTGTCGATCCCGGCCGGCCTCTCGGAGGGTCTCCCGGTGGGCCTGCAGATCATCGGCGCGCCATGGAGTGAGCTGGCCATGCTTCGCCTGGCCCGTGCTTACGAGGCGATCACGGCCAGAGCAACCTGGCGGGCCCTGGAGCCCGCCGAGCTGCAGCTCACCGACGATCCGACCACGCCCAGCCCGGTCGAGCGGAGACGGCGCAACGCAGGCGCTCCCGCCACGGGTTCGGGCGGCCAGTCCTGAGGACGCATCGATGACCACACCGACCCCCCGCCCCAGCACTCGTCTCGCCACCGATCCATCGATCCCGAACTCCGAGTCGGAGCCGACTCGCCCACCGCTCTCCACGCGCGTCCTGGCACGCCGCGTCGACGAGGTCCCGCGCTCGGGGATCCGGCGCTTCTTCGACATCCTGGCTACGATGACCGACGTCATCAGCCTGGGCGTGGGCGAGCCCGACTTCGACACGCCCCGGCAGGTGATCGAGGCCGGCCAGCACAGCCTCTCGGCGTGCAGGACCCACTACACCAGCAACTACGGCACGATCGAGCTGCGTCGCGCCCTGGCTCACCACCTGGAGCGCCAGTACGGCGTCCGCTACGACCCGAGCGAGGAGATCCTGATCACCGTCGGCGCCTCCGAGGCGCTCGACGTGGCCGTTCGGGCGACCCTCGATCCGGGCGACGAAGTCGTCATGCACGAGCCCTCGTACGTCTCCTACCGTCCGGCGGTCATCTTCGCCGGCGGCGTCCCGGTGGGCGTGCCCACGACCATCGACGAGGATTTCGCCCTCGATCCGGCCAAAGTGGAGGCGGCCATCACGCCGCGGACCAAGGCCATTCTCATCAACTACCCCTGCAATCCCACCGGCGCCGTCCTGCCGCATGAAGTCCAGGACGAGATCGCCCGCATCGCCGTACGCCACGACCTGCTCGTCTACAGCGACGAGATCTACGACCGGCTGGTCTACGGCGGCTACCAGATGCGGACGATGAGCGCGCTGCCGGGGATGCGCCGTCGAACCGTCCTGATGGGCGGCTTTTCCAAGACCTACGCAATGACCGGCTGGCGGATCGGCTACATATGCGCCCCATCGGAGATCCTGGAAGGGATCCTCAAGGTCCACCAGTACGTCATCATGTCCGCCCCGACGGTGGCCCAGGACGCGGCCCTGGAGGCCCTCAAGACCGGCGAGCCGGACGTCGCCCGAATGGTCGGCCAGTACGACCGGCGGCGGCGGATGCTGGTCGACGGCTTCAACGCCATCGGCCTGCGCTGCTTCGAGCCGCTCGGCGCCTTCTACGCCTTCCCGCAGATCTCCTCCACGGGTCTCACGAGCGACGCCTTCGCCGAGGAGCTGCTGCGGGAAGAATCAGTCGCCGTGGTTCCCGGCACCGCCTTCGGCGAGGCTGGCGAGGGCCACGTCCGCTGCTGCTACGCCACCAGCGAGGCGGAGTTGCGCGAGGCGCTCGTGCGCATCGAGCGCTTCGTCAAGCACCGAAGGGGCGAGGCGTGACGGCCGCGCCGGCAGCCGGCGGCAGGAGCGCGGCGCTGGAGCGCTACGAGGCCGTCATCGGCATCGAGATCCACTGCCAGCTGAAAACCGTCAGCAAGATGTTCTGCGGCTGCTCCACCGAGATCGATGGGGCAGCCCCGAACAGCCTCTGCTGCCCGGTCTGCCTGGGCCTGCCCGGCGTGCTGCCGACGATCAACAAGACGGCCGTGGAATACGTGATCGAGACCGGCTTCGCGATCGAGGCCACGGTCGCGCCCACGACGCGTTGGGATCGCAAGAACTACTTCTACCCGGACCTGCCCAAGGGCTACCAGATCAGCCAGTACCAGCTGCCTCTGGCGGCCAACGGCCGGGTCACCTTCGACACGAGCGAAGGGCCGTTCACGGTCCGGGTCCGCCGGGCTCACCTCGAGGAGGACACCGGCCGCCTCATCCATGACGAGCTGGGCGGGCGGCGGGTCAGCCTCATCGACTTCAACCGGTCGGGCATGCCGCTCATGGAGATCGTGACCGAGCCGGACATCCGGACGGCCGAGCAGGCCCGTCGCTATGCGGAGGAGCTGCGGCTGCTGATGCGCACGATCGGCGCCTCGGACGCGGAGATGGAGAACGGCCAGATGCGGGTCGAGGCCAACGTCTCGATCCGGCCACGCGGGCAGGAGGCGTTCGGGACCCGAATCGAAGTCAAGAACATGAACTCGATGCGGGCCGTGGAGCGGGCGATCGCATACGAGATCGAGCGCCAGGCCGTCGCGATCGACGTCGGCGAGACCATCCACCTGGAGACTCGCGGCTGGGACGAGGCGCGCCAGTCGACGTACCACATGCGACCCAAGGAAGAGGAGAACGACTACCGCTACTTCCCGGAGCCCGATCTGCCGCCACTGCTCACCTCGCCCGAATGGCTGGCCGAGATCAAGGCCCGCCTGCCGGAGCTGCCGGCGGCGCGGCGGCGGCGCTACCAGGAGGTCTTCGGCCTTTCCGCGTACGACACCGACGTGCTCGTGAACGACGCGGGGGCCACGGCCCTGTTCGAGGGGGCGCTGGCGGCCGGAGCGGGCGTGCCGGCCAAGCTGCTGGCCAACTGGGTCACGGGCGAGTACATGCGGCTGGCCAAGGGTGGGGAGGGGAGTGGCGGCCCGGGCGGTCGCGGCCCGAGCGGTGGTGGCCCGGGCGGCCGGGTGGATCCGGCCGAGCTGGCGGCCCTCGTCAAGCTCGTCGCCGACGACGCCATCTCGGGCACCAACGCCAAGGAAGTGTTGGCCGAGCATTTCGCCTCGGGCGCGCGCGTGGCTTCGATCGTGGAGGCGCGCGGCTTCCGCCAGATCTCGGATGCCGGGGCCCTGGGGGCAGCGATCGACCAGGTGCTGGCCGCCAACCCGGCGGCGGTGGCGGACTATCGAGCCGGCAAGGCCGCGGCCGCGGGCTTCCTCGTGGGCCAGGTCATGAAGGCGACGCGCGGCCAGGCGAACGCCGGGCTGGTCCAGACCGCCCTGCGCGAGCGGCTGGACAGGGTCGAGTAGGCAGCAAGAGGGCGCGTATGGGCCTGGTCAACCTGATCTGCTGGGGTCTCGGGGTAATCCTGATCGCCGCCGGCTATCTGCGAGCGCGCGGTCCGTGGTCGCGATACCAGGCGCTCAAGGCCCAGGAGGCGAACATCTCGCGCTACGAGGGCTGGCGCGGCACGCGCCTGCGCGACGACGGCCCGAGCGCCGCCACGCTGATGGCCCGGGAGCTCCTGCGCCAGGCCCAGATCGGCGGCCTCGTGGCAATCGCGGGCTTCGTCCTGGTCTTCGTGGGATTCGCGGTCCGGTAGGGGCGCGGCGGGGGCAGCGCAGCGCGCCGCGGGGCGGCCCTCGCGGCCTAGGGCCAGCTGTCTCGCGTCCGGAGGCCTGGAATCCTTGCCTCCGAATGTGCGATGCTTGGTCCTGAACGAGGCTCAAGCCGACTTCCAAGCCGGTGCCTCGGCATAGACACCAGCGGCGGCATGAGTGGCGGACCGCGCGGCACCCGAGCAGATGGTCAAGGGGGCCGTCTCCGCCCTGTCCTGACCCATCGTTCTCGTCCGGCTTCTCGGGGCGGGGCTCACGTTCGTCGAATTCGTTGGTGAGGTCCGAGCCGCTCACCGACGTCGTTGGAATAGGGATCGATGAGAGTCTGTCAAGCCCAACTGCACAGGCCTCCGCCGGCCGGTACACGAGCCGGAGCTCCGGCGCCGATGCGGATGGCCGCCACGCAATGGGCATGGCGATGACCAAGCGCGCGTCTGCCTTCGATGCGCAAGACCGCAGGTTTGCCGGTTTCGCTGCCGCATGCGCGGCCGCCACAGTCGTCCTGTGTCTTCTCGACACCGTTGCCGCCCCGCCTGGGCGGCGCCCGGGTCAGATTGTCGTCACCGCGCTGCTCGCAGGGACCGTCCTGGTTGCCTTCTGGTTCCTGAGCCGTGGCTTCACTCCGCGCATTCTCATGGCGGCCGGGGCGATGCTCATCGTGCTCGGCGTGGCGGTGGGTGCGTTCTTGCCGGATAGCCTCGATGCCGCGGTGGTCTTGCCGCTCGCGGGCGCCGTGCTGGCGCTATCGGCCGGCCGCGGGCGAC
>Ga0187885_10000650_pt1 | contig 41596 bp, 37 predicted proteins | sample June2016WEW_20_1_3_FD_132970 | JGI IMG/M metagenome (GOLD analysis project Ga0187885, IMG submission 132970) | Peatland microbial communities from SPRUCE experiment site at the Marcell Experimental Forest, Minnesota, USA - June2016WEW_20_100 | ecosystem: Environmental > Terrestrial > Soil >...
CTACGGGAGCCGCCCTCGCGACGGCTCCGGCGGGCGCCAGACGGGCGACCTGAACCGGAGTCGACCATGAAGCAAGTCAAGGATGAGGACCGAGCGACGCACCTCTCGCCGGCCGATGCCGCCCACCGGCTCTCCGTCTCGGAGGACTTCATCCGGCGACTGTGCCGCACCGGGGAACTGGATTGCGCGCGCCTGGGACGCCTGGTCCGCATCCCTGTCGCCTCGCTCGACGCCTACGTCGCTGCCCGGACCGTTCACGGTCGCCAGCCGCGGGCCATCCTGCCGCTGCCGCCGATCCCGCCCGTTCGTCCGGAGACTCGCCCGCCCCGAACTCGACATCCCCGCCCGCAAGTTGACCCTCGCGTTGTGGCTCTAATGGCGGACGCTCGCGCTCGCGGTCTCGCTCCGCTCTTGGGCCGCTAGCCATAACGCATTCCGCGCGGAATACCACAGAGGCCCGGCCGGACGCGACCGGGCCTTTCCCTATGCCCCGCTGGCGGGCGCAAAGGCGGGCAGCTGCGACGGAAGGCCCCGGAGTGGCGCATAGCCCACTCCGGCCGGCTGCGCGCCCCCCGTAGGCCCTGTCAATCAGTCGGCTGCCCCGCCTCCGGCCGTCCGAAGAGACCGCGACCCTCCCGCGTGCGGGCCGCCTGCCAGGAAGTGAGGCTACGGGCGTGGCCACGCGGCCAGCGATGGTACCGATAGGCCGAACACCGCAGATCGCCGTTCCTAGCGGCTGTGAGCGGCTCCGCGACCCGGCCGCGGGCCTCCAGGGCGATCCTGGCCGGGCAGTCGGGCTCGAAGGCACAGGATCCGCAAGGCGGGTCAGCCACTGTCAGGCAGGTACTCGGGCAGGCTCTCGGGCAGCATATAGCTCTCCACGATGGTGAGGCCCGCGGCCGGGTCGAACTCGTCCAGGTGCCAGCTTCCGGCGACCTCCCACACGCGGAAGATGAAGACTCGATCGACGTGGAGCCGGGCCAGGACCCGGCTCATCTGCGTGCTGCGTCGTCTGCGCATAGCCCTGACCGCGTAGGACCCGTCCGAGAGCTCGTAGACGTAGGTGAGAAGCCCGATCCGGGCGCAGTCCGCCTGGGACACGCGAAGGCGTCTCCTCCACCTTGCCGCCGAGCCCCGCGCCGCGTGGTTCATGCTCGCGTCATCGTCGTGCTTGAGGCCATAGAGGAACCGGAGCGTGACCCAGACCGCGGCCTTTGCGCCCTCAGCGCCCATCGCTTAGCCTCCCACGTAGCCGCCCGCCGTGGAGCTTCGACACGAACTGCTCGCCCGTGGCGTTCTGCGCAATCCAGTTCGAGCCACGGAGCGGCGGAAGAGCGAACGCCCCCGCGACCTTCCCGATACGCACGTTCGGGCCGTTAAGGATGTTCCCCCGGAACGCCCATTGGTTGAGACGTGCCATCAGTTGCCGCTCCGTCCGCTATACGCCAGCATCAGGTTGGCGTGAGCCATTGAGACCGAGGGCGGCTCGGGTACCGGGTTGGTGATGTACCAGTTGTGCACGTAGGTGTTGCCCCCGTGCGCTGCGCCTGCCTGTGAACGCGGCACTACCCGTTCGCCGCCCTCGAGCAACGCCAGCACATTGGAGCCGGGCATGCCCGGCACGATGCCGCCGGAGTGGAGACGCTGGATATGCGGCACGCCGATGGTCTCGCCTCCAAACAGCGTGCCACCGAGTGGATTAGGAATGCTGGGCAAGGTGAACTTGAGGCTGTTCCAGGCGTCGATCAGCATGTTGATAGCCGAGCGGAATGCTTGCCAGATGCCATCCCACATCCCCGCCGCGGCGTTCGTGATATCCCCGGGCACCCCGGCGATGAATGACACGAGCGAGTTGAAGCCGTCGGTGATCGGCTTGACGATGTACTGCTGCACAGCGCCGGAGATATCGTTCCCGATGCTCTGAGCGGCAGTCTCCAGGCCGTGCCAGATGTTGCCCCAGATGCCGCCGATCACCTTGCCGGCAGCGTCGAGCAGGATCGGGATCAGGTTGAGAAGGGCTTGGAAGATAGAACCGATGGCGTCCATGACGCCGCTAAACATCTCCTGGACGCCCGTCCAGACCTTGCTCCAATCGCCGCTGAACAGTCCGGCGAACACGTCGAAGATGCCCTGTATGACCTCCATGACGCCGTTGAAGATGCCCTCCCACATCCCGACCATGATCTTGAGATAGCCGATGATGTCGCCGCCGAAGGTCTTCCAGAAGTTCTCGAGCATCCCGAGCGCGCCCTTGACGATCACCTGGATATCGGCGAAGACGGTGGAGAAGGTCTTTTCGAGGTTCGAGATGTCCTTGCCGAGGCCCGTGGCCGCACCGCCCGCCCCGCCCGATCCAAAGCTCGGGAGCAGGCCGCTGATGAAGCCCTCGACGGTCGTAATCGCGCCCGGGAGGGCGTCGGCCATGTCGGAGATGAGCGGTCCGAAGGTATCGACTAGGCCGTTGATCCAGCCCTGCAGGGTCGCAATGATCGCCGGCATGTCATCGCCCAGCTGAGTGAGGACCGGCCCCACTGCATCCATGATGTTGTCGAAGGCATCGGCGAGTCCCGGGGAGCACCGCCTGTACGATCTTGTCCGTGATGGCCCCGAGCTTGACCATCGCCTCGGTGACCTTCGCGTGCGCCGCAGCGAGCTTGCCGGCGCTGGTATCGGCGTAGGCCTTAGCTTGGCCCCCCGCAGCTTGCTGGATGACGCCGAGCGCGGCGGTCGCGGTAGCTTGTAGGTCCGCTGCTTTGGCTGCCTTGATCTGTTCGGGAGTAGCGTGCTTGTGCGAGGCGGTCAGCTTGTCCATCGCGGTCGTCACGGGCGCGACCACGATGCCGAGCTTCTTCAGTGCGCCAGTGTTCCCCTCCTGGGCCTTCATGACGATCGTGGTGGCCGAGCCGAGATCAATGCCCTTCAGGCGTGCCAGGTCCATCGCCTCGGCCTGGTCCTTCTGCGCCTGGGAAACGTTGTGCGTGACGCCCACGAGCAGGGCCATAGACGAGCGCTGGTCGTCGGCGCTGAAGCCGTACTTCAGGTTTGCGCTGATCTGGGCGTTGATGGCATCGATGTTGTCCTGCGCAGCCGGCACGTTGTTCTTCAGCGCCGTGCCCAACTGAGCGGTGGAGACCTGCGCGTCCTGATAGGCCTTCTCGCTGTCCTCCAGGACGCCAATGAGCTTGCCTGCGGCCCCCTCTATGGCGTTGAATGCGGCGATGCCGGCGCCCACCGCGATGCCCGACATGATGCCGCCGAACTTCGACACATGGCCGCTGGCCTCGTCGAAGGACTTGCCCATCTTGCCGGTCGAACTGCGGGTCTTCGACTCGGCCTCAGACAGGCCCTTGGAGTAACCGGAGCCTTCCAGGCCCAGCTTGACGAGCAACTCGCCGATGGTCATGTGTGCTCCCTGCGAGTAGGGGGGCTGCCATCGGTCACCACTCGCACTCAGACCGAGGCAGGTTCGGGAGCCGGCCCTTGGCCGGCGTGGTTAGTCCGTCTTCCCTCTCAAGAGCTGCGCAGCGAGCTGCTGCGCCTTGGTGACCGCAAGGTCAAGGCCAGCGGCATCCATTGGGCCGGCACTGTCGACGAAGAGCGCCGTCCCGATCAGGATCCCGGTGGCCAGGCCGGCGCGAAAGCCGCCAGCAGCCGCCTCGCCCGCCAGGGCGGCGAGATAGTCAGTGAGCGGCAGCCCGCCGACCGTCACCGCCTCGCCGCTAGCAGCGTTGGCCACATTCATGGCCGCGGCCGCCTGTCGGCGTGCAGCGCCGCAAACACCAGCGCCAGAGACAACGCCAGCCCCAGGCCCATCAGCACGATGCCGATGGCCAGAGCGATGCTCCACTGGACCAACTCGAACGGTGTCATGGGCGTGGCTCCTTGCTAGGCGATAGGGAAGATGCGCGCGGATCCGTGGGGCTCAACTTAACGAGCGCCGACACGTCGCAGCCCGGGGCGGGCAGGATCCGCGCGAAGTTCGGCGTCATGGCTGCCCGTGCCCGAAGAGACGCCAAGCCGCGGGGTTTACCGCCTCGAGGTTGCGCTTCGCCTCGGCGACGCGGGCCTCATACGCCGCTTGCTCGGCCCGCGAGCGGTGGTGAGGGAAGTCGGGGCCGCCGTTGCCCTCGGTGACCGCATCCAGGAACGCCCCCGCCGCTGCACTGACCGCTCGCCGCTGCGCGAGTCGATATTGCGTGCGGCATCGCGGCGTGCAGTAGGTCCGCGGCCGGCTGCCCACGACGCGGAGGATCGGCCCGCCGCAGTGGCGGCACAGCTCAGCCATTCCGGTACCTCGGCGTCAGCAGCCGGGCCATTTCGCTCTCCCTCTCATCGGCCGGGAGTGGCAGCGCCGCGACGCGCGGCCGGCTGGCGGGCGTCGCCCCGAAGTCGGCGAGGATCGCCCGGAGGCGGCGCCAGGCATCGTCGCGAATCGCAACGGCCGGATTGGCGCGCACCATCTCGGAGCCCGTCGCGGTCTTCGTCGCGTAGGTCAAGCCCTTCTTGGCCACGATCGCAGCGGCCTCGACGTAGTCGGCCAGGGCGACGCAGAGCAGCCCCAATGCGGTCGTGTCGGTGACCGCGAGAATGCGCTGCGCTGTCAGCAGCGCGACGGCGTCGGGCCAGTAGGCCCGGGCTCGTTTATCCGTCAGCCAGGCGGGCGGCTGTGCTCCGACTTCGACCAGCGGCGGCTCGGGCTCGGCTCGGTTACGGCGCTCCGGATGATGGGCGGCCGAACCGTTCAGGACTTTGAGGGCGGTCGGTTTACGCGGAGGCACGGTCTAGCCTCCAGCCTGCGGAGCCGCCGGCCTTTTCCCGGCCGCGCATTGGGGACGCGCATGCGCCCTGGGCGTTACGGTATCCGACGATCCCGAAAAGGCATTCTTCGACCCGCCCCCGTTCTTGCCGGCGGCGTAGTCGGTGCGGCGCTTGCTGTTGATCGCGTCGCGGTTCCGGGCGCGCCATGCGCGCGTCGCTGCGACCGGATCGCGCGGCGAGCATGCCAGGCAGAAGGCGCGCGGCCTGCCCCGGCCAACCTGGGAAGGCAGAGGCGAATGGCAAGCGCGGCACTCAGTCATCGAAATGTTTCTCCCGGAAAAGGGGCGTGACGGTATACGACTTCCTGAAAAGACAGCGCAGCCCCCCGCCACCCCTTGCCCCAGCCCGGCCAGCCGGCCGGAGCGGCTCGAGCGCTCGCTTGTGTGCGTACTCGTTCATCTCGTGCCCGTTCAAATGGGGCGGGCGGACCGGGGAGGCTGCCAGGCCCGCCCGACGATGGCTAGACCAGCGTGCCGGGTGTAGCCGTCATGGCCTCCCAGATCGGCGTCACCGTAGCGCCAGAGGTATGGGGCGCCCGGTCGGTGCCGTTCCAGGCGCGCTGCACCTGAACGGTCACACCGGCGGCCGGGTAACCCATGCCGCGGCCCATGTCCGCGCGCCCGACAACCGGCGAGGTCGCGGACACAACGCCGAATTCCTCGGAGTCGATTTTGAGGGCGGGACTGTTCGGGGCAGCACTCAGCACCAAGACGGTGTCGGTCGTGCCGACCGATACGTTCAACGTGATTGCCATGTTGTCTGTCTCCTAGAACTCGAGGTGGTACGGATGGCGGACCTGGTTGAGGTGTATTCCGTTCCAGCTGAAGGAAGTCACGCCCTCGAACTGATAACGGTCGGCAAGCGCTTGGTGGAGTTGGTTGAGAGCCGCTTCGATCCGACGGTCCGCAAGATTGGCCAGGCCGACCACCCTCGTACGCTCCTCGGCCCGTACGATCGGGTCGAGCCGCTCTTGTGCGGCCGCCCAAACGTCTCGGGCGAGCTGTATCTGATCCGCGACGGCCGCAAGGCGTTCGCTCGTCTCCGCGACCGCGGCCGTGATCGCGCGCTCGCGATCAGCAAGCGCCGCTACCTGGCAGTCGTTACCGCCGCCGCTGACGGCAGCGAGTCGCGCGTTACGCAGCTCCTCTTTGACCCTGCCGAGCTCGCCGCTCAGGGTGTCGGCATGGCCGCGGATCTGTGCGCCGCGCTGAGCCCAATCATTGAATTTTTGCTTCGCCGCTTCCGCCTCACGCTCGGCGAGCTCTCGGGGCGTTTCCGTGGTTGTGGTCATGTCAGCCTCCGTATGGGGTTAGTGCCGGCGGGCGGCACCGGCAGAGTCCGCTCGGCGGTGGAGTCACCCGCCCGGCCGTCCGACGGCGTTTCGGTAACCCGTGGCCCGAAACAACCGTGAGCGGTTCGATTGATGGTCATCGCGGGCCGCGATTGGCCCGGATGAAGGCGGCAGCGCTTGCTGTGCCTAACCGCTGCCGTTCGCCCGGGTCCCGTTCGTCAGCGGCAGCCTTGGCCAGCCCAATGTGCCGAAGGCTCGTCTTTCGGCCGGACTTCACCATGTCCCCACGAGCCGGCAGGGGCTCGTTCGCGGCTTGGATGTACGGGGCGAGCTCGGCCTCAGGCACGACGTCCATCGCCGCGCGGTCATCGCGGAGGACGGCCGTTTGGATCAGGGTCGAGCGCACGCTCTGGACTGTGGCGATCGACTTCCGGTGGTCGCCGGTCGGCGCGCTCTTCAGGCGAACCAGAGCGTCGGCGGTCGCCAGGATCGCGTCACCCAATGGGCTGGGGTTGCCGGTGACGGACTCGGCGGGGGGAGTAGTCATACCTATCTCCTATCGGTTTCGTTGGTTCGCTGCTCTCGCGGTCGCGTCCTGCTCGGCCGGGCAAGCCCGCCGACTCTGACGTGCCGCCCATCGAGGGCGAACGTGAGATTGCCGGAAGCGCCGGCGCGGGCCCGTAGCCTGCGGTTGTATGTGGGGCGCTCGGGCGGGAAATGGCGAAAACCCGCCCGAGCATGGGCAGCGACCGGCTCATTGCGTCGTCCCGAGACACGGCCAGAGTCATATCCATGGCGGCGTCTCCTCGGGCTTGCTGGCCGCGGGCTCCGGGAAAGGCACGCGAAGATGGAGTCGCTCTGTCTCGCGTGCGCGCGCGGGGGATGACACTACTGGCGTGACTGGCGACACTGACGGCACAGGGGCTACAGTCCCGCCACTACCGCCACTACCGCCAGTAAGACCACTCTCCCCAGGATAACGACCCGGAAGACACCAGAGAGCCTGCCGAGGAAAGCCGTGCGAGACGCTGGCGATGCACGCCTTCGACCGGGCCCGCTCCAGCGCTCGCAGGGCGTGTCCTGCCTTCACGCCCTCGCGCTTCACGTCGACAGAGTTGGCGTAGCCCCCGACGCTCTCCAGGTAGTCCGTCATCCAGCCCGCAGCCTCGCCGGTCGCGGTGCGGTCCTCCGGGCCCTCGCTGGCAGACTGGACCAGATCGCGGATGCCGCGGTCGATGTCGGCGCCCCAGCGGATCCGGGTCGCCCAGATCACATCTCCGTCGAGCTCGCCCACGCGCACGCCCTCGATCGTGAGGCTGAGCGTGGGCAGGTCCACTCTCCCCAGGTTGTTCTTCGGCTCGCCCAGCAGCAGCCGGCCGTCGTCGTCCGGGTCCTTCAGCATGAATAGGACCGCCCGCGCCACGGCCGGAAACGCGCGCGACGCCATGAGCATCGACAGCGGATCCGTCGACATGCCCTTGTTGACGTGGATCAGGCCCAGCACGACGCTGTTCGTCCGATCGGCCAGGGCCACGAGCGGCTCGAGCGCGCGGCGCACTTCGGCGTCCTTATGAGTGTCCAGCGCGGCATCGAGCCGGGACAGGAGCGGGTCGAGGATGACGAGGGCGGCATCGTGCTCGGCTATCAGCTCACCCAGCGCCGGGATGTCGGCCGGCAGATTCAGGACGCCGGGGATGTTGTCAGCGGTCACCACGTCGACGCGGTAGACCCGGCTGAGATCGGCGCCGGCGGCTATCAGCCGCGGCACGATCACCTGTTCCCAGGGGTCCTCCGAGGCGCAGATGATGACGCCCTTGGGCTTGCCGAAGTAGATGCCGGGGAGCGTGCCCCGGGAGATCTTCGCTGCCAGGTCGAAAGCCCACGTCGACTTGCCGATGCCCTCGCGGCCGCCGAGCAGATCGAAGGTGCCCAGCCCCAGCCTCTCGTCCCAGAGCCACTTGATCGGCCGCGTCTTGATCCGTGCGGCGGGGGTCGTTCGGAGGCTGCGCCTCCCCGCAGGAGGGACGAGCCCGGCGGGCCCCGGCACGGCGTCGCCGCCATCGCCCGGCAGCGTGATCGGCAGCGGCCAGAGGTTGATCGGCGGCTCGACTACATCGTCAGCATCTTCGCCGTCGGCCGCGCCCGCGGACTCGTGTAGCACCGCCCCGGGATCCGCAGCGAGAGCGCGAAGGTCGAAAGGCTGCGCGGTCATGCTGCGGCCTCGTCTCGGAGCCGGCGCAGAATCTTGAGGGCGCGCACGATGGGCTCGCCGATCGTGGAGAAGTCAATGCGTCCGATGTCTGACCAGTAGATCGATGATTCGTAGGCGCAATCGAGCGCGGCCAAGACTTCGGCCAATTCTCCCGCCTCCAGACGGATGCTGGCAGGCCCGGGCTGACGATGGCGCGCAGTCATCGCCCGGCCCCTTCGATGAAGTCGCGCACGGCGCCGGCCGGAACGAGACGCCGGCGGCCGACGCGGAGGCTTCGCAGCCGTCCAGCCTCGAGCTGGCCGTACAGCGCCGAGCGGCCGAGCCCGAGCATGGCCGCGGCCTGGCCAACACTCAGCAGCCGGTCTGGAGCGGCTTCCGTGGCCGCTGCCTCAGCCCGAACGGCGGCCAGGAGCGCGGCCACGAGCTGCTCAGTCGCGGCTTGGATCGCAGCCTCGTGCTGGGGTGTCATCCGAGGCCCTCGGCGGCGTCCAGGAGTTCACGAGAGGCACGGGCGAGTCGCTCAAGGGCCGGGTCGCTGCCCGACAAAGCTGCTAGGTATCGAGCCGCAAGCCGCGGGGTGACACGGATTGAGTTCTCGACAGCCGAGACACGCCCCACGGTGCAGCCGAGTCGACTCGCGATCTCCCTCTGTAGAACGCCGTGGCGAGCCCGCTCCGCTCGGAGATCGGCCCCGGTGTAGTGGTTCATGGAGCGTTTATACGGAGTGGAGTCTTTCTCCCCGACTGAGGCGCCGAAGGTCAGTACCGTTCTGTGCCTAGCGGCTCAGCAGCCCCCGAATCTCTTGTGCTTTCTCGGCGACATAGTGTCGAGTCGTTTCTGCGCGGGCGTTGCCGTATTCGCCGCGGGCGATCGACAACCAACGCTCTCCGCTCACGTCGTGCCGATACCACCAGCCGACCCACAGCGGGATATCCGCGTCGGAGCGCTTGGGTACCCGGGGCGTGGGCGGCGTGGAGTAGCGCAGGATCTCTAACCGCCCCAGTTCGTGGGCGGCGTCAAGAGCGGCGAGAGCCGCGCCCGTACTGCGGCCCTCGAGGGTCTCGTACCACGGTGCGGCACCCACGCCTTGCAGGGATCGCGTCAGGTGCGAGACGCCGGCAGCATCCTCAAGGATCGGGCGGGCTGCGGCCTCAACGGCGTCCATGAGCGCGTTTGGCACCCCCGGATGCTTTGACCGCTTGTGAAGATCCCGGATGGCAGCGCCGGAGCAGGAACCGAGAAGCTTCGTGACTAGCCAAGGCCAGTCCTCAACCATCGGGATGCTAGCAAGGCATGCCCGTAGCGCCGTCTCCGTTTCTGCGACCCAGGATTCGACGCACTTGTCGTCAAGCCGATGCCGGTCCTTCGGAAGTGCGCCGACGCGCTCGGCGATCAGCCGCTCCACTGCCGGGTGATTGACGAACAACCCGGCAGCTGTGAGCTGCGCCCGGGCTTGCCGAACCTGGCCCCAGGTGTTCAGACCGTCCGGGTCCTGCTCCCCGCCGCTCACGACGCACCGCCGTTGAGCGCCCGGTCCAGTGCGTCAGCGACGCGGCGCGGGCCTTCGGCAACGCCGTGCCCGTAGACGTCCAGGGTGATCGATGGGCTCGCGTGGCCGAGCATGTCGGCCACGTCTCGGACCGGTACGCCGGCGCTCAGGCTCAGGGTCGCGGCCGTATGCCGGAGGTCGTGCAGCCGGAGCCGGCCGATTCCGGTCCGTCGCACGAGGGCGGACCATGCCGTCGTCACGGTCTCCGGGTGCCAGAGTCGGCCGATCGGATCCGCGAAGACGAGCCCATCGCGGTCCTGCCAGGCGGTCCCCGCGGCCTCGCGCTCGAGGGTCTGCGCCGCGGCCTGCCGGTGGAGAGCGTCCCGGGCGAGCGCCGGGAGGGCGATCATCCGATGCGCCCGGCGTGACTTCGGCTCGGCGACGGCGTAGCCGCCGGCGGCGGAGCGCGCCAAAGCCCGCGCCACGGTGAGCGTCCCGGCCGTCTCGTCAACGTCTGTCCAGCGCAGTGCCAGCAGTTCGCCGCGGCGGAGCCCGGTCGCGATCCCGAGGGCGACGAGCGGCCCGAGCGGATCGTCCGCCACGGCTGCAAGGAATACCCGCACCTCGTCGCCGGTGAGCGCCCGCCGAAACGGCTCCGCCGTTCGCGGTGCCCGGGCAAGCTGCGCGACGTTGCGGGCGATCAAACCGTCTCGGGCGGCGTCCGTGAGGCAGACCACGAGGATCCTGCGGACCAAGGCCGCCGTCGATGGGGCCGAGCCGGCGTCGATCATGCCAGCCGTCATCATCTCGACGTCAGAGGGCCGGAGGCGGCCCAGCTCGGCGCGGCCGAGTGCCGGGATGACGTGGTGCCGGATCGCGACCCGGTAGGCGGTCAGAGTGGCCGGACGAACGCGGTGCGCGACCATTGCGAGCCACCGCTCGCCCCAGTTCGCCACGGTGGGCGTCCGCCCTCCGGTTGCGCGCTCCGCCCGGGCGTCCTTGAGCTTGCGCTTGATCTCAGCGTCGGTCTTGGCGGAGAGGTAGCGCCGGACCGGCTCACCCGTGAGGGCGTGCGGCACGGTAATGGCGGCGCGGAGCCGGCCGTCCGCCGTCGTGTAGATCGTGCCGTCCCCGTGGCGTCCGCGTTGGTGGCTGGTAGACTCGGCCATGTCGCGTGCCTCCTGGCAAGGCTGCGAACCGGGCGGCCTTCGGCGTCTACCGGGGGCCGTCCGCCACCGTCCGTACGGCGGTGTCCGTACATGATGCCACTTTCGCTGCCAGTGTGCGCGTATCGCGCTACTCCAGGTAATCCTTGAGCTTGCGGCTCCGGGAAGGGTGGCGCAGCTTGCGCAGGGCCTTGGCCTCGATCTGGCGGATGCGCTCGCGCGTGACGTTGAACTCCTTACCGACCTCCTCGAGTGTTCGGGCCCGGCCATCCTCCAGCCCAAACCGGAGCTGGAGAACTCGGCGCTCACGGCCGGTCAGCGAATCCAGCACCGCCTCGACCTGCTCCTTGAGCAGCTGATGTGAGGCCGCCTCCGCCGGCGCCAGCGCTCCGCGACCCTCAATGAAGTCGCCCAGGTGCGAATCCTCCTCTTCTCCGATCGGCGTCTCGAGGCTGACCGGCTCCTGGGAAACCTTGATGATCTCGCGGACCTTCTCGGGGGTGACCACCACTTCCTGGCCCTTGCTCATCGCCTCGGCGATCTCATCCACCGTCGGCTCCCGGCCCATTTCCACAAGGAGAGAGAGCGAGACGCGGTGGAGGCGACTGATAGCCTCCACCATGTGGACCGGAATGCGGATGGTGCGGGCCTGGTCGGCGATGGCGCGAGTGACGGCCTGGCGGATCCACCACGTCGCATAGGTGGAGAACTTGTAGCCGCGCTCGTAGTCGAACTTGGCGACTGCCCGGATCAGGCGGTTGATCGTCTCGACCATGTGGACCGGGATCCGGATCGTGCGGGCCTGGTCCGCGATAGCGCGAGTGATGGCCTGGCGGATCCACCACGTCGCATACGTGCTGAACTTGAAGCCCTTCTCGTAGTCGAACTTCTCGACAGCGCGGATGAGGCCGATGTTGCCTTCCTGGATCAGATCGAGGAACGACATGCCCCGGCCGATGTATTTCTTCGCGATCGACACGACCAGCCGCAGGTTGGCCGACGTCAGCTGCTCGCGCGCGTCGCGGCCGATCCTGACGAGCTCGCCGCGGCGGTGGGCAAGCTTCGTGCCGGCCGGTACCTCCGGGTCGTAGCCCATGCGCTTGAGCAGGTCGGCATCGTGGCCGCCCTCGATCCAGCGCTGCAGCGCCGGGTGCGCGACGGCCTCGCGCGTCCACTGGTAGATGGCCCACAGGCCAACGTTGTCGCGCGAGTCCAGGTCGCCGTTGTGCACGGCGAAATAGGCGCGATCCAGCAGGGCCAGGAACGCATCCGCGGAGAGCGAGTCGTTGTAGTGAGTGACGAGATGCCGCGCCTCCCTGAGGAGATCCTTCGTCCCTTCGCTCGCGGCGTCCTTGCCCGCCTTGACGAGATGGAAGTCCGGCGTGGGGACGAGCAGGTCCGCCGCGTCCTCGGAACGGACCGCGTCGCCAACCATGCGGGCCGACTCGGCGGCAAACGGCAGCCTGTATTGCGGCTTGATCGTCCGCGTCTTGTGCTCGGTGTCGTGATGCGTCCACTCGTGGAGAGAGACGATCCCCTTCCAGGGCTCCTCGACCATCTGCTCGCCGAGCTCGATGGCCTTGGCCAGGACGACCTCCTCTTCGGCCGTGAGCAGGGCGACCTTGCCGATCTCCTTCAGGTACATTCGGACCGGGTCGTCGATCCCGATCATGTCGGCGCTGAGAGCCTCGAGCTCCTCGGGCGTCGGCTCCTCGAGCGCCTCGGCGTCGAGCTTGGCCGGGACCTCGCCCGGGATCCGCAGCTCGACCCCGACCTCGTCCTCGACGACCTCCACGCCCAGCTCGACCGTGTCGTCATCGAGGGCGTCCGGCGGCACTACATCGTCGTCAGCGAGCAGCTCATCCTCGTCGAGCGGCTCGTCGTCATCGACCGAACGTCGCGGGCGGACGCCGGCCAGCTTGGCCTCCTCGAGGTCCGCCTTGCGGCGGCCGCCGCCGGAGAGAGCCACCTCCACGAGCTGCTTGTCCAGGGGATCGGTCATCGGTGTCCTCCAGCGGTTGTGAGATTGCTCACTAGTTCGCGGCGTCGGTGTAGCAAGCCTTGGGCTTGTGTTAGATCACGTTGTAGTTCGCGCAGCCTGACAGCCGCCTCTCGGTCGCCAGCCGCCTCGGCCTCGTTCAGTTCCCCTGCGTTGAACCGGATCTCTTCTTCCAGCCGGTCCTCCTCCAGGGCTATAAGGCACTGATCCACGCCATTGCGGATGTGGTCGCCATCAAGCGTGGTTGGATCGTTGGGATCTCGATCGGCGTATACCGCAACAGCCAGGCTGTGCAGTTCGGTCGGCAGCGACTCCAGGAAACGCATGCGCTCGAAGCGGCCGGGACCGCCGGCCTCCCGGTCGCGTTCGCGGTCGGCCAGCATCGCGGCCAGCAGCTCGCGGGCCGGGGTGCTGGGGAGCTGCGCCTTCTGCGCCGCCAGCGTCTCGGCGACCCGTTCCTGCTGCTCCGGCACGAGCAACAGCAGCCGCAGCAGCTTGCGCTCGTCGAGCGATACGGCCCGCAGCTCCGCCTTGGTGTCGATGGCGTCCGGGGCCGATATCACCGAGTCGGCCGTAAACCGACCGGGCGTGTTGGAACTCGACCGACCGTCCGCTGTCTGGCGAGCGGTGGCGGCGGGCGCTCGCATCGCCTCGAGCAGGACCCGGTCTTCGACCCCCGTCCGGCGGGCCAGCGTCTGGAGATAGACGTCTCGCACGACCGGATCGCGGATCTCGCGCAGCAGCGGCACCAGCGCCGCGACCGCGTGGCGCTTGCCTTCCGGCGTGCGGACGTCGTGCGCGGTGGCGTAGTAGTCGATCAGAAACTCCACGATCGGCTGGGCCGTGCGCACCGCCTCCCGCCAGAGATCGGGCGCGTCGCGGATGACCTCGTCCGGATCCTTGCCCGCCGGCAGGCGGGCGACGCGCACGCGCGTGATCTCGATGCCGGTCTCTTCGGCCGCGAGAGAGCCGATCAGCCGGTACAGTTCCTCGCCGCCGATCGAGCCGGCATGCTGACCGGCCGGGTCGACGTCGTAGGCCAGCACGATCTCGCGCGCGTAACGGGCGATGACCGCCACCTGCGCCGGGGTGAGAGCGGTGCCCAGCGATGCGACCACGTTCTCGAAGCCGGCCTGGTGGGCCATGAGCGCGTCGGTGTAGCCCTCCACGATCACCGCCTCGTCCCGACGGCGCATCTCGTTGCGAGCTCGCTCGATCAGGTACAGCGTGCGACTCTTGTCGAAGAGCGCCGTCGCGGGGGAGTTCAGGTACTTGGGCGCGTTCGAGTCCGTGGCGGTGCCGGGGGCCGTGCCGGCCGTCCCCGGCAGCACGCGCCCGCCGATGCCCACGGGCGCTCCGGCCGCGTCGCGGATGGGGAAGATCACTCGCGAGCGAAACTTGTCGTAGGCGCCTCGCCCGCCGGGGCGCTGGCTCGTCAGGCCCACTTCCGCGAGCTCCGCCACCGCCACGTTCCGGCGGGCCTGGAGCATCTTGATCATCTGATCCCAGCCGTCCGGCGCCCAGCCCAGCTGGAAGCGCTGGACCGTCTCGTCGGTGAAGCCGCGGCCATGCAGGTATTCGAGCGCGGGAGCGCCGGTCTTCGACTGCGTCAGGACGGCGTGGTAGAACGCGATGGCCTGCTCGAGCACCTCGCGCAGTCGAGCCTTTCGGGCGTCCTCGCGGCTCGTCCGCTCGTCGACTTCGATGCCGGCCCTGGCAGCCAGCCTCTTGAGCGCCTCTGGGAAGGTCAACCCATCGCGGCGCATCACGAAGCTGAAGATGTCGCCGCCCTCGCCGCAGCCGAAGCAGTGCCAGGTGTCCCGCGCCGGGGTCACGACGAAGCTGGGGGTCTTCTCGCCGTGGAACGGGCAGAGCCCCTTGTACGTGGTGCCGGCCTTCTTGAGCTGCACCTGCTCGCCGACGATCTCGAGGACCGACAGCTTGGTCTTGACTTCTGCGGCAACCCCAACAGCCAAACGCATCTCCTGCTTATCAGACGGCCGGCGCGCCCCGAACGTTCGCTATTCGTCGTCTCCGACCGAATGGACCGTCCGCCGACACCGCTCGAGCGGCGCCCGGGCCATCGGCCGACCACCCTGACACGACTAAGGGCCTGTCAAGTCTTGACAGGCCTTTGCAGGCAGATTCATACACCATTTCCCAGCATTTGTATACCCCGGGGGGGTATTGACATGTCAAGAGCTCGACTACCGGACCGCGCCCGCCATCCGCTCGCGCAGCAGCCGGCGCCGGACCCGGCAGGCACGATCCGTCCGGGCCGGAGAGAATGACCAGACCGGCATCCAGCGCCCCACTCCTGGCCGGCCGATCGTCGTTGTCCGTTCAGCGCAACCGGCCAACCTCAGCCAGCGCGCTTGCGCGCTGTTCGATCCCTGGCTCACACTGCCCGATCTACGGAGACGGAGGAGCGATCGTTTGGACGAGCTGACGCGTCGACCCGGCGTGTCCTCGGGAGCCGAACCGCCGGTCGTCGTGGGTTCGCGCCGAGCCGATCGCCCGGGCAAGCCTCAAGCACGGAGCTTGCGGGCGCGCGTCCGGGCGATCCTCGAGACGGCACTGCCGAGGGGCGCCCTGATCCTCGCGTCCGTCACCTTCATCGGCTTCGTCATGGGCCTGCTCGAAACCAAGGCCCTGGCGCACCAGTTCGGCGCGGGGACCGACACCGATGCCTTCAACGCGGCCTTCGTGCTACCGCAGTTCGTGCTCGAGGTCCTGGTCGTCGGCGGCATGATCGCCTCTTTCGTGCCGCTGTTCGTGGGGCTCCGCGACCAGGACCGCCAGGACGCCCTGGCCTTCGGCCGGACGATCCTGACGCTGTCGGTCCTGGTCATGGCCGTGGCGGTCGGGATCATGTTCGTATTCGCGCCGCAGTGCGTCTCGTTCGTGGCACCGGGATTCACCGGCGGGCAACGTGACACGTGCATCAGCCTGTTCCGCATCCTGAGCGTGACCCAGATCGTCTTCGCCGCCACCTGGGTCCTGGGCGAGGTCCTGATCGCGGAGAAGCGCTGGCTCACCTACGCCATCGCGCCCCTCATGTACTCCGCCGGGATCATCGCCGGGACCCTTTTGCTGGGCGACGCGATGGGCATCTACGGCGCGGCGGTCGGCGCGGTGGCAGGAGCGTTCGCCTATCTGGCAGTCCGCCTGGCCGGTGTCTTCCGGGCCGGCTTCCGGCCATGGCCGCGATTCAACCTGCGGACGAAGGGTCTGCGGCAGTTCGCCGTGCTGATGCTCCCAAAGATGGTGAGCCAGCCGCTCGAGTCGTCGCTGATCGTGCTCTACTTCACCGCTCTCGCGTCGACCCTGGCGCCGGGCTCGTTGACAGACCTCACTTACGCCCGCAAGTTCCAGACCATGCCCGAGCTCGTCATCGGCGCCCAGTTCGCGATCGCGGCCTTTCCCGCCCTCGCGGCCGCGGCCGACCTGGGCGACAGACGCGCCTTTCGGAAGGTATTCGGAACGACGCTGGCGACGATTGCGGTTCTATCTACCGGCGCCGCCATGGGCCTGCTGCTGCTGGGCTGGCTCGCGGTTCGAATCGTCCTGGCCGGCGGGGCGTTCGACGCCGCGGACCTGAGCACCACGACGATGCTTGTCGGAGTGTTCGCCATTTCGATCCCGCTCGAGAGCATGGTCGAGCTCCTGGCTCGTGCCATCTACGCCACCAAGAACACGTTGATCCCCACGCTGGCCTCCGTCGCCGGCTTCATAGCCCTGTTCATCACCGCCCAGGACCTTGCCCCGGGGGCCGGTCTGCTGGCGATCCCGGCCGCATACGCCATGGGGATGGGCGTCAAGCTCGTGATCCTCGCCCTGGCGCTAGCGCCGCGGATGGACCGAATCGGCCGACCCGTGCCGGTGCCCGTCTGGACGCCTCCAGGCGTGCGGGTACGGCTGGCCGAGAGCCAGCCAGCGGGCGCGTACGCAGGCCGCGGCAGCGGGCGCGTGCCGAAGATGGCGCTCGGTCTGGCGGTCACGGCCTGCCTGGCCGCGGGCGGCCTCTACACGGCGACCCAGGCGCTGAAGGGAGCGAGCTTCGGCTACGCGCCCTTGGTCACGCCGTGGGCGCGGATACAGCCCACCGCCGAGCTTGCCACCGCCAGCCCCGCACCGTCGGCGATTGCAGGCCCGACCGCGACCGCTTCGGCGAACGGCACCCCGGCTGGGACCCCGACTCCGGCCGGACCGACCGCCACTCCGACCCCGCCCGGACAGTACGCCATGGATCTATATCAGCCGGGCGACTTCGTGGGCGAATTCAAGGACATCTGGTGCGTCCCGGCGGCAATGCAGACCATGATGAACATCATGAACGCGGGCGCCGACACCACCGAGAACACGCAGGCAAAGCTGTTCGACCTGGGCAATTCGATCGCAGAGAGTCGTAACGGCAGCCCGGATCCGGAGGGCCTGTCAGGGGGCCTGCAGCAACTGGGCTACGGCAAGTACCAGATCCAGACGGAGCCGACGATGGCGGCGGCGATCAAGCTCGTCGTCAAGCAAATCCGTGAGACGAACCGGCCGGCCGCGCTTTTCGTCTGGTACGGCTGGCACACCTGGGTCGTCTCGGGCTTCGTCGCCACGGCGGACCCGGCGCAGACGGACAGCTACACCGTCCTCTCCCTCTACATCGAGGACGTCTGGTTCGACCGGCATTCCACGCTCTGGAACAAGACCCGAGGGGGCTACTCGCGACCGCCCGACTCGCTGGTGCCGTACGGCGAGCTGTCCCAGGACTACAAGAAGTGGGACCAGGCGGTCTACTACGCCGGCAAGCAGAACCAGTACGTATTCGCGGTCCCCGTCAAGTAGCCCACCGGACGGCGCCGCGGGGGCTGTTCGACAGCCCGAAACCGAGGTTCCCGCCTGATCCCGGCTCGCAGGCGCTACGTCGGGCGCCAGGGCTTCGGCCCCGGCGCCCGAGCTTCGGCCCCGGCGCCCGAGCCGTTTCTCGGCGCGTCGCCATCGGGTAGAGTGGCGCCGGTAGTCGCCCCGTCACGATAGCCACAGCGAGGGAGCCATGACCGGAGAGCTGCTCAGATCCACTTCGGCCGAGGAGCCCTCGGTCGCCGCCTCCGAGATTGCCGTGGCCTCCCACGAGCGCGGCAGCGGCGGCGTGGCGATCCTGCTGGCGATCGCCGCGGTGGTGGCCGCCATCATCGGCGCTCGCGCCTCGATGGTCTCGAACGACGCCAACGACTCGTGGCAGTCGGCCCTGCGCACCGAGGTCAAACGCTCCGCCGCGGCGATGGCCGACGTGCAGACGCTGTACGAGTCCGAGCTGCCGGTGGCGATCGAGGCCCTGCAGGCGAAGGTCCTGGCGGAAGAGATGTCGTCGGCCCAGGCCGGTCAGAGCCCGGCGGCGCAACAAGCCCTGGCCGTGGAAGCCAGCGTGCAGAGCCAGCTCGTGACCGCGCTCTCGGCCGGGTTGGAGCTCGCTCAGAATTCCTCTTACGCGCTTCCGTCGGGAGGCTACGACCTCGGCAAACGCCTGGCCGACATAAGGGCGCGGAACCCGGATCTCGTGGCACTGAACCCCGACGGCATCGAGGCGGCCGGCGACCGCCTGGCCCAGAAGGCGGTGCTCCTGACCTACGCCCTCGTACCAACGAGCCTGTGCGCGCTCCTGGGCGTACTGGCCCAGCCGCTGCGGCGCGACCGTGGCTGGCTGCTCTCGAGCGGCTTCGCCGCGCTGCTGGTCGGCGTGGTCATGGCCGTCGGCACGGAGGTGCTGGCATGATCGCGCCCGACACGGCCGCCGAGCTGAACGCGGAGCGGCGCTTCGACCTGCTGGCCGCGGCCTTGATCGGGGCCGTTGCCATCCTTGCCGCTGTGCTGGCGGTGATCCAGATCGCCTCCGGCCAGACCGCCGGCCGCGCGCAGCTTCAAGCCGCTCGCCTGACGGCAGATCTATCGGCCCGGATCGAGATCAGCTCGATCGCCCAGGACTCGGCGCTCACCATGGCGCAGGCGGCCCTGGCCCTGTCGATTGCGGGAACGAGTAGGGAGATCGCCGGGCTGGCGAACAACGAGGAAGGCGCCTTCGCCGTCGGCCAGACCGAGCATCAGGCCTCAACCGACCTGGCCAGCGCTCTGAACGCCACCTCGGGCACCACCGGGGGCTCGCCACTGGACGCATATACCGCCGGCCTCCTGAAGGCCACCACTCAGGATCTGTGGAACGAGGTGACGGAGCAGAATCGCCAGGTGGACATCGCCAACGACGCCGGCACGCGCAACTCCGCCTCGATCCTGGGGCTCTCGTTCCTGGCCCTGGCCGGCGTGCTGATCGGCCTGGGCGCGGTGCTGCGCGAGGGCCGCGCAGGGTGGATCGCGCTTTCGTTCGCCGGCTTCATGACATGCGCGGCCGGGACGCTGGCCGTTCTCGCGGCGATCTGAGCCACCGGGCTAAACTCGCCCGGGCGTCCGGCCATCGATCTTGAGAGCGGGAGGCGTCACGTGGGCGAAGGCAGCGGGGCATTTGCGTACGGGATCCTGGGCGCGGGACGGCAGGGAACCGCGGCCGCGTACGATCTTGCCGTCCGGGGCGAGGCCGCGTCGATCGTCCTGGCCGACGTGGACGAGGCGCGTGCCGAGGCGGCGGCGGCGCGAGTCAACGAACTGGCCGGGCGTGCCGTCGCCGGCGGCCTGCGTCTCGACGTCACCGACTCCCCTGCCCTGCTGGACTACCTGCGGCCCCTGGACGCCGCGATCGGGGCGATCAGCTACAAGCTCAGCCTGCGCCTGACGGAGGCGGCCATCGAGGCGAGGACCGACTGGTGCGACCTGGGCGGCAATACCTCGGTGGTCCGGGAGCAGCTCGCGCTCGACCACCGGGCCCGAGCGGCGGGCATCCGCATCGTGCCCGACTGCGGCGAGGCGCCCGGCCTCGCCAGCAACCTGATGGCCTACGCCATGTCGCTGCTGGACGAGCCCGAAGACCTGGTCCTGCTCGACGGCGGCCTGCCGCTCCACCCGACTCCGCCGTGGAACTACCGCCTGACCTTCTCCATGGACGGGCTGACCAACGAGTACGCCGGTGGCAGCACCTACATCCGCGACGGCCGACCGGTCGAAGTCGACTCCTTCGACCCGGCCGAGTACGAGCTGGTCGACCTGGGCGAGCCGGTCGGCACGCTGGAGGCTTTCTCGACGGGCGGCGCATCGACGACCCCCTGGACGCTGGGCAAGCGGCTGCGCTCCATGCGCAACAAGGTCGTCCGCTACCCCGGCCACGTGGCCGTCTGGAAAGGCTTCATGGAGGCGGGACTCTTCTCCGAAGAGCCGATCCGCGTCGGCAACCAGGATGTCGTGCCGCGGCAGGTCTTCCATGCGCTGATCGAGCCGCAGATCCGCGCCGACGAGAGCGTGGACGACATCGTCATCGCCCACGTCATCGTCACGGGGCGCAAGGCCGGCCGGCCGACACGAGCGGTCGTGGACATGCGCGTCGTGCGCGACCGCAAGCTCGGCTTCTTCGCCATGGAAGAGACCACCGGCTGGCATGCCGCGATCGTCGCCCACCTCATGGCTCGCGGCCGGATCGCCCTGGGCGCGGCACCGGTGGAACTGGCTACGGACGGCGCCGAGATGGTGGCGGAGCTGCGGGCCCGCGGGTTCCCGGTCACCGAGTCCGTCGAGCCGATCGCCTAGACGGGCGCGACCGGCGCAGGTCGGCAGCGGCGCAGAAGCAGCAGCGCAGAAGCAGCAGCGCAGGCGAGTCCGGCGCAGGCGGGTCACCCGACCCGTGCTGCGGCGTGGCCGTATGGTCAGTGGCGGAACGAGACGGCCAGCGCCTTATCGATCGGCTCGGCCTGGTGTTCGAGCTCTGGGAGCAGCCGCTCCAGGTCCGCCAGGAAGAGGCCCGCCAGGTCGTGCGAGAAGCCATTCCGGACGACGATACGCAGCACGGCGAGATCCTCCCGATTGGCCGGGTACGTGTAGGCCGGCACCTGCCAGCCGCGCTCTCGGAGACGCCGCGACACATCGAAGACGGTGAAGTTGTCGATCTCCTCCTTCACCCGGAAGGCCACGACCGGCAATTCGCTGCCGTCGGTGATCAGCTCGAACGGCCCCATCTCAGCCAGCTTGGCGGCTACGGCGCCGGCCACGTCGCGGCAGACGGACTGAACCAGGCGATATCCGTCGCGCCCGAGGCGCAGGAACATGTAGTACTGGGCGACGATCTGGGCGCCCGGCCGGGAGAAGTTGAGCGCGAAGGTGGGCATGTCGCCGCCCAGGTAGTTGACGTGGTAGATCAACTCGTCGGGCAGGGACTGCTGGTCTCGCCACAGCACCCAACCGACGCCGGGGAAGACCAGCCCGTACTTGTGACCCGAGGTGTTGATGCTGGCGACGCGTGGCACGCGGAAGTCCCACTCCAGGTCGGGGTCCAGGAACGGCGCGATCATCCCGCCCGAAGCGCCGTCGACGTGGATCGGAACGTCGAGGCCAGTGCGCTCCTGCAGGCGGTCGAGAGCCGCAGCAATCTCGGCCACCGGCTCGTAGCTGCCGTCGAACGTGGAGCCGAGCACGGCGACCACGCCTATCGTGTTCTCATCCACCAGCGTCACCGCTTCCTCGCCGGTCAGGTGGAAGCGATCGCCCTCCATCGGCACGAGGCGCGGCTCAACCTCGAAGTAGTTAGCGAACTTCTCCCAGCAGACCTGGACGTTGATGCCCATGACGATGTTGGGCCTGTCCGCCGGCTTGCCGGCCGCCCTGCGCCTCTGCTGCCAGCGCCGTTTCATGGCCAGGCCGCCGAGCATGCAGGCCTCGGACGAGCCGACGGTCGAACAGCCTGGCGCCTGCGCCGGATCGGGCGCATGCCAGAGGTCGGCCAGCATCGAGACGCAGCGATGCTCGATCTCGGCCGTCTGGGGGTACTCGTCCTTGTCGATCATGTTCTTGGGCAGGCACTCGCTCATGAGCAGGCCCACTTCCGGCTCCATCCACGTGGTGACGAAGGTGGCCAGGTTCTGGCGGGCATTGCCGTCGAGCATCAGCTCGTCGTGGATGATCTGGTAGGCCGCCGCGGAGGACATCTCGCCGTCGGGGAGACGCCTGGCGGGAATGGGCGCCATGACCGAACCCTGCGCGAAGAGCGGGTTCACGGAAAGATGCTCGGCCGCGCGCCGTCGACGGTGGCTGGAACCCAACATCCGAGGATCCTCCTGTGCTCGATGGCCGCGGTTACTGAACGCGCCCGTGGCCGTCGCGATTGGCACGGCCTGTCAGAGGCGCTGCGCAACTCTAGCGCGGGGCATGCCGTTGCCATACTGCGGGCTGCCGCAGGACCGGCACGTACGTCGGGCATGAGGGTCGACACTCAGCCGGCAGTCAACTCGTGTGTGTGGCGGTCCCTCGAGGCCCGAAGCGCGGGGCCGGCGGCGGGGCGCGGCGCGGAGGAGGTGGCCCGGGGCAGGAGGCGGGGCACGCGAGGCGCGGCGCGCCGGGCCGGCGTCGGGGCGCGCATGGACCGCGCATGGACCGCGCATAAGTCGGCGATAAGGGCCGGCATTCATCCTGCGCCGGTGGATGACATCCGACTTGGCCTTGCCTTCCGGGCGGCGCGCATTCGGCGTCCCCCGCGCCAGCAGGATCTCGCCCAGATGGCCGGCGTCTCGGACTCGCTGGTCTCCCGGCTCGACCACGGCGAGTTCGCGCCGCTCTCGGTCGGAGCAGTTCGGGCTATCGCAGCCAGGTTGGGCATCCGCCTGGATCTCGTGGCCAGATGGCTGGCGGCGACCTCTATCGACTCGCGAGTGCTCGGCACGCCGCTCTCGGCGAAGGCGTTGCCGCCTGGATTTCCCGCCAGCCGGGCTGGAACGTAGTCGCCGAGGCCTCCTTGGCCATCTGCGGCGAGCGCGGCGTCGTCGATCTGCCCGCCTGGCACGCCGCCACTGGATCGGTCGTCGTCATCGAACTCAAGACGGCGATCGTGGACGTCGACGAAATCCTGGGCACCCTCGACCGAAAACGACGTTTGGCTGTCGAAATCGCAGCCGCGAGAGGGTGGCGAGCCCGTTCGGTTAGCGTCTGGCTGATCGTCGGCGACTCGCGCACCAACCGCAGGCGGGTCGGAGCGCGGACGTTGCACCCCGCGCGGACGAACCGGCACGGACGGTCGAGCGTTGTCGTTACCATGGCCGCATGTCAGAAGCCATCGGTGCGGCTGAGGGGCCATCTTCGTGAACGAGGTGGCATCGGAGACCGCCCCGGCCACAGCCCGTCGGTCGCTGTGGCGCCACAGCGATTACATGAGGATCTGGATCGCGGCGACCGTCAGCCTGATGGGCAGCCAGGTCAGCCAGCTCGCGATCCCGTTCATCGCGGCCGTTATCCTGGACTGCAGCCCCCTCGAGGTGGCCCTCCTCGGCACCGTCGAGATGGCGCCGTTCGTCCTCTTCACTCTGCCGGCCGGAGCCTGGCTGGACAGGGTGCGCCGCCGGCCGGTCCTCATCGCCGGCGACTTCGGTCGCGGTCTCGCCCTGCTTACCATACCGATCGCCTACGCGGCCGGCGCGCTAACGATCTGGCAGTTGTACGCCGTGGGCTTCGTGACCGGCTCGCTGACCGTCTTCTTCGACGTGGCCGACCAGTCTTACCTTCCGGCCCTCCTGGAGCGCCAGGATCTCGTGGAGGGCAACGCCAAGCTGTCGCTGTCGCAGTCCGGCGCCCAGATCCTCGGTCCCGGCTTTGCGGGCGGACTGATCGGCCTCGTGGGCGCGCCGTTCTCCGTCATCGCCGACGCCGTCAGCTTCTTCTTCTCCGGCGGGTTGATCTCGCTCATCCGCAAGACCGAGCCAAAGCCGGAGCGCCGCGTGGCCAGCGATGGCTCTTACACGAGCCTGCGCCAGGAGATCGCCGAGGGCCTGCGGTACGTGGTCGGCAGCCGCCACCTGCGCATGATCGCCGGCTCCACCGCGACGTCGAACCTGGGCACGAGCATCGCCTTCGCGACGTTCCCTATCTTCGCGTACCGGGAGCTGGGCCTGAGCGTGGCACTGGTCGGAACCGTCTTCAGCCTGGGCGCCCTCGGCGTCCTGCTGGGTGCCGTAGTCTCGCCCGGCCTTTCGAAGAGGATCGGCGTAGGACCGGCCATAGTGGCCTCCATGTTTCTCGGCGGGCCGGCCACGATCCTGATCGCGCTGATGCCGACGCATGTCCCCATGGCCGCCGCCCTGCTATTCGGCTCGGTGTTCCTTAGCGGCTTGAGTGCCGTGGTCTACAACGTCAACCAGGTGAGCTTCCGCCAGGCGATCACGCCTCTCGACATGCAGGGCCGCATGAACGCCACGATGCGCTTCGTGGTGTGGGGTACGCTGCCGGTCGGCTCGCTCGCGGGCGGCGTGCTGGCATCGTTCCTGCCCGTGCGGACGACCATCGCGATCGGCGCGGCAGTGGCAGCGACTGCGTTTCTGTGGGTCCTCTTCTCGCCCGTTCGCTCGCTGCGCGAGATCCCAAAGGACGACATCGCACACCCCAGCTGAGGGTGCGGCCGGCCGTGGGCCGAGCGGGCCAGCCGGCCGTGGGCCGGTGGGCTCCTCGCTCAGAGAGTGCGGATGTCGTGCCGGGAGTGGGCCTCCCTGATCTCGTCCGGGGTGAGGGTCGACTCGTTCACCCAGCTGACCAGGGTCCAGTGTCCTCCGACCGGCCAGCGCTGGAAGCGCACGCGGCCCAGCCTGACGGCCTTCAGCGACGCTCCGGGCACGACCGTAGACGTGAAGAGATGGCCGGCACGGCAGCGTGCGATCCGCTCGAAGCGTCCTCCCGATCGGGCGCCGGCCAGGAGCATGACGGCGACGGCGACGACGAGGATCGCCAACCCGAGCACCAACCCGAGCACCAACCCGATCACCATGCCTCCCTGGGCGGACCCCAGCTGCGACGTTCCTGGAAAGCCTACGCCCGCGCAGGCTGGGACGCGCGTTTGGCCCATGACCGGCGCCCATGGCCCGGGCTGACGCGCCGATGCGCACCCAAGGCAGAAGCCGCGGCCGGCGGGTCCGTACGTCTCCGCCGCTCACCCCCAGGACTGAGGGTCAGGCCGGCAACACCCGTCGCGGAAGACTTCGCGACGAGCCGGCACCCTCTTCGTAGACCCGTGAGCCATACTTCCGACATGACGACCGCCCTCGGGCACGACGTGCTCGGCCGCCCGACGCGGCCGCTGCCCGTCACCCACCTCGTACGGATCTCGCTGTACTGGCTGGGCATCTCGACGGTCTGGAGCGGGCTCGTCGACATAGTGAACGGGCGCCTCCAGTTCGCGGGGCTCGTCCCCAAGGGCCACGAAGGCATCGGCGCGTTCGAGATCGCCCTTCTTGGAATGGGGATCGCGATCGTCGTCCAACCGACCGTCGGCACCATCAGCGACTACACCATCACCCGTTGGGGCCGCCGCAAGCCGTACATCTTCATAGGCTCGGCCCTGGACGTGGTCTTCCTCGCGGGAGTGGCTACCTCCAACTCAGTCGCGGCAATCGCGGTCTTCGTGGCCCTGCTCCAGTTCAGCTCCAACTTCTCCCAGGGTCCCTTCCAGGGCTACGTGCCGGATCTCGTCCCGGCGAAGCAGGTTGGGCTCGCCTCGGGCCTCATAGGCCTGTTCCAGGCGCTGGGCAACATCACCGGCTACGTGATCGCGGCCGTGGCGGTCGCCACGAGCTCGGTCGACTCCAACTCGTTCCTCTACGGGACGCTGGCCCTCGGCGTCGTCGAGTTCACGTCGATGCTCGGCGTGGTCCTTCGGGTTCACGAGGGCGACCGCGTCAAGTCGCGCCACGGCCGCTCGTGGTTGTCGATCGCGGCCGAAGCCTGGGGCACGGACATCCTCCGGGAACGCAGCTTCCTGTGGCTGGTTGGCTCGCGATTCTTCGTCCTGGCCGGCGCCGCGTTCTTCCCTGCCCTGAGCACCTTCTACCTCGCCCAGGTCTTCGGCATGGACGCCTCGAGTACCGGCACTACGAAACTCCTCCTCCTGGCCATCGTGGCCGGCTGCCTGACGCTGTCCGTGCTGCCCGCCAGCCGCCTGTCGGACCACGTCGGCCGCAAGCCGGTCATCTACGGATCCTGCGTGCTCGGGTCCATCGGCCTGACCCTGGGAGCATTCGCCCCGATCCTGCCGATCGCGCTGCTCGGCGCCAGCCTGTTCGCCGTGTCGGCCGGCGCCTTCCTGGCCGTCGACTGGGCGCTCATGAGCGAGCTCGTGCCGAAGGCATCCACGGGACGCTACATGGGAATCTCCAACGTGGCGACGGCCTCGGCGGGCACCTTCACCCTGGCAACCGGCGGCGCGGTGGTCATGGACAACGTCAACCGCTGGCTCGGCTACGGAACCGGGCCGCGGGCCGCGCTGCTGCTCGGCGTTGTGTGCTACGTCGTAGGAGCCCTGCTGCTGGTGCCGGTCGAAGAGCCGGAGCGGGTGCCGGTGGGCGAGCCGGAGCGGGTGCCCGTCGGCTAGAACCCGCCGCCGCAGCCGGCTCGACGGCATTCGTCGTCGCGAGATGGTCGTCAGCGCCGGAGAGCCCCGAGCCCCAGGCGTGCTGTAACCTCTCAAGCGTGGACCCACAAGCGGCGACGACAACCGTGCCGGGCTCCGACCGCGGCCTCGGCCAAGACTTGCTCGCGCTCGAGCCCCAGTTCCGCGAACGGGTCTGGGGTGGACAGCGCCTGCGAGCCTCGAAGCCACCCACGGGCGAGGCCTGGGTCGCCTACGGCGAAAGCATCGTGGCGAGGGGCCCTCTGGCGGGACGCAAGCTGGCCGACCTCGCGACCGAGAACGGCCCGGCTCTGCTCGGGTCGTCGGTCTGCGGCCGCTACGGTCATCGCTTCCCGCTGCTTGCCAAGATCCTGGATTGCGCCGACTGGCTGTCGGTCCAGGTGCACCCCAATGACGAACAGGCCGGGCGACTGGTCGAACCCGGAACCTTCGGCAAGGCGGAAGCCTGGTTCTTCCTGGAGGCCGCCCCGGAGGCCCGAATCCTGCTCGGTGTCAGGCCCGGCACAACGGCGGCAGCCCTGAAAGCCGCGATCCGCGAGGGTCGGGTCATGGAGGTGGCGGCGGAGGTCTCGGTGCGGAGCTGCCAGGCGGTGCTGATCCCCGCGGGAACGCTGCACGCTGTCGGCCCGGGCTTGCTCCTGTACGAGATCCAGCAGAACAGCGACATCACGTATCGGGCCTACGACTGGGGTCGCCCGCAGTCGTCGGGCCGCAGGCTCCACATCGAGGAAGCGGTCCAGGTGACCACGACGGAGGGCCCGAGGGAGCTGGCCCTGCCGACGGTCGCCGGAGCCACGGGGACGGCCAGGGCCGTCGAATGCGAGCACTTCGAGCTGGACCTGGCCCGCGTCGGAGCCACTCCCCTGTCGCTCGACACGAAGGGCCGCAGCTTCCATTTCCTGACCGCCGTGGAAGGTCCGGCCGTGCTCGAGACGGCGGCCGAATCCGTCACGCTCCAGCGGCTCGAAACGGCCCTGGTTGCCGGCGCGACCGGCGCCTATAGCGTCCGCGCGGCAAAGGGCTCGGCCACGCTGCTGAAGGCTTCCGTCCCCGTCTGAGCGGCCGCCGCGTCCAGATCGCGCTGGATCGGCTCGTCGCCTGTCCCACCTGCGAGCGGCCCACGCTCGAGGCGCAGGCCGCCCATGCGGCCGACTGCCGGGCCGCGGGCGTCGCTCCGACAGGCTATCTTCCGCTAGGCCGGCCGAACAGGCCCCGAGCCGGCGCCGCTGCGCTCGACCGCCCTGGCGATCTCGGTCAGGTCGTCCGCGCTGAGCTTCAGCGAGCCCCCGCCGAGCCAGCCGTCGACCTGCTCCGGAGACCGGGCGCCGACGATCGCGCCGGTCACGCCCGGCCAGGTCACAACCCAGGCCACGGCCACCGCCGAAACCGTAGTCCCGTGCCGGCGGGCGATGGGCCGCAGGGCGTCGCGCAGGGCAACGTTCCGCGAGAGCGCCGGCTCGACGAAATTGGTGGCCTGGCGGCGCCAGTCATCGTCGGCCATCGCCGCCACCCGTTCCGCCGAGAACGAGTCGGTCAGGATACCGGAGGCCATGGGGCTGTAGACGATCACGCCGGTGCCGTGCGCCTGGGCCCAGGGGATCACGTCGGCGGCCGACCCGCGGGAGATCATCGAGAAGGACGGCTGCAACGAGTCCACGTGGCGAACCGCTTCACAGCGTTCCAGGAGGGCAACCTCATAGTTGCTGACGCCAATCGCCCGCACCTTGCCCTCGTCCACCAGGCGGCCCATCTCGCCCCACGAGTCCTCGGTAGGGACGCCGGATTCGTCGGGCCAGTGGATCTGGTACAGGTCGATCCGCTCGATTGCGAGCCGCCTGAGCGAGGCCTCGCACTCCTGCCGCAGCGAATCAGGTCGGGCGATACGCCTGGCCGGCGAACGTCGATCGGCCGGATCCCAGACCAGGCCGCACTTGGTGAAGAGCAACGGCCGGTCAGAGGCGAGAATCCGTGCCAGCGCCCTGCCGACGACCTCCTCAGAGTGGCCCAGGCCGTAGACGGCCGCGGTGTCAACCCAGTTCACGCCCCTGCTCACGGCGTGGAGGATCGCCCCGATGGAGGCGTCATCGTCCTGCGGACCCCAGCTGAAAGCCCAGCCGCCGCCGCCCGCCGCCCACGAGCCAAAACCAATCGTGGTGATCTCCATGCCGCTTGTACCGAGCTTGCGGGTATTCATGTCCGTCCGGTCTCCTTCGGTGGCTCGCTGGCTGAGCCGAGCCAATTGTGCCGCCTCGGCGCAACGACCTTCCGGGAGGCCGAACGACCTGCCCGGCGCCCTGCGGCTCTACCTTCGATCAGCGTACGCGGAAGGGCGCACCGTGGCCGGGGATCACCACGTCGACGCCGTCGAGCAGGCGCTGGCGGTTACGGGCCAGCTCGGCCTGGTCGGTCGAGTACGGGTCCACCTCGGGCGTTCGATCGGACCTCCACCAGAGATGAGTGAAGGCGTGGCGGCCGTTCGCCGTGTCCACGACCAGGCTCGCGTCCTGCGGGCTGTGGCCCGGGGTGACCCAGACGGTCGTGTGCGGGGCGAGCTCGAAACCCTCGCCCTGGTGCGCCGTCACCTGGTCGTCACGCCGAACGGTCCGGAAATCGACGATCTCCGCCTGGCGGAAGAGGGCGATGTTGACGGTGTGGTCAAGGTGGTGATGCGAGACGAAGACGTGCGTCACGTCGTCCGGCGAGAGGCCCAGTCGGTCGATCGGGTCCAGGATCAGCGAACGGTCCCGGACCATACCCGGATCCACGACGATGATCCGGTCGCCGTCACGCACCAGGCCCACGGTCCCAGCGACCGACGGCGAGTCGACATAGCCGACGACCAGGATGTCCACGCTGGCGAGAGCGATGCCTTCGACCATTCGATCCTCCTGTGGCGACATGGGCCGACGCCGTGCCGACATGAGCCGGGCCGTGCCGCCGCGGGTCGACACCGGTCGGGGTCGCCGGCCGATTCTCCACCATCGTCGCCCTGGCCGAGCGACGCGATATCGCCGCCTCGCGTACCCTCTGGCGGTGGACACTCGCAGAAGCGCCGGCATCCTCCTGTACCGCCTCCGCCAGGGGCAGGTCGAGGTCCTGCTGGGTCATCCGGGCGGGCCCTTCTTCGGCCGGAAGGATCTCGGGAACTGGTCGATCCCCAAGGGCGAACCGGGTTCGGACGAGACCGACCTGGAGCTGACTGCCAGGCGCGAGTTCGAAGAGGAGACCGGCCATCGAGTTCCGGCCGGTCCATTGATCGACCTCGGTAGGGTGAGGCAAAAGGGCGGCAAGGTCGTCTACGCCTGGGCGGCCGAAGGCGATCTCGACCCGGCGCAGGCGACCAGCAACACCTTCTCGTTCGAATGGCCGCCTTTCTCCGGCCGGATGAAGACCTACCCGGAGATCGATCGAGTGGATTGGTTCGCCCCCGAGGAGGCCAGGCGACGGCTCAAGGAGGCACAGCTGCCGCTCCTGGACCGACTCGAAGCGGTGCTCGCGAGCGGCGCCGATGCCAGGCCGGCACCCACCCGCCTCGAGAAGGCGCGATGACCGCATAGCCCCGCCGTGGTGGCGCCGGACCCGCCGTGGTCTCGCGGCCACCACGTCATGAGTATCGCGACGTAGATCCCCAGTCAGCCTCATCCGCGCCTAGGGTCGCAGCCACGAGATGTCGGGCCGCTGCTCCGTTGCTCCGCTGTCCGACGCGGCAGCCACGAGGATCGGCAAGTCCATTGGCTCGGCCGCGACCCGAGCCGACCGTCGGTCGCGCTTCTTGGAGGTCTCCCTGCGCCCCGCCGGCCCCCGCAGGATCGCGTCGGGCTGCAACTCGACCCGTTGCCGAAGGGAGGCAGGGGCGTCAATCGAGCCAACCACCTCGAGGTCGGCCGCATCCGGGGCGGTCCTCGTGCCGTCGCGCGCGCCGGGAACGGTCATGACCCTCAAGGCGTCGAGACGGCTGACGAGCTTGAGCGCTTGCTCGACTTCCGCCGGTCGGATGTCCCCCTCCGCGACCGCCAGCTCAAGGCGTCGGCGTCGTCGTTCCGGGTCGAGATCGATCAGCTCGTCGAGCACCGTCTGGCGTCTCGCCTCTCGCGCACTACGGTTCCAGAACACGCTTCACTCCTGCGCCGGCGTTGGGACGACGGCCAACGGGAACGGCAACCCGTCCCGGGCGCTCCGCCGGATGCGGTCGAGAACGGGCCAATAGCCTACTCGACCAGTCACAATTGAGGCTGCCACAGCAGCCCAGGAGCGAACAAGGTCCCGCTCGATTGGGCGCCAGACGGCACGGGGGATGGATGGGAACAGCTCGATGGCGCGGAAAGCTGCCCTATCCCCGGCCTGAGGATCGTGCCCAACACGACCGACGAGCCGGACCGACAGCACCTGGCGCGGATGGGCCGACGGCCGCCCCGGCTCGAGATCCCGGGCGAGCAGGGCTGAACGGGGTTGCGAGGTCTCGTTGGGCCTCGCCTAGTGGGAATGGCGCATTCCCCTCAGCGGGGATAGATAGTCACTCCTCCATCCGCAAGCGCGCTCGCCAGCGGAAGCAATGCAAGAGCCAGTGCCAAGATCCAGGCAACTACGAAAGCGCGGACGCTGAAAGAACGACCGGACATCGGGCGACTCCTTTCGGGATGAGGTCGCCCGCCTTGGACCCCGGCCGGCGCGGCTCGGTCGGCGCTCAGATCGTAGGAGGCCGCGGAAGAGGCAGTCAAGTGCTACTGGACCCCGGCGCGTCCGGGCAACGACCCAGGTACAAAAACGTCGAGACGCGACGTACACTGGGCCCATGCCTAGAGTCAGCCGCACTCGACCTCGCGTCGACGATTCTCCACTTGCCCAGAAGATCGGCCAGAGGATCCGAAAGGCCCGGCTGGCGGCCGGGCTTACGCAGACTCAGCTGGCCGAGCCCCGCTACACCAAGGCCTACATAAGCGCCCTGGAGAACGGCCTGAGCAGGCCATCAATGGCGGCGCTCAATCACCTCGCCGGGCGACTCGGGATTCAGGCCAGCCAGCTCATCAACGAGGAGCCGGCGGCGTGGGCCCGCCTTGAGGCCGACCTGCTGCTCGCCTGCGGCCGCTGGGACGAGGCGATCGCCGCCTATCGGAACCTGCTCGAGAATCCGCAGACTCCCCTATTGCGCGCGGAGCTGTTGCGGGGGCTGGCGGAGGCCCTGGTCCGAAAGGGCGAGATCGGCGAGGCGATCGCCTTTGCGTCGGAGTCGGTCGAGCTGTTCCGCGCCGGGCGCCGCGAGTCGGACGCGGCCGTGGCCGAGTACTGGCTCTCGGCCGCCAACTTCCAGCGCGAGAACGTGGCCGAAGCCAAGGCCATCCTTCACTCCCTCCTCGCTCGGGTGAGAGCGGGCCTCTCGGCGGAGCCGGATTTTCGGGCGCGGATCCTCATGGCCTTGTCCACCAACGAGTCGCGCGAAGGCAACCACGCCGCCGCGCTTGCCTACCTCGAGGAAGTCAAGGGACTGGCCGCCGATCTGGACGACAGGCGCCGTGCCACATACCTCTACGACCTGGCTTACAGCTACCGTGAGACCGGCGACTTCGAGGCGGCAGTTCGGACGGGCATCGCCAGCCTGGAACTTTTCCGGCGGGCGGAGGCCGAGCGCGAGACGGGGGCGCTCGAGAACGACCTGTCGATGTCGTACCTGGCCCTCGGCAACTCATCGAGAGCGGCCGAGATGGCGGCCTCGGCTCGCGCGCGATTCGAGCGGCTGGACGATAGGTGGTGGCTTGCCTTCGTGCTCGACACCCAGGCCCGCATCGCCCTCGCTCGCGGCAACGCCAATGAGGCTGCTCTCGCCGCCGAGGAGGCACTCGGGGTTGCCGGACTGACCGGGAACGTCAAGGCATCCGTCGATGGCCTGCTGACGCTCGCCCGGGCCCGAACCGCGCTCGGCGACGAAGCCGGCGGCCTGGCTGCGAACGAACAGGCCGCCGAGCTGGCCCGAACGACGAACAGCCCATCGCTGTTGCGGAAAGCTCTCCGCGACCTGGCCGATGCGCTTGCAGCCTCGGGCGACCATGAGCGTGCCTTTGCCCTCATGCGCGAGGCCATTACGGCCACCTGAGCCGGCTCCGGGGTTCCCTGGGGTGCCACCCGGCACCACTTCCTGCTGACCGGGGCCCACTTCTCCCATATCCAGGATGTCCGACGGTCCCGTTTTGTGGTCGAGAGCCAGACGCAGGTATGATGCCCGTTGACTAATTTCTGAGGCAGGACCTTAGAATTGGCTCATCTGCAGCAAGGCATCCGTGCAGTACGCTCCCTCGGTCCGGTGCCATGGTGGCACGACGGCTGCGCTGGACTCTCCGTCCGGGTCAAGTCGGACGTGCCGTCATTCGACGATTCCTTGATCCGTGGCGCGCTGAGGCGCGGGGCGATGGCCTGCGAGCGGCTGGAAGCTCTGGATCGGGCCATCAATCGGGAGCTGTGACAGCTCGGGTATGTGGCCCACCTGGAACACGGCGTTGCGGACGGCTCGATGGTCCAGGTGGAGATCACCGCCGGCCGTTGATACACGCCGAGGCCGGGCCTCCTTGGGGGGAAGGCTCGGCCTCACAACCAGGCCGCCAAGCGGGGCCCGGGTTTAGCCGTGTACTCGGTGGTTGCCTCGATTCGGGTTGCTGACCGGCGCACGACTGGCAACTGGCCCGCGCATGCGGCACTCTGAACGCATGCCGACGCTCCCTCTCGATCCCTCCCTCGCCAACCCGCACGACCCCGGCGCTGAGACTGCCGGGGAGCGCTCCCTCGCTGTGGTCGGAGCGGCGGCGGTGCCTCTCGTAACCGCCAGCGGTACCACCATTCGGATCGGAACCGCGTCCTGGACGGATCCGACGATGACGGCACCAGGCGTGTTCTACCCGCCGGGCAGCGATTCCGCCGAGGAGCGGCTCGCATACTACGCGAGCACTTTCCCGATTGTCGAGATAGACGCCACCTACTACGCTCTGCCAAGCCCCCGCGTCGCCGAGGCCTGGGCCCGGCGCACCCCGCCGGACTTCGTCTTCGACGCAAAGGCGCACGCCCTGATGACGGGCCAGCCGACGGAGACCAGGCGGCTTCCCAGGGCTATTCGCGAACTCCTGCCGGAGCAGCTCGCCGCCAGACCTCGCCTGTACGCCCACGACTTGCCGGCGGAGCTGCGCGACGCGGTGTGGCAGATGTACCTTGCCGGGCTCGAGCCGCTGAGAGCCAGCGGCCAGCTCGGCTCCGTGCTCCTGCAGTACCCGCGGTGGTTCTTCCCCACCGGCGAGAACCGCGACCTGATCCTGGAAGCGCGCCAGCGCCTCGGCCAGATCCGCTCGGCGGTCGAGTTCCGCAGCGAGACGTGGTTCAACGAGAACAACCGCGAGCGGACGCTGCGGTTCCTGGCGGACAACGCCATTCCCTTCGTGATGGTCGACGGGCCCCAGGGCCTGCGCAGCAGCGTGCCCCCAATCCTGGCGGTGACCTCACCGGAGCTGGCGCTCGTGCGCTTCCACGGTCGGCGGACGGAGACCTGGGAGGCGAAGGGGATCCCTGTTGTCGAACGTTTCCGCTACCTCTACAGCGAGGAGGAACTGAAGGAGTGGGTGCCGCGCATCCGCGAGGCCGCGGAGGAGGCTCGCGAGGTGCACCTGCTGATGAACAACTGCTACGCCAATTACGGGTCCACGAACGCGCGCGAGCTGGCGGCGATCCTCGACACCGAGCTGGCAGGCGGCCGGACGGTCGGGGGGCGCCGCCCAGGCGCAGGCAGCCGCGGACTCTGCCGGGGCGAGGCTGGCGTAGGAGGGGGGCTGCCGTAAGAGCGGCCCAGGGGCGGCCAGCGAGAGAAGGCGGTCCAGGTGTCGGCCGGCCCGGCGCCGAGGGCTGGATCATTCCGCGGTTCAGCAGCCGTATCTCAGCTTGCGGCGGTATGATGCCCGGCCACCGAGCAACCCCGGAGGAGGCCTCTCACGAGAATCCAACATCGTTCGCCGCCCCCTGGCGCCGGCTCGGATCCCAATCCGCGGCCGCTCGAGGAGCGGCTCGAGATCCACGACATCGAGTTCGTCACGGCAGAGTCGGCTCGCGCGGGCCCGAGCCCCAGGAGGTACGCCGGAGCCCGCCTGGGCGAGGAACGGGGCCGGCAGATGGAGCGCGTCGGAGGCCGCCGCCGTGTCCGCGGCGAGATCGTCCTGCTGGTGGCCGGGCTGGTCTTCCTGGTGGCTGCCGTGGTCAAGCCGTGGGCCAGCCCACCAGGCGCGTCGCCCGCGCCAAGCGGGAGCGCGCTGGCCGTCGTGCAGCCCAGCGCCTCCGGACCGGCGCCCGGCCTGACGACTGCGCCGCCGTCCGGAGCCCGCAGGCACGAAAGGGCGGCACGCACACGATGATCCTGCGCCTGCGGTCGCGCGCCTAGCCTCCGCCGCCCCGGCCCACAACAAGAGCGCCCGGCGGAGAGCCGCCGGGCGCTCTTGTTGTGGACAGAAAGGCGGTTACTTCTCGCGCTCCGCGGTGTCGGTGAGGGCCGCCTGAGCGGCGGCGAGCCGCGCCACCGGCACCCGGAACGGCGAGCAGGAGACGTAGTTGAGGCCGATCCGGTGGCATTCGCCGATCGACATCGGGTCGCCGCCGTGCTCACCGCAGATGCCGACCTCGAGGGCAGGGCGGGTCTTGCGGCCGAGATCCACGGCCATCTTCATTTCCTGGACGACAACAGGGTCGAGCGACTGGAACGGGTTGTAGGGGAGGATCTTCTCCTCGACATACTTGAGGAGGAACCCACCCTCGGCGTCGTCGCGGCTGTACCCAAACGTCATCTGGGTCAGGTCGTTGGTGCCGAAGCTGAAGAACTGGGCAAGCTCGGCGATCTCGTCCGCGACCCAGCAGGCCCGCGGGATCTCGATCATGGTGCCGAACTTGTAGTGGATCTTGACCCCGGCGGCCTTGACCACGGAGGCGGCCTCGGCCTCGAGGAGCGCCTGGGTGGCCCGCAGCTCGTTCACGTGGCCGACGAGCGGGATCATGATCTCCGGCCGCGGGTCCTTGCCAGCCTTCTTCACGGCCACGGCCGCGTTGAGGATGGCCCGGGTCTGGATCTTCACGAAGTCGGGGATCATCAGGCCGAGGCGGCAGCCGCGCAGGCCGAGCATCGGGTTCTGCTCGTGCATCGACTTGATCGTCGCGAGCAATTCCTTGTCCTTGGCCGTGGCCTTCGGGCCCGCCTTGGTGACCTTGACCAGCTGATCCTCGAGATTCGGCAGGAACTCGTGGAGCGGTGGGTCGATCAGGCGGATGACGACCGGGAGGCCAGTCATCGCCGCCAGGATGCCCTCGAAGTCGCCCTGCTGGAGCGCTTCAAGCTTGGCCATCGCCGTGTCGAACCGCTTGACGGAGGCCTTCTCCTCCATGGTGAGCTTCTCGCCGGCAGCGAGTTTCGCCTTGGCGCGCGTTGCCGCGTGGGCGACCAAGATCGCGCTGCGGACGATCGCGAGGCGCGGGCCTTCGCGGAACATGTGCTCAGTGCGGCAGAGGCCGATGCCCTGGGCGCCGTAGGAGCGGGCCTGGGCGGCCTCTTCCGGCTTGTCGGCGTTGGTCCAGATCATCAGGCGGCGGATCTTGTCGGCCCACTCGAGGATCTTCTGCAGGTCCTTCTGCTCCTCGAAGCGGGCGGGGACGGTCGGCAGGGCGCCCAGGAAGACCTCGCCGGTCGTGCCGTCGAGACTGATCGGGTCGCCTTCCTTGATCGTCACGCCGTTCGCCGTGGCCGAGCGTGTGGCGTAGTTGACCTCCAGCTCGGAGCAGCCGGCGACGCAGGGTTTGCCGATCTGCCGGGCGACGACCGCGGCGTGCGAGGTCGCGCCGCCCTTGGCGGTCAGGATGCCCTGGGCCACGGCCATGCCGTGGAAGTCGTCAGGAGAGGTCTCCTCGCGGACGAGGACGACCTTCTGACCTTTCTCGACGGCAGCCACGGCAGCATCGGCGCTGAAGACGACCTTGCCGACGGCGGCGCCGGGCGAAGCGTTGAGGCCCTTGGCAATCCGCTTGGCCGACTTACGGGCCTCGCGGTCGAACTGGGCCCGGAGGAGCTGGTCCACTTGGGCGGGCTCGATGCGGGCGACCGCTTCTTCCCTGGAGATGAGCCTCTCGCCGACCATGTCGATCGCGATCCGCACCGCGGCGTCGGCCGTCCGCTTGGCGCTGCGGGTCTGGAGCATGTAGAGGCGGCCGCGCTCGATCGTGAACTCCATGTCCTGAACGTCGCGGTAGTGCTTCTCGAGCTTCTCGGCGATCTTCTTGAACTCGGCGTAGGCCTTGGGCATGTCCTGGGCCAGGGCCGCGATCTTGGACGGGGTGCGAATGCCCGCGACGACGTCCTCGCCCTGGGCGTTGACCAGGTACTCGCCGAACAGGACCTTCTCGCCCGTGTTCGGGTCGCGGGTGAAGGCAACGCCGGTGCCGGAGTCATTGCCCATATTGCCGAAGACCATCGTCACGACGTTGACGGCGGTGCCGAGGTCGTGCGGGATCTTCTGGCTGTTGCGGTAGTCGTTGGCGCGCTTGCCGAACCAGGATGCGAAGACGGCCTTGATGGCCAGATCGAGCTGCTCGTTCGGATCGTCGGGGAATGCGCGACCGATCTGGTCCTTGACGATCTTCTTGTAGACGCCGACCAGCCTCTTGAGATCGTCGACGTTCAGATCGGTGTCCTTGGCGTCCTTGCCGTGCGTGGCCTTGGCGGCATCCAGAGCCTCGTCGAAGCGGTTGTATTCGACCGTCGAGCCGTCCTTGCCCTTTGCGACGCGCGACGGGACGTCGAGCACGATCCGGCCGAACATGCTGATGAAGCGGCGGTAGGCATCCCAGCCGAAGCGCTCGTTGCCGGTGAAGGCGATGAGGCCCTGGAGGGTCGTCTCGTTGAGGCCGAGGTTGAGGACCGTGTCCATCATGCCGGGCATCGAGAACTTGGCGCCGGAGCGGACCGACACCAGGAGCGGGTTCTTCGGATCGCCCAGGCCCTTGCCGGTCTCCTGCTCGACGACCCTGACTGCAGCCAGGACGTCGTCCCAGAGTCCGGCCGGCAGGGTCTTGCCGGCGGCGAAATAGTCGTTGCAGGCTTCCGTGGTGATGGTGAAGCCAGGCGGGGTCGGCAGGCCCGCGTTGGTCATCTCCGCCAGGCCGGCGCCCTTGCCGCCCAGCAGGTCCTTCATCCCGCCGTTGCCCTCAGCCTTGCCGCCGCCCCAGGCGTAGATGTAGCGCTTGGCAGCCTTGTAGGACTTAGTGCCAGAGTCGGCCATTGGGGTATCACTCTCCTTGGATGCGAAGCTGCTGCGCCGCGGGCGGCGGGGAAGCGCCCAAGCGACGGGATCGCACAAACGTCCAAGAGATTGTACCTTCGCGCGGCGCAAAGCCTTGCGTCCGAGGGGCACCGGGGATCGGCACCAGGGAACTTCGCGGAGCGTCCTTTCGGCCCGGATTGCCGGGACCTGTGGGCCCGCAGGGCACGGTACCGGCCCCGCTGGTAGGCTTCCGACGGAGGGGCTCGACCTCGCCACTCGACCGGGCCGAGGATGTGACCTTCGGCCCCGCGCCTCGGGACGGAACGGGCATGCGAAGGGACGCCCTCAGCGCGCACGATGGTCATAATTCATACTTGTTCAGCACACATTTCGCAGACTCAGCCGCGACGACCACGACCGGAGCAAGATGCACCCGATAATCGCCAGGGCACAGCTGTCGCCCAACGTAACCCGCCTCGTCGTAGAGGCTCCCCGGATTGCCGAGATCCGCCAGCCCGGGCAGTTCGTGATCGTCCGGCGCGGGCCGGGCGCGGAGCGCATCCCGCTGACGATCGCGGACGCGGATAAGTCGGCGGGGACGATCAGCCTGGTCATCCAGGCGATCGGCAAGAGCACGCACGAGCTGACATCGCTCCAGGTCGGGGACGCGATCACCGACATTGCCGGACCACTGGGCAAGCCGACCGAGCTCCTGGACGCCGGCCACGCCGTCTGCGTCGGCGGCGGTGTCGGCACCGCCGTCGTGTATCCGATCGCCCAGGCGCTCAACAGCCGCGGCGTGAAGGTGACGAGCGTGATCGGCGGGCGATCCCGCGAATGGGTCATCTACGAGGACGGGCTGCGCGCCGCGGGAGAGGTGGTCGTCTGCACCGACGACGGCAGCTACGGCCGCCATGGCTTCGTAACAGAGGCCCTCAAGGACCTGTGCGAGGCCGGGGGAATCGACGAAGTCTTCGCCGTCGGACCGGTGCCGATGATGCGGGCCTGCTCCGAGCTGACCCGCCCATACGGCATCAAGACCACCGTCTCGCTCAACTCGATCATGATCGACGGGACCGGCATGTGCGGTGGCTGCCGGGTCGCCATCGACGGCAAGAGCCAGTACGCCTGCTGCGACGGCCCCGAGTTCGACGGTCACAAGGTCGACTTCCGCCTGCTGGCCGATCGGCTAAACACCTACCGGGAATTCGAACAGGCCGCCCTCGAGCGCTGGCAGGCCGCTCACGCGGAGGCCCACTGATGAGCGACCTGACCCTTTCCGGCCGCGCCGCGGACAACAGCGGACCGCTCCCCAAGAAGGAGCGGATGAAGATCCAACGCGGTCCCATGCCCGAGCAGGACGCCATGGCCCGGGCCCGCAACTTCGCCGAAGTGAACCTCGGCTACACCGAGCAGCTGGCCATAATGGAGGCCGATCGCTGCCTGCTGTGCCCCAAGCCCTACTGCATCGACGGCTGCCCGGTCGCGGTCAACATCCCGAACTTCATCCGCCTCTTGAGCGAAGGCAACATCAAGGCGGCGGCCGATTCGCTGCTGGGCGACAACGCCCTGCCCTGCGTCACCGGACGCGTCTGCCCGCAGGAGACCCAGTGCGAGCAGGTATGCCTCCGGGCGAAGACCGGCACGCCGGTCGCGATCGGCTACCTCGAGCGCTTCGTGGCCGACTGGGCGATCACGCACACCGACGTCTTCGCGCGCGCCAATCCGGCGCCGTCCGGCAAGAAGGTCGCCATCGTCGGTTCCGGACCGGCCGGCCTCACCGCCGCCGGCGAACTCACGAAACGTGGGCACAAGGTCACGATCTTCGAGGCTTTCCACGCGGCCGGCGGCGTCCTGATCTACGGCATCCCGGAGTTCCGCCTGCCCAAGGACATCGTCCAGAAGGAAGTCGACCGCCTGGTCGCCGACGGCGTCGAGATCCAGCCGAACTCGATCATCGGCAAGACCTACACCCTGCCCGAGCTGCGCGAGAAGTTCGACGCGGTCTTCGTGGCGGTGGGCGCGGGCCTGCCGGTCTTCATGAACGTGCCGGGCGAGAACCTCAAGGGCGTCTACTCGGCCAACGAGTACCTGACCCGCGTCAACCTGATGGGCGCTTATAATCCGGACGCGGACACGCCGGTGCTACACGGCAAACGGGTGGCGGTGGTCGGCGGCGGCAACGTGGCGATGGACTCCGTCCGGACGGCGCGCCGCCTTGGAGCCACCGAGTCGGTCTGCGTGTACCGCCGCTCGCGCGCCGAGCTTCCGGCCCGCCTCGAAGAAGTCCATCACGCCGAGCAGGAAGGGGTCCGCTTCGAGTTCCTGACCGCGCCGGTGGAGGTGCTGGGCGACGAGAAGGGCTGGGTCAGCGGCCTGAGGTGCATCCGCATGGAGCTCGGCGAGCCCGACGCCTCCGGACGTCGCCGCCCGGTCGAGATCCCCGGATCCGAGTTCATCTTCCCCTGCGACATGGTCGTGGTCGCGATCGGGACGCGCTCCAATCCCCTGCTCACCGCCACGTCGCCCGACCTCCGGGTCAACAGGTGGGGCTATATCGAGATCGACGACAACCTCCAGACGTCGATGCCGGGCGTCTTCGCCGGCGGCGACATCGTCCGCGGCGCGGCCACGGTCATCCTGGCGATGGGCGACGGCAAGACGGCCGCGGCCAAGATAGACGCCTATCTGCGCGGCGAGCTCGCGGCGCCGGTCGCGGCGGAGGCCGAGGTCGAGGCGGAGGCCGCAACGGCGGCTCACTGAGGTCGCTCGGCCCGTGCGCCACGGCTCGCTGAGCGCCACTCCCATGGCGCACGGGCCGAGCGCCCACAGCCGGACCCGGCCCGCCTTGACCCGCAGCGCCTCGCCGACCCCAGGCGACCGCCGCCCGTCCGGCCGGTCCACGACCGCCGCGCCGTCGCTCGAGCCATCGATCGGCTCGCTCGTCTGCACCGTCATCGTTCGCCTCCCGGTCGGCCGGCGGCCATCGGGCTCCCGGACCTCGAGCTAACCTCGCGCCCTGGCCAGCCGTTCGAGGATGAGTGGCCTTATCTGCGACAGGTCCACCCGGACCTGCTCCATCGAATCGCGGTCGCGGACGGTGGCCTTACCGTCGTCGAGCGAATCGACGTCGATGGTGACGCACCACGGCGTGCCGATCTCGTCCTGGCGCCGGTACAGCTTGCCGATCGCGGCCGTGTCGTCGTAGACCGCCAGCATGTCGCGCGCCAGGTCGTCGCGCAGCTTGTGGCAGCGCTCCACGATCTCGTCGCGCTTCTTGAGCAGCGGCAGGACCGCCACTTTGTACGGCGCGAGCTCCGCGTTGAAGCCGAGGACGACGCGCTTCTCGCCGCGGACTTCCTCCTCGCGATAGGCGTCGATGAGGAACGTGAAGGCCGCGCGGTCCCCGCCGGCCGAGGTCTCGACGATCCAGGGCACGAAGCGCTCCTTGGTCGCCGGGTCGAAGTACTCGAGGTTCTCGCCGGTGGCCTGCTGGTGCCGGCCCAGGTCCCAGTCGCCGCGGTTGTGGATGCCTTCGAGCTCCTTCCAACCGAACGGGAAGCGATACTCGATGTCCACGGCCTTCTTGGCGTAGTGGGCCAACTCGTCGGGTCGATGTTCTCGGAAGCGAAGCCGCTCCGGCGTGACGCCGTAGCGCTCGTACCAGGCCCGCCGCCGGGGCTTCCATTCCTCGAAGGTGGCCGCCGCCGTCTCCGGCTTGACGAAGTACTGCATCTCCATCTGCTCGAACTCGCGCATCCGGAAGACGAAGTTGCCGGGGCTGATCTCGTTGCGGAAGGCCTTGCCGATCTGGGCGATGCCGAAGGGCAGC
>Ga0187885_10000658_pt1 | contig 41179 bp, 29 predicted proteins | sample June2016WEW_20_1_3_FD_132970 | JGI IMG/M metagenome (GOLD analysis project Ga0187885, IMG submission 132970) | Peatland microbial communities from SPRUCE experiment site at the Marcell Experimental Forest, Minnesota, USA - June2016WEW_20_100 | ecosystem: Environmental > Terrestrial > Soil >...
GCAACCTAGGCGCCGCCCTGCGTGCCCGCAAACCCGAAAACCGCAAGGCGGAGATGCTACTGCGGGTGCTGACCCACAACATCATGCTCCTTTGTGACGAACTCGAGGATTGAGACAGAGCCGGACATCGCTGAATTAAGACGATACCTCAAGACTCAGAGCCATGCCGATTTATTCCCCCACCGCCAATAATTGCATAGGGTGGCTCGTGCTTGAGCCATCGAGGTCGGTAACATAATGGCGGTGCAAACTCCCCAGGGATCAATCGCCCAGCGCCTCGCGAGCCCCGTCGCGCAATACAGCAGCGGCGGGTACAGCCTGGCCAGCGACCTGGCCCGGCTCCAAGCCGTGCGCGACCTCCAGGCCACCGAGGCCACCATCTTCTACGCGGCGCGCATTCTGGAGGTGTTGTCCTCGGCCGCGGTGCAGATGATCGGACTGACGCCCAGCGCCAGCGCTTTTTCCAATCTGGAAACGCTGTTTCAGTTCGACCTGGCCCCCTCGGCGACGCAGTATTGGGCCAACGGCCTGCGGCGGCTGGGCAACGACGTGCGGCACATCCTGCGCGCCGCCCAGAGCCAGGATGCCGACCTCGCGGCCCTCTTCGCCGAACGCTGGATCGACTGGTTCTTCTGCCATTTCCGCTTTGGTCCAAAGCTCACGGGACTGACCAGCGACGGCGGCCCCCTTCTGGCCGGCGGTGATCCCCGACTTCCGGCGCTGTTGCGTTCAATCGACGCGGAGGATTTCGATCCGGCCGCGTGGCTGGCGCCCCGCCAAACCGGCGGCGAGCAACCGCCGTTCATGGTCGCGGCCACGGTCGCGGCCGTCTTCGCCAACCTGCTGCTGGACCGCGGCGATTGCGATCAGGCGTTTGCCGTCCTGGAGCAGGCCCTGGCCCAGTTCCCGGATGACCTGCGATTGCAGCAACTGATCGTCCTGGCTTGGAAGCGCCGCGGCGATCTGGACAAGGCCGTGCAACATGCCGCGCCGCTCGTGGCCCGCTCGCGCGACGATGATGAAACGGCCGGTATCGTCGCCGGCGTCTACAAGCAGGTTTACCTGGACCGCGGCCAGGATACGGACATGCTGCTCAAGAGCCACCGCGCGTACCTGGCCGGGTGGGAAGGCTCCAAGAATTCCAACGTCTACCTGGGCATCAATGCCGCGGCCACGGCGCTGTGGCTGGGCCGAGCGGCCGATTCGCGCCGTCTGGCCGGCGAGGTCCGCCAGCTTCTGCTCAATCGCGTGGCCGCCCTGGCCAAGGCCGGCGATCCGCAAATGCTGGCCGCCTCCTACTGGGACCAGGTCACCCTGGCCGAGGCCGAGCTCCTTTTGGGCGAACTGGCCGCGGCGCGTTTGCGCTATCAATCCGCCTTCAAACAGTCCGCCCAATCCAAGGGCAACATCAAGGTCGCCTCCGAGCAGGCCCAGCGGCATCTGCCCCTGCTGGGTCTGAGCCTTTCCGGAAAGGAATTTTTCAAGCTCGAGCAGCCTTCTCCCGGCGGGCAATTGGTCATCGGCGTCACGGGGCACCGTACGCTGTCCGATGAGGAGGCCATCCGATCGACCATCGCGCAGACTATCGGCCGCCTGGCCGCGGGTAAGCCCAACATCCTCCTGTTGTCGGCGCTGGCCGCGGGGGCCGACTGCCTGGTGGCCGAGGCCGTCCTGGATGAACATCACGGCCGCGTGCGCGCGGTTCTGCCCCTGGAAGTGAGCGACTATCGGCGCGATTTCACCCCCGGCCAATTGGCCCGATTCCAATCGCTGCTGAACCGTGCCGACGCCATCGTTTTTCCTCCGACTCTCCCGCAGAGCAAACCGCCGCAGGGCAAAGGCCCGCCCGCCGCCACTTCGCCGACGGTCGCCGCCCTGGACGATCGCCAGGCCGCCTACGAGCGGACGGGTATGTTCATCGTCGATCATTGCGACGTGCTGGTGGCCGTGTGGGACGGCCAGCCGGCCCGCGGCCGCGGGGGCACCGCCGACATCGTCGCCTACGCCCGCCAAGCCGCTCGACCCATCGCCTGGATCAAAAGCCAAGCCCCCTTTGAACTGCTCCTTGAAGGCCCCGCGATTGATGCCGCCCCGCGCGCCAAGTAAGGTGGAACCCATGCAGCGCCTGGGCTATCTGGTCCCGGAGTTTCCCGGACAGACCCACGTCTTTTTCTGGCGCGAGCTGCAATCCCTGGCCCAGTTGGGCGTGCTCTGCGATCTGGTTTCCACGCGCCGCCCGCCAAGGCAGCTCGTGACCCACGACTGGTCCGCCCAGGCGATGCAAAGAACCACGTATCTTTCCCCGCCGGAACTGGGCCTGTTGGCCTCGGCCTTGTGGGAACTGATCCGCGCCGGCCCGGCGGCTTGGTGGCGATGCGCTGGCGCGGCCATGCGCGCGGACGTGCGCGGCGCGGGAAACAAAATCCGGCTCTTGGCGCTGGTGTTCGTCGGCGCTGAATTGGCCGCCCTGGCCCGCCGGCGAAATTGGGCACACGTGCACGTACACTCCGCCGCCGATTCGGCCAACATCGCTTTGTTTGCCCACCTGATCGGCCGCATCTCTTACAGCCTGGCGCTGCACGGACCTCTGGAGGATTACGGACCCAACCAGCGAGCCAAGTGGTCCCACGCCGCCTTCGGCATCGTCATCACCCAAAAACTCCTCGAGCAACTGCGCACCGGTCTCGCCGGCGCCCTGCCGCCGGTGATTGACCTCGCACCCATGGGCGTCGACGCCTCCGGGTTCCGTCGAGCCGGACCCTATCAGCCCTGGGATGGACGCGGGCCGTTCCGTATTTTTTGCTGCGGACGGCTCAATCCCTGCAAAGGCCACGACGATCTGATCCGCGCCGTGGCCCTGCTGCGGCAGGAGGGAATCGACGCCATCCTGCGCATCGCCGGCGCGGATGATTCCCTGGGCCGGTATCAGCCCGTACTGGAAAACCTGATCCGCCAGTTGAAGCTGGATGCGGCGGTAACGCTGCTGGGCGCCGTCCCGGAGCAAACCGTGCGCGATGAGCTGCAAGCCTCGCACGTGTTTGCCCTGGCCAGCCTGCACGAGCCGCTGGGCGTGGCGCTCATGGAAGCCATGTCCATGTCGACGCCGGTGGTGGCAACCGGCGCCGGCGGCGTGCCGGAATTGGTCGACGACCAGGTGGATGGGCTGTTGGTCGAGCCGCGGCATCCGCAGCAGCTTGCCGCCGCCCTGACGCGCCTCGCCCGCGACGGCGCCCTGGCCACTCGCCTGGCCGAGGCGGCGCGAAAGAAAATCGAAGCATCCTTCCAAAGCGATCAAAGCGCCCGCGTGCTGGTGCGGCGGTTGCAGTCCCTGCACCCGAGGATGATCCATGCCGACTGATCGCATCCGCGTGTTGCTCATCGCCGAGGCGTGCAACCCCCAGTGGACCAGCGTCCCGCTGGTGGGCTGGTCCCACGGCCGCGCCATCGCCGACCTGAGCGACGCCCATCTGGTCACGCAGGTCCGCAACCGCACGGCCCTGCTGGCCGCGGGCTTGACCGAAGGGCGCGATTTCACGGCCATCGACTCCGAAGCCGTGGCCCGGCCGATCTACCGCTTGGCCACCTGGCTTCGCGGCGGCAGGCAAACCGGCTGGACGACCTCCACCGCCCTCGGGGCCGCGGCGTATCCCTATTTCGAGCATCTGCTGTGGCGGCGCTTTGGCCGCGAGATTTGCCAAAAGAGATTCGACGTGGTGCACCGGCTCACGCCGCTCAGCCCGACCGCGCCAAGCTGGCTCGCCTCGCGCTGCCGGGCGGCGGGCGTGCCGTTTGTGCTGGGTCCGCTCAACGGCGGCGTGCCCTGGCCGCCGGGGTTCGACCCCGCGCGCCGCCAAGAACGCGAATGGCTCTCCTACGTCCGCGACGCCTACCGCCTGCTGCCGGGTTACTGGCCCACGCGCCGCGACGCCTCGGCCATCCTCATCGGCTCGCGCGACACCTGGAACCAGATGCCCCGCTGCTTCCACGGCAAATGTTTCTACCTCCCGGAAAACGCGATCGATCCGCAGCGATTCCCCCTGCAGCGCGACCGCATCGCCCAAAAACCGATCCGCGTCATCTTCATCGGCCGGCTGGTGCCGTACAAAGGCGCGGACATGCTGCTGGAGGCCGCCGCGCCGATCCTTCAATCCGGCGCCATGACGCTGCAGATCATCGGCGACGGCCCGCAATTGCCCCAGCTTCGCCGGGTCATCGACCGCGAAAACATCGCCGCCGCCGTGCAACTCATCGGCTGGACCGAGCACGAGCAGCTGCGGCGATACCTCGCCCAGGCAGATGTGCTGGCCTTCCCCAGCGTGCGCGAATTCGGCGGCGCGGTGGTGCTCGAAGCCATGGCCATGGGCGTCACGCCCATCGTCGTGAATTACGGCGGACCGGCGGAACTGGTCACGCCAAGCTGCGGCTATCTCGTGCCCATCGGCCCGCCCCAGCAGATCATCTCTCATTTTCGCCAGGTGCTTGGCACTCTGGCGCAAGACCCCCAGCCGCTGGGTTCGCTCGGCGCCGCGGCGCAGGAGCGGGTGCGGCGGCATTTCACCTGGCAAGCCAAGGCCCGCCGCGTCATCGAAATCTACCAATGGCTTTGCGCCCCCGGGACGCCCAAACCCCATTGGCCCATGCCGACGCCCGATGACTCTTCTCAGGACTGATCGACCAGGTCCTTTTGCACTTGCGGATACCAAACCCGCAATTCCTCCGGCGAGCGAGCGAAGACCTCATCCATCCGCCGCCAGGCGTAAAGCATCCCGCGGACATTGGGCAGGGCAAATCGTCCCTGCGAGAGATCCTTGCCTAGTAAGATGAGCATGCGCCGCGCCATCATCCGGCGCAGGCGCCGGCGCGAGCGATTCAGATCGGTGCTGTAGAGGCGATGCAGCACCAGGGGATTGAGCGCCCCGAGCGCGGCGACGACGAATCGATCCAGCCTTCCCCCGCCCGCGCCGATGTGGCACACCCTGGCGGATAGCGCCGTCACCAGCGCCCCGCCGCGCGACGCCCGGTAGCCGGCATCCGAATCCTCCCCATACGCGTAATATCCCAGGATTTCCTCAAACGGCTCGCGCAGGCACACCTCCCGGCGGAGCGTCATTCCCGATCCAACCATGAGCGGGCGCAACGTCACCGGCAGTTGCGCAAGCGCCGGCGGAAGCGCGTGACGCGGAAAATCCTCGTCGTAGGGAACGAAGATGTCATCGGCGGCCAGCAATCGCCGAACGAATCGCATCAGCCGGCCGTGCCGCTTGGTGGTGCCGCGCTCGGGGGCGTCGCCGGCCGCCGCCTGGGGCCGATCCGGCGGCAGCGGCACGTGAACCGGGCTCACTCCCGCCACCGCGCCGCCCGCATCCGCTTCGTACACGCGCATGATTTGCGCCGCGCAATCCGGATACATCAGCGAATCGTCGTCGATCAAGAAGATAATCTCCGCATCGGCCAGGCGAATCCCCTGGTTGCGCTGGGCCGCCGCGGAGCGCCGCTCGGCGGGCACGTAGATCCACGCGATCTCCGCATGCTCCGCCGCCAGCGTGGACAAAACCGCGTCGCGCGATCGCTGCCAATCGGGGCTGGCATCGACGATGATGATCTGCCGCGGCGGGCGCGTATGCCCCGCCGCCAGGCGCAGGCAACGCTGCAGGATCTGCTGGCGCTGATACGTCGCGATCACCAGCGACCAGTGCAGCGGGACAGGATCGATCGGCATGGGCGAATGGGTTAAAGCGGTTTCATCTTCCCTGTAGCGTCTGCGCCGCCGCCAAGACAGGCTTGAGGCCGGCGCTCAAATAGACGATGTTATACCAATCTGGTGCAAACCCTAGGCCCTGCGTCCGCTAAGATCATGATCGACGCCTATGCCGACTGACGTTGCCATCACTGCGGCCAAGCGGCCCGCTCAGCCGCCGGCCCCGGCCGAGGGAACAATCCCCGAATTTGAAATCCGTCCGCGCCGCGGCTGGGTCCCCATCGACTTCAAGGAACTGTTCCACTACCGCGAGCTGCTCTATTTCCTGATCTGGCGCGACGTCAAGGTGCGCTACAAGCAGACCTTGCTGGGATTCGCCTGGGCGATCCTGCAACCGTTGGTGACCATGGTCATCGCCACGGCGGTCTTCGGCGGTCTGGCCGGGTTTTCCGGCCGCATGTCCGAGGAACTGATCGCGCGACACGTGCCCTATAACCTCTTCGTCTACGCCGGACTCTTGCCTTGGATGCTTTTTTCCGTCGGCATCAGCACCGGCGGAACGTCCCTCATGAATCAGCAGAACCTGCTGACCAAGGTTTATTTCCCGCGCCTGTTCGTTCCGGCATCCGTGATCGGCACGGCCCTGGTGGATACGGCCATATCGTTCGGCGTGTTTTTCATCCTGATGGCCTTTGCCCACGTGGCGCCGCCGTGGACCGTCGTTTTCGTGCCGCTGCTGCTCTTGCTGACGACCCTGGCGACGATGGGAATCGCCTTCGTGCTCTCGTCCCTGACCGTCACGTACCGCGACTTCCGCTTCATCCTGCCGTTCATGATGCAGTGCTGGATGTTCCTCAGCCCCGTGTACTACCCGCTGACGGTCAAGAAGGCCTGGGAGCAGGCGCTGGTGCAGGCCAATCCGCTGTACGGCCTGATCGAGGCGTTCCGCTCGTGCCTTTTGGGCCAGCACTGGAAATGGAAATCGCTGAGCATCTCCGTGCTGGAAATCGCGGTGCTGCTCTTGGTGGGGTTGTACTACTTCAAGAGGACCGAGCGGCGCTTTGCCGACATCGCGTGAGATCATGCCCGCGGCAATCACCATCGACGGCATCGGCAAGTGCTATCAGTTGGTCCTGCGCGCCCAAAGATATCACATGCTGCGCGACGTCCTGATGGCCGCGATCACGGCCCCGTTTCGCCGCATCGCCGGCCTCCACGGCTATGGCCCCGCGGAAGGAAAATTCTGGGCCCTGCGGGACGTGTCCTTCGAGGTGCAGCGCGGCGAGGTGATCGGCATCATCGGCCGCAACGGCGCCGGCAAATCCACCCTGCTCAAAATCCTCAGCCGCATCGTCGAGCCCACCGAGGGCCGCGCCCGCATGAAAGGCCGCGTCGCCTCGCTCCTGGAAGTCGACACCGGGTTTCATCCCGAGCTCACCGGCCGCGAAAACATCTACCTCAACGGCGCCATCCTCGGCATGCACAAGGAGGAGATCGACCGCAAATTCGACGAGATCGTCGCCTTCGCCGAAACGGAAAAATTCCTCGACACGCCGGTCAAGCACTACTCCAGCGGCATGTACGTGCGCCTGGCCTTCGCCGTGGCGGCGCACCTGGAGCCGGAGATTTTGATCGTGGATGAAGTCCTGGCCGTCGGCGACACGGAGTTTCAGAAAAAATGCCTGGGCCGAATCCAGCAGGTGGCCCAAGGCGACGGGCGCACCGTCCTGCTGGTCAGCCACAACATGGGCGCCGTCCGCCAGTTGTGCGACCGCGCCGCCTATTTGCGCGACGGCAAGCTGGTGTCGGTCGGTCCCGCCGCCGAGGTCGTCGCCGAATATCTCAACAGCGCCCTGGAGACTGCCCAGGACAACCTGCTGAGCCGCCCGCGGTTTGTGACCTTGGCGCCGGCCATCGCCGGATTCAGTTGCCGGCCGGCCGGCGGCGCCGCCCACGTCGCCTCCGGCGCTGCCGTCACTTTCCAGCTCGATCTCCACGTCACCGAGCCGATCCGAAACGCCGCCGTCAGCATCATGTTCAACTCCGACCAGGGTTATCGCGTGCTGGGGCTCAGCTCGCGCTGCGAGACCGGCCTGCTCACGCTGGCGCCGGGCCAGCAGACGATCTTGTGCCACGTCGACGCCCTGCCGCTGGCCGCCGGGCGCTACATCGTCGATCTGGAGATCTTCAGCGCCGAGCGCGTGGCCGATTACATCGAGCACGCCACGGCCATCGACGTCGTCTTCGGCGATTTCTTCGGCAACGCCCAAACGCTTTTGCCCCTTGAGGGGCCCATCCTCGCCCGCTCGCGATGGGATTTTCAGTGCGGTCCGGTGTAAAGAAAGATTTTGCATGTCCGCTACGCCCGAGTTTTCGATTTTGATGCCGGTCTCGGCCCAGCGCGCGTATCTTGCCGACGCCGTCGCCAGCGTGCTGGGCCAGAGCTTGGACGACCTGGAGCTGATCGTCATCGACGACGCCGGCGATGCCGACGAATGCCGCCGCCTGTCCGGCGAGAGCGAGGACCCCCGCGTGCGCGTGCTCTCCAATCACTGGTCGCGCGGCGGGGCGGATGCGCTCAACTGCGGCCTGGACGCCAGCCACGGCCGCGTCATCTGCATCTGCGACGCCGACGATCTTTTTCCCCCGGATCACCTGCAGCGCTGCGCCGACTTGCTGGCCCGGCAAAGCGAGTTCGACGCCGTCGCCGGCGGCCTGGAGACGCTCACCAGCCGGGGCGCCAGCATTGCCTGGCTGCACCGCGACGCCGTTGCCGGCGAAATCACCGCCGAGCTGCGCCGCGGCGTCACGCGCACCAGCCTCTGCACCTTCGCCGTTCGCCGCGAGGCGATGCTGGCCACCACCCCCTTCCGCCCCTATTTTCTCACCTCCTACGACATCGACTTTCAATTGCGGCTGGGCGAGCGGTTCCGCGTCTGGTTCGACCCGGCGATCGCTTACCGCTGGCGCTTGCACGATCAATCGGTGACGCACACGCAGGCGGGCCATGAACGCGAATTTTTCGAGGATGCCGCCCGCGCCTTCCAGAAGCAGCGCTTGGAGCGGGGCGACGACGACCTGCAGCGCGGCCAGCCCCCACGCCCGCCCGTACACGGCGGGCCGGCCACCTCGCTTATCGCCGCGCAGCAGACCCAGCAGATGCTCCTGGGCGCTGCGTGGCGCCAGCACCAAGACGGATACAAGGCGCAGGCCATCGGGTTGGGATGGCGGGCCTGCCTGGCCCACCCGTGGCGTCTTTCCGCCTGGAAAAGCCTGGCCGCTCTGGCCGTCAAAAAATCCCCGGCCACGGCCCCACAGCGGCGCAGCTCATGAAGATCACTTTTCTGATGGCCTACGCGAGCATGTCGGGGGGGACGCGGGTCATCGCCGCCCAGGCGCGGCAGTTGATCGCGCTGGGACACGAGGTCCGGGTGGTTTCGACGCCGCCGCGTCCGCCGGGCTTGCGGCGAACGCTGTCCGCCCTGGTGCACCGCGGCCATTGGCCGCGCACCCCGCCCTCCGGCGAATTCTTTTTCGCCCAAGCCGCCGTGCCCCACCGCGTCATCTCCCGTTATCGCGCCATCGGCGAGCAGGACGTGAGCGACGGCGACGTGGTCATCGCCACCTGGTGGGAGACGGCGCCCTGGGTGTGGCGTCTTTCGCCCGCCAAGGGCGCCAAGGCATTTTTCATCCAACATTACGAAATCTGGGGCGGCGACGAGAAAGCGGTGGATGCGGCCTGGCGCTTGCCCCTGCACAAGATCGTCATTTCGCGCTGGCTGGCGGATTTGGCGCGCGACAAGTTCGCCGACCCCAACGTGTCGCTGGTGCCCAACAGCGTGGACCGGTCCCTGTTTGACGCCCCGCCGCGGTCGCGCCAACCCCGGCCGACCGTCGGCATGCTCTACAATCCCGCTCGCTTCAAAGGCTGCGACGTGGCGCTGAAGGCCGTCGCCGCGGCGCGTCGGGAACTGGGCGATTTGCAACTGGTCAGCTTCGGCGTCGAAGCGCCCCAGGAGCCCCTGGGACCGGGCTGCGCCTTTACGCTCAATCCGCCGCAGGAAAAAATCCGCGAGTTGTACGCCCAATGCGACGTCTGGCTGTGCGGCAGCCGCAGCGAGGGGTTTCACCTGCCGCCGCTGGAGGCGATGGCCTGCCGCTGCCCGGTGGTTTCCACCAAGGTGGGCGGTCCGTTGGATATCATTGAGCAAGGCCGCAACGGGTTCCTGGTGGACGTGGAAGACCACGGCGAACTGGCGCGCCGCCTGGTGCACGTGCTAAGATTATCGGACGATCAGTGGCGGCAGATGTCCGATGCCGCCTATGCTACCGCCTGCCGATATAGCTGGCAGGATGCCGCCGCCTTGATGCAGCGAGCCCTGGAAGCCGCCGTCGCCAACAGCGCCGCTCCCCCGGGACGCTTGGGAGTCGCCTGAGCATGGACATGCGCGGAAACATCCTGGTTCCCATCGCCCTTTTCGGGTGGATTCCGCTGGTCCTGGGGCTGTTCGCCTTTCTGCCGCCGCGACGCGCCGTCATTTACGGCTTCCTCATCGCCTGGCTCTTTCTGCCCATGTCGCACCTGAAAATTCAGGGCTTCACCGACTACAACAAGATGTCCGCGGCCTGCTTCGGGGTGCTGATCTCCGCGATGATCTTCGACAGCGCCACGCTCTTTGCCTTCCGCCCCAAGATCTGGGACCTGCCGATGCTCATCTGGTGCATCTGCCCGCTGTTCTCGTCCGTGTCCAACGGCCTGGGCTGGTACGACGGCATCTCGGCCGTCGCCTACCAAACCACCTTCTGGGGATTGCCGTACCTGATCGGCCGGATGTATTTCAACGACCTGGTGGGCCTGCGCGAGCTGGCGATGGGAATCCTGATCGGCGGCCTTGTCTACGTGCCGCTGTGCTGGTACGAAATCCGCTTCAGCCCGCAGCTTCACCGCATCGTCTACGGATATCACCAATTCGAGTTTGCCCAGACCAAGCGCTACGGGGGATTTCGCCCGATGGTGTTCATGCAACACGGCCTGGCGGTGGGCCTGTGGATGGCCGCCGCCACGCTCACGGCGTTTTGGCTTTACCTCTCCAAGACGATCCGGCGCCTGTGGGAGCTGCCCATGGGGCTGGTTTTCGTGGTGCTTCTGGCCACCTCCGTCTGGTGCCACTCGACGGGCTCGGTGGTGCTGCTGCTCGGCGGCCTTGCCGTGGTGTTGCTGACCCAATGGACGCGCTGGCCCGTCTGGGTGATCGCGCTGGCGCTGGCGCCGACGACGTACATGATCGTCCGCGGCAACAACCTCTGGACCGGTCAGGACCTGATCAAGAGCATCGCCCGCGCCGATCCCGACCGCGCCGCCTCCCTGCGCGTCCGCCTGCAAAGCGAACGCCTGCTCCTGGATCGCGCCATGCAGCGCCCGGACTTCGGCTGGGGCGGCTGGAACCGCTTCCGTCAGTACGACGAGGAGGGCAACGCCCAGGGCGTGCCCGATGCCCTGTGGATCATCGCCGTCGGGCATCACGGCCTGGTGGGATTGATCTCCCTGACCGCGTGCCTGACGTTGCCCCTGCTTTTGCTGGTGTGGAAGATTCCGGTGCGATACTGGCTGCATCCCGGGGCGGCGCCGGCGGCGGCCATCGCCATGTTGTGCGCCTTGTACATGTGCGACAATCTCATGAACGCTATGATCAATCCGATTTTCATCCTGGGCGCCGGGGGAATTTGCGGACTGGCCCTCAGCTTGCGTCGGCCGCTGCCTGCGCCGGCTCGGCCGCAGGGCGCGGCGCCTTTGCAAGCACCCGCGCTTCCTCCCGGCCGCGCACACGCCGGCGCCTGAGGTCAGGGCCCGGAGACGGCATGAGTCTGCTGATCGTCGTCATCAACTTTCGCACGCCGCAGCTCACCATCGACTGCCTGAGTTCGGTGGCCGCCCAAATCGATCAGGTCCCCGGCACGCGCCTGGCCCTGGTCGACAACGGTTCGCCAGACGATTCACCCGCCCTCTTGGCCCAGGCCATCGCCCGCAACGGTTGGGCGTGGATCACCCTGATCCGTTCCCCGGTCAATCGCGGATTCGCCGGCGGGAACAATCTGGCCCTACAGTCGTTGCAAACCCTACATCCGGATGCCAGTTTCGTACTTCTGCTCAACAGCGATACCATCTTGCTACCCGGTGCGCTGCCGTATTGCGTACAGAAGATGCAGGGCGACGCCTCGGTGGGCCTCATGAGCTGCCTGTTGCTTAACGCGGATCAGACGGTGCAGAACACCGCCCGCAAAATGCCCACGCCCCTGCGCCTGGCGGCGTGCAGCTTCGGGCTGCCCTGGCTCTTCCCGCGCGCCTTCGCCTGGGCGAATCTGGACGATCCCGGCTGGGACCGCCGCACCGAGGTCCGCAACGTGGATTGGGTTGGCGGCGCCTTCATGCTCATCCGCCGACAGGTCCTGGAGCGCATCGGCCTCCTGGACGATCGCTTCTTCTTCTACGGCGAAGATGCCGAGTTCTGCCACCGCGTCCGCAAACACGGCTGGTGGGTGCGCTACGACAGCGGCGCGGCCGTCGTGCACCGGGCGGCTGCCTCCAGCGATGCGGCGATGCTTCCGGCCAGCCGGCGCACCGCCCTGGTCTGGCAAGCCCGCTATTTGCTCCAGCGCCGCTGCTTCGGCTTGCCCGCCGAGCTGCTCATCCGCTTCCTTGACATCGCCGCCTCCACTTTGCGCTACTTCAAACTGCTGATCCGCGGGCGCAAAAATACGCCCCAGGGCGCCGCCCAACGCGACCTGCTGGCCCTCCTGTTGCGCTGGCCCGTCGCCGGGAAGGGATGACGGTCGATCATGAAACCGCTCCGCATCGCTGTGGCCCTGCCTGGAATTCATCGCGTCAACCGCGGCGCTGAAACCGCCTTCGAAGAGTTGGCTCGCCGGCTGGCCGCCATGGGCCACGATCTGACCGTTTTCGGCTCCGGCCGGCCCCGGCCCGATCAGCCCTACCGCTATGTGCGCATCCCTTGCACGCGCCGCGAAGCCTTCGAGCATTGGCCCAAGTTCCCGCCCCTGCGCACGCCGTATGCCTGGGAGGAGCTCTCCTTCGCGCGCACGCTGGCGCACCAATACCGTCCGCGCGAGTTCGACCTGTCGCTGGCCTGCTCGTATCCCTTCACCAACTGGATTCTGCGCCGAAAATTTGGCCACCGGCGGCCCAAGCACGTCTTCGTCACCCAAAACGGCGACTGGATGCTCCAAGCCCACAACGCCGAATACGCCTTCTTCAACTGCGACGGCCTGGTGTGCACCAATCCGCTCTATTTTGCCCGGCACCGCGGGCGATTCCCCAGCGCCATGATCCCCAACGGCGTGGACGTGAATCTGTTCCGCCCGGGGAGGGCCGATCGCGCGGCCTTCGGCCTGCCGGCCGACCGCCCCGTGGCCCTGATGGTCAGCGCCCTGGCCTCTTCCAAGCGCGTCCTTCAAGCCATCGACGCCGTGGGGCAAATTCCCGGTCTGTTCCTGGCCATCGCCGGCGATGGACCGCTGCGCCGCCGCGTCGACCGCGAAGCCGGCCGCCTGCTGGCCGGACGGTACCGGCGATTCAAGGTGCCGCGAGGCAAAATGCCGGCCCTGTACCGCTGCGCCGACGTCCTGCTGCACGCCAGCGTCGACGAGCCGTCGGCCAACGTCTACCTCGAAGCGCTGGCCACCGGCTTGCCCATCGTCGCCCACGACTGGCAAGTCACCCGCTGGACGCTGGAAGATTGCGCCATCCTGATCGATGCGACCGACCCGGCGCAGATCGTTTCCGGCCTGGAGCAAGGCTTGGCGTCGCGCAGCGCCGAGCAAATCGCCGCCCGCCGCCAGCTCGCCCAACGCTTCACGTGGGATCTGCTCGCCCAGCGCTACGCGGAGTTTTTCCACGAGTTGATGTGGCCGATCCCCGTGATTTCCGTGCCGCGGCAGCGGACGGTTATGAGCGACGTCGGCGTCGTCGCCATCGGCCGAAACGAAGGCGAGCGGCTCAATCGCTGCCTGGCCTCGGTGATGGGCAAGGTGGCCGCCGTGGTTTACGTCGATTCCGGAAGCAGCGACGGCAGCCCGCGCTTGGCCGCCGCCCGCGGGGCTTCGGTGGTCTATCTCGACACCCGCCAGGGCTTCACCGCCGCCCGCGCCCGCAACGCCGGCCTGGATCGCCTGCTCCAGATCGCGCCCCGCGTGTCCCTGGTTCAATTCGTGGATGGCGACTGCGAAGTGCAGAATGGGTGGCTCACGACCGCCCGGGCGTACCTGCAATCGCGCGACGATCTGGCGGTGGTCTGCGGCCGCCGCCGCGAACTGCACGCCGCGCGCTCGCTTTACAACCGCGTCATCGACATCGAATGGAACACGCCGATCGGCGCGGCTAAAAGCTGCGGCGGGGATGCGATGATGAAGACCGCCGCCGTGCTCCAGGTCGGATCGTTCGATCCCTCCGTCATGGCCGGCGAGGAACCGGAGCTTTGCCTGCGCCTGCGCAACGCCGGCTGGCGCATCTGGCGCATCGACGCGGAGATGACCCGCCACGACTCGGCCATCCGCCGCTTTGGCCAGTGGTGGTGGCGGCAGGTGCGCGGCGGCTACGGCGCCGTCGACGTCTACCAGCGATTCGGCAAAACCGACCGCCTCTTCGCCGCGCAGGTGCGCAGCGCCCGCCTCTGGGGCCTGGCCGTGCCCGCGATGATCCTGCCCGCCGCCATCGTCGGCGCGGTCATCGCCCCGCTGCTGGACGCCCCGCGGCCGGCGATGGCCCTGGCAATGGCCATCGCGGTCATCCTCCTGTGGTTCGCCCAGCTTCTGCGCCTGACCGCCGCCTCCCTGCGCAAAGGCCGGCCCATGGACTTGAGTCTGGCCTGGGCTTTCTTCACCATGGTCTCAAAATTCGCCGCCATCTATGGACAATGGCGCTGGCTCGGCAACCGCAACCGCGGCCAAAAAACGCAACTCATCGAGTACAAGCCGCCGGTTTTGTCCAAAACCGTCATCAGCAAGGAGGTCAAAGCGTGAGCAAAGACGCCGACTTGGCCGCCGATTGGGCGCGGTATCCCAAGCGGCCCCTGTTGCGCGAACAATCGGCCTGGGCGATTTGCGTCTACCGCTGGGGCCGGCGCATCGACGCCGCCAAACCAGGCCCCGGGCGCACCGTGCGCACCAAGCTCTACTGGCTGGCCTTTCGCATCGTCGAGACCCTCACCGGCATCAGCCTGCCCAAAAGCTGCCGCATCGGGCCGGGCTTGCGCATCTATCACTTCGGCACGATCTTTCTTCACCGCGACGCCGTCCTGGGCGCCAACTGCACCCTGCGCCAAGGCGTGACCATCGGCAACCGCTTCGAGGATGGCCCGGTCCCTGTCGTCGAAGACAACGTCGAATTCGGCGCCTTCGCCCAGGTTCTCGGTGGCGTGCGCATCGGACGCGGCGCCAAAATAGGCGCCATGTCCGTCGTGCTCTGCGACGTCCCGCCCGGAGCCACGGCCGTCGGCGTCCCCGCTCGCATCATTGACCCAAAAAGCTCATCATGAACGCATCGATGACCCATCCCGACCCCCTAACCTCTTCACAGCCTCGCCTCGCCTACGTCTCGGCCGTCTTCCCCCTGGCAAGCGAAACCTTCGTTTACCGCGAAGTCCGCGGCCTGCGGCAGCGCGGCTGGGATGTCTGGACCGTCAGCCTCAACACGCCCCCGCCCCCCCGCGGCGATGATGATGCCGATCTGCATCAGCAACGCATCCTCCTCTACGGCCGGGTCCTGCCGATGAATCTGATCCGCGCCCTTGCCGACCTGCTGGCCCACCCTTGGCGGTCGCTGGCCACGTTGGCCACCGCTCTGCGCGATGCCGTCGATCCCGGCGAACCGATGCCCCTGTTAACGCGATTGAAGCTGCCCCTGCAAGCCGTGGTCGCCATCGCCCTGGCGCGGCAACTGCGTCGCCTGGGCATCGCTCATCTGCATTGCCACTTTGCCCACTCCCCCACGACCATCGGCATGTACGCCGCCGCACAGTTAGGCGGCTCGTTCAGCTTCACCGGCCACGCCAACGATCTATTCCAACGCCGCTGTCTGCTCAAACGCAAACTGGAGCGCAGCGCCCTGGTCGCCTGCATCAGCCGCTGGCACCGCGATTGGTATGAATCCATCCAGAGCGACACCCGCGGCAAGTACGAAGTGATCCGCTGCGGCGTCGATACCCAAGTCTTTCACCCCACCCGCGCCTGGAAAAACTTCCCGGTCCGCCGCATCGTCACCGTCTGCCGGCTGGTCGAGAAAAAGGGCCTGGACACGTTGATCCGCGCCATCGGACAACTGCTACGCCGCGGCATCGACGCCGAATTGATCGTCGCCGGCGACGGCCCCGAGGCCCAGAAGCTCCACGTCCTGGCCAAGGTCTCCCACTGCGATCGAGTCCAATGGCTGGGTGAAGTGGACAACGGCCGCATCCCCGCCATCCTGGCCGATGCCGATATTTTCGCCCTGCCCTGCCGCAAAGACGAGCGCGGCGACCGCGACGGAATCCCCGTCGCCCTGATCGAAGCCATGGCCTGCGCCTTGCCCGTGGTCAGCGGCGATTTGCCCGCCATCCGTGAGCTGATCGAGGATAACGTCAGCGGCATGCTGCTGAGCGGCGACGACCCGGCCGCCCTGGCCGACATCCTGGCCAGGCTGGCCGCCGAGGAACGCACCCGCCGCCGCCTGGGCGAGTCCGGCTGCCACAAGGTCGTTGAGGAATTCTCCTTGGCCATGAACCTCGACCGCCTGGAACACCGCTTGGAGGGGATCGTCCGCGGCCCATCCCTGGCGCTGGCCAAGGCCCGCGTATGAACAGCCGCCGCTATTGCCTGATCACCCCTTGCCGCGACGAGGAAAAATTCGCGCTGGCCACCCTCCAGAGCGTCACCGCCCAATCCATTGCCCCGGCGCTGTGGGTCATCGTCGACGACGGCAGCAGCGACGGCACTGGCGGCATCCTCGACCAACACGCGGCGCGTTTCCCCTACATCCGCGTCCTGCACCGCGGGGACCGCGGGTTTCGCCAGCTTGGCGCCGGCGTCATCGACGCCTTCTACCACGGCTACGACACCATCAACCCAAACGACTTCGATTTCCTCTGCAAGCTCGATCTGGACGTGCAGCTTCCCCCGCGCTACTTCGAATCCCTGATGCAGCGCATGGAGCAGAATCCGCGCATCGGCACCGCCAGCGGCAAACCGTATTTCCTCGATCCCCCAACCGGCCGCCGCATCAGCGAAAAATGCGGCGATGAAAACTCCGTCGGCATGGCCAAGTTCTATCGCACCGCTTGTTTCCTGCAGATCGGCGGCTTCGTCCGCGAATTGATGTGGGATGGGATCGACGGCCACCGCTGCCGCATGCTCGGGTGGATCGCCGTCTCCTGGGATGATCCGGAGTTAAATTTCCAGCACCTTCGTCCCATGGGCGCCAGCCACAAAAACTGGTGGACCGGCCGCGTGCGTCACGGCACGGGGCAATACTTTATGGGAACCGGCCCCCTGTACATGCTGGCCAGCGCCATCTACCGGCTGGGACATCCGCCGCTGGTGATCGGGTCCATCGCCAACCTCTGGGGGTATTGCAAAAGCGCCGCCCGGCGTCAGCCGAGGTATGGAGATCGGTCGTTTCGCCGCTTCCTGCGCCGCTACCAATGGTCTTGCCTGTTGCGGGGCAAGGCCCGGGCCACGGCCCTGATCGACGCCCGCCAAGCCGCCCACTTCCGGCCGCCCCCGCCGCGTCATGACCCCCCGCCGCCGTGACGATAAAAGACACGGCAGCCGAAATTTACCGCGATCCAGGAGGGACGTTTCCCGGCACGCTGCGCTTCGGGTGCGACTCTTGGCGATAGGGTTTTGGGTTGCTTTCCCTGCAGGGAATGGACATATTGTCGCTGACCGCAATTTGCGCTGGTCTTTCGCCGGTTCCGGGAGAAAAGATGGATTGAAGTTGGGTGAGGTCCCGCTCGTCGCAGGGGTGCCCGAGGCTCTTCGTTGTTGCGCGAAGGATAGGGACTGATCGGGGCCGCCTGGAACAAAGGCAGGGGCAGGATGTACGTTCGCCAAGACGAAATTCGATGGACCCCCGGTGCGGCCGCTGCCGCCGCCGTGGTCGCCCCGTCCTCGGCCTCGCCGCCGCCTCGCCCGCCGCTTCCGCGGATTGTTCTGGATGGCGTTGCCTTGCACGCCGTCAGCGAGCCGCGTTGCATCGAGCACATTTTGGACCAGCTATCCGCCGGTCGCGGCGGCATGGTCGTCACCCCCAACGTCGATCATCTGCGCCGTTGCCGCCGCGATCTGAGCTTTGCCGCCGTCGTGCAGGAGGCGGACCTGGTCGTCGCCGACGGCATGCCCCTGGTCTGGGCCAGCCGATTGCAGGGCACGCCTCTGCCCCAGCGCGTGGCGGGATCGGATTTGATCTCCAGCCTCAGCGCCGCCGCCGCCGCCACGGGCCGATCCGTTTTTCTGCTGGGGGGCGAGCCCGGCACCGCCGACGCCGCCGCCGCCATCTTGCGCGACCGCTGTCCGCAACTGAAGATTGCCGGAACCCTCTGCCCGCCGCTGGGGTTTGAGAAAGATGCCGCTCAGCTCGAGCGGATCACCCAGGCCCTCCAATCCGCCCAGCCGGACATCGTCTACGTCGGCCTGGGTTCGCCCAAGCAGGAGCGGCTGATCGACCGCCTGCGCCGCGCTCTTCCCCGCGCCTGGTGGCTGGGTGTGGGCGTGAGTTTCAGTTTTCTCTGCGGCGACGTGCGCCGCGCGCCGCCGTGGATGCGCAAGCACGGCCTGGAATGGCTGCACCGTCTGGGCCAGGAGCCCAAGCGCCTGTTCAAGCGATATCTCGTCCTGGGCCCGCCCTACGCCGCCATGATGCTCCTGCGCGCCGCCGGACGCGGCATCACCCATCGCCTGGTCCGCTCGCCCACGGAGGTGGACAGTGCGGTCGAGGCGCTGGTCGCGCCCAGCACGGGCGTTGCCCCGGCGACAGAGGCCTTGCCGGCCGATCCGCCGTTGGTCCCCGCTGCATCGCCTCGGCCGATTCAGTCCGCCGCGGCATCTCTGGCCGACGGCCGTTTGCGCGGGCTCATCCTGCTGGGCGGATCGGTGCGGTCCGGTCCGCTCACCGCCCTGGGCCGCAATATTCTGGATTTGCCCGTTGGCGGCGGCGGCACGATCCTGACGCGCTGGCTGGACCAGGCCGCCCAGGTCGCCCAACTCCTGGCCATGGACTATTTGCCCATCCGCCTGCTGGTGGATCGCCAGTCTATTGAGCCCTCCAGCGGCCAAGCCGCCGGCCCAGCCCGCTGCCGCGTGGAGCGCGACACCTCCGACTACCGCGGCACCGGCGGCCTCCTGGCGGATGTGACATTGGATTACAGTGACGATGACCTGATCCTGGTCGGCAATGCCGCCCAGGTGCTCCTGGAGCCGCTGACGGCGCTGCTGCTGGCCCTGCGGAAAACCGGCGGCGCCCTCAGCGTCGTGGACCACCGCGACGGCACCGCCAGCGGGTTGATGCTCGTGACTTGTCGGACCTTGCGCCTCATCCCCAGCGTCGGGTTCGTCGATATGAAAGAACAGGCGCTGCCGGCAATTGCGAACCACCACGACGTGCGGGTTTTGCACTGCCGCCGGCCCACGGGCCTGCCGGTGCGCTCGCTGGCCGATTACCTGGCGGCGCTGCGGGCCTTGCACCGCCCCGTCCGTCGCGCCGAGCAGGCTCTGGCCGAGGACTGGAAATCGACCTTCGCCATCATCGAACCCGCCGCGTCCGTCGCCCCCTCGGCGCGCGTGCTGGATTCGGTGGTCCTGGCCGGCGCCGCCGTCGAAGCCGGCGCCGTGCTTGTACGCTGCGTGGTCGCCCCCGGCGCCGTGGTGCGCAAGGATCGCAAGGTGGTCGACCAATGCGTCACCGCCGGCGACAAGGGCCGGCGAAACGGCCGACATTGAGGTAGTAGTTGCATGACGCTGCCGCGCTTGAGAGACGATCGCCTGAGCCTGGCCCACGTGGCCGCCGCCGCCTTCATGGGCGCCCTGGGCGTCGCCGTCACCTTCGACGCCTGGAAGGATATCTACCTCATCGCCTCCAAGGATGAGGAGAACGGCCACATTTTCCTGGTCCCCCTGGTGGCGCTGTATCTGGTGTGGGTGCGGCGCATGCGCCTGCGGCATTGCCGGCCCTCCGGATGCATCGTCGGTCCCCTCCTGGTCGCCGCCGGCTGGATCATCGGATCGTTGGGGTTTTATCGAGGGATTCAGAGTTTCTGGCACGGCGGCGCCGTGCTGGTCGTGCTGGGATGCATGCTCTCGGTTTTGGGCAAGAACGTGATATTCCGGTTCTTCCCCGCCCTGGCGGTTCTGGTCTTCCTGGTGCCGGCGCCCAACCGCCTGCGCTTGGCCATCGCCTCGCCCCTGCAAAACTGGACCGCGTTCATCTCCGAAAAAGTGCTGGAAGTGTGCGGCGTGGTCAACACGGAGGTGACCGGCAACCTGCTGAAAATCAACGGCCAGCCGGTCTTCGTCGCCGAAGCCTGCAACGGCTTGCGCATGGTCTTTGCCCTGATCCTGGTCTGCTTCGTGTTCGGTTTCGCCTTGCCCCTGCGGAACTTCGTGCGGATTCTGATCCTGCTGGCCAGCCCCCTGGCCGCGATTTTCTGCAACGTCGTGCGCGTGCCGGCCACCGTCTGGGTCTACGCCTACGAGCCGAAGTATTTCCAGGCCTTTCACGCCACTGCCGGCTGGGCCATGCTCCTGGTGGCTTTCTTGATGCTTTACGGAATCATCCGCCTGCTGCAGTGGGCGATGATCCCGGTGAATCAATACACGTTGGCGTCGCAGTAGAGGAAAGACGGACCATGGCCCATCGCGCAAGAATCTTCAAAGGCATCTGGTTCTGGCCGGCGCTGTCGGCGCTGATGCTGCTCGGCATGGTCGCCGAGGCGCAGACGCGCATCACCCGGGCCGACGCCGAGCCGCACCTGGCGCGATGCAAGGCCGCCATCGAGTCCATCCCCCTGACCATCCTGGGCCCCTCCGGAGCGTATTGGACCGGCGCGGAAACCAACGTGCCTCTGTCGGCCACCCAGTTGCTGCGCCCCAACCAAATCCTCAGCCGCACCTACGTCCGCCAGGGCGACCCGCTGATGGTTTCCCTGCTGATCGTCGATTGCCGGGACGCACGCGACTTGCAGGGGCATTATCCGCCCAACTGCTATCCCGCTCAGGGGCTGAAACTGATCGGCCAAATCCCGCGAACCTGGCGCCTGAGCGACGGCCTGGAAGTGCCGGGCATGGAGTACCATTTCGCTTCCGAGGGGCACCTGGAAGATCCGACGGTGGTGTACAACTTTTTCGTCACCCCCCTGGTGCCGGGCCTGACCGTCAGCCACCCGGAGCTCAACGGCGTCATCTGCCGCGACATCGACAGCGTCTACACCTCAGGCGAAGATTATCAGAGACGCTACTTTGGTGCGGCCGAGTTTCAACTGATGGCTCGGTCGCGCATGACCGGCCAGCAGCTCGACCAGGCGCTGATCGATCTGCTCAGCCCCAATCAGAACGTCATCCGGACGCTCATGAACCGCGCACCCGGAGGAAAGTCGTTATGACCCAAGAGATGCAACTGGCTCAGGCCGCGAATTTGCCGGTGGCGCCGCAGTATGTCCACGGCGGCCAAAGCAGCGCCCTGGCCGTGCTGCCCCCTCCGCCCACGGGCTTCAAGAAAATTCACCGCCTGCTCCGCGGCCGCTATCCCCTGGTCATTTCCCTGGGCGCGGTCCTGGCGATCGCCGGGGCGCTCACCGGCTACCTCTGCAAGCAACCGATGTACACCAGCGACGGTCGGATTTTCGTCCCGCCCACCATCCCCTCCGTCCGCGCCAGCATCGACCCGATGCTCCCCGGCTACAGCACGTATCTCAACTCGCAGGTCGCCGTCATCGAAAGCCGCGACATGGTCGAGATGGCCATGAAGAACCCCAAGTGGCAGGCGCTGGGCAAGCTGCGCGATGATGCCGCCATCGACGACTTCTTCAACAATCTCGACGTCGAGAGCATGCCCAACACCTCCGTCATCAGCATCAGCTTTTCCGATTCCGATCCGAAAGTCGCCCAGCTCGGCGCCCAGGTCATGTGCGAGGCCTACCAGGATTTCTACGAGTCGCAGGACCCCTTCCTCTTCACCCACAAGATCAACCAGTTGGACACCATGCGCAACCGCGTGGGCAACGAACTACAGGGCCTGCAGGCCGAGCTGTCCAATTTGTCCAAAAAATACGGCACCGATGATCTGCGCGATTTCTCCAACACGCAGATGCAGCAATTGGCCCACCTGGAGGCCGAGCTGGAAGAAGCCGATCGCGATTACGCCCAGGCCCAGGCCGCCCTCGCCGCGGCCAGCGGACTGACGCCCACCGGCGCGCCGGCCACCCGCAAAGACGCCGCGATCACCCTCAACGAGGTGCAGATCGCCAACCTCGGCGACCTGCAGATGCACAGCCTCCTCCTGCAACGCGGCGAGCTCCGCCGCGTCCTGGACAAGATGCAACGCGACGGCTTCGGTCCCAACCATCCCAGGGTGCAAAGCGCCCAGACCGACGTCGACGTGCTCAACGCCGAAATCCAGGCCTACGTCGACGCCTGGAACCGCGCCTATCGCCTGGGGAACCTCAACGGCCTCACCCCCGTCGCCATCAACCTCCAGGCCGACCTCGAATCCAAACGTCTCCGCGTCAACCTCCTTAAGGACCAGCGCGACAAGCAGGATGCCCTCTGCCACGAAATCGGCCAGCAAATGAGCGCCATCCAGGAGATCAAGAGCAAGATCGCATCCAAGCAGCAGGATTTGGATGCGATCACCAGCGACTTCGATCAGTTGAATTCGCAAAAGTCGCTGATGCAGGGACAGCTGGCCATCATCAGCGCCCCGGCGGTGGCCATCGAACCGGCCAAGGACAAACGCATCCAGTTCGCCTTGCTCGGATTCCTGGGCGGCGGCTTGCTCCCCGCGTGCGTCACCATCTTCCTCGGTTTGCTCGATCGCCGCTTGCGCTACAGCGATGAAACCAACACCAATTTGGGCGGCATTCCCCTGTTGGGCATCCTGCCCAATCTGCCCGATCTGCTGACCGATCCCGATCAGGCCGCCACCGCCGCTCACTGCGTCCACCAGATCCGCACCATCTTGCAGATCACCGGCCACAACCTCGACCGCCGCGCCTTCACCGTCACCAGCGGCTCCCCCGGCGACGGCAAGACCAGCCTGACGCTGGCCCTGGGCCTGAGCTTCGCCGCCAGCGGCTCCCGAACCCTCATGATCGACGGCGACCTCGTCGGCGGCGGCTTGACCACGCGCCTGGCCATCACCGCCGATCACGGCGTCCTCGAAGCCATGGCCTCACGCGACATCATGCCCTTCGTCCACGCCACCGACGTGACCGATCTGTCCCTGCTGCCCGTCGGACATGCCATGGGCGGGTACACCGGCTCCATCGCCCCCGCCGCCGTGCGACGTCTCGTCGTGGAAGCCCGCAATCACTTCGACGTGATCATCATCGACACCGGCCCCATCCTGGGCAGCATCGAGGCCTCGCCCATGGCCGTCGCCGCCGACGGCGTCATCGTCTGCGTCTCCCGCGGCCAGCAACGCCAACTGGTCGAACGCGCCATCGCCCACCTGCAAGCCATCGGCGCCAAACTCGCCGGCGTCGTCTTCAACCGCGCCCAGGCCCGCGACTTCGAACGCTCCATCAGCCGCATGAGCCTCCACCCCATGGCCCAGGGCAGCGGCAACGGCGACCGCATCGGCCCCGTCGTCACCGCCGTCGCCTCCTCGGTTCGCTCCGGACTATCCAGTCATCCCGAGCACCCATGAGGCGCACGCCGTCTTGCATCCGGCGGGGCAAAATGCTGAACTGGATACCCCGGCTCCCCAGATGATCGCCCCGCCATCCACCCTCGCTTCGTCGTCCGAATCCGCCCAGCGCCCCACGGCGCTGCTGCAACGCACCATCTGGGGCCTGGACCCCCTGGCCCTGGATCACCGTTACTGGGCCGCCCACGGCGTGCAGGTCGTTCGCCTGGGCGAACCTTCCGAAATCCTCGCCGATGCCGAACTTTATCTCCTGATCGACCCGCGCTCCCTGGTGCTCTTCCGCATGAGCAGCGTCATCGACACCCTCAACTGGATCAAGCCCCAGGTCCTGTTCCTGCGCCTGCACGACGACCGCGAACGCGGCTACCACGAACGCATTCTCACCGACCCCTCCAATCGCTTCCTGCGCTTCCAGCGCCTCTACGACGCCACCGCCGACCTGCGCCTGGCCCGCGCCGTCCTCACTCCCGACCGCGAGGTGGCGCGCCTGTGGCAAAGCTCGCCCGACCCGGCGGCCGGGTGGCGACGCCTGCGACGCCACACTCCACGCCACGAACGCATGACCCTCTCCATCGACGGCAGCGTCTTCGACCGCAGCCACGATCACGAAATCGCCCTGTACCTGCGCGATTTGATGAACCGCTGGAATCGGCCCGATTCCACCATCTCCCGCGCCCAGCTCTTCGAGCCGGAAGTCTGGAAAGACCCCAAGAGCGTCATCGATCCCGATGCGCGCTTCATCGGCCCGGTGTGGGTCGGCGCCGGCCGTCAGGTCCCGGCCGGAACCACGGTCATCGGCCCCGCCATTTTGTGGGATGATCCCCAGGCCCGGCCGCCCATGCAGGACATCCAGTGGCTGGCCATCGAACCCCACGAAATCCCCCACACCGCCCCCGTGCGCGACACCACCCTGGCCGCTCGCCTGCTCCGCCGCGCTTTTGACTTCGCCTTTGCCTTCGTTGCCCTGCTGCTGACCCTGCCGCTGTATCCGTTCATCATGCTGGCGATCTGGCTGGAAGATGGCCGGCCCGTCTTTTTCACCCACCGCCGCGAAACCCTCGGCGGACGCGAGTTCCCCTGCATCAAGTTCCGCTCCATGCGCAAGGATGCCGAACACATCAAGCAGCAGCTCCTCGCCCAGAACCAGGCTGACGGCCCCCAGTTTTACATCGCCCGCGACCCGCGCCTCACCCACGTCGGAAAGGTCCTGCGAAAGTACGACCTGGATGAGCTGCCCCAGTTCCTCAACGTGCTTCTGGGCCAGATGTCGGTGGTCGGGCCCCGACCCAGCCCACGCGTGGAAAACCAGTTCTACCCCCCCTGGCGCGAGGCGCGCCTCAGCGTCCGCCCCGGCATCACCGGCCTTTGGCAAATCCACCGCACGCGCCAAAGCGGCTGGGACTTCCAGGAATGGATCCGCTACGACATCGAATACGTCGAAAAACGCTCCTGGCCGCTTGATCTCTGGATCATCTGGAAGACCATTGTCCGCCTCTTCCGCAAGGTGACACGATCATGAGCATACGCCCCAAAACCAAGCGTCGCGTCGTTTACCTGGTCGTCGGTGCGGTCCTGGCCCTCGGCCTGGTCGCCGGCGGCTACCGCCTGCGCATGGCCTATTACAACAAGATCATCTATCAGGCCCGCGCCGACGGCATGGCCGCCTACAAGGCCGGCGATTACCCCGCGGCCATCGAAAAACTCAATATCTACGTCATCAAGCACCGCGACGACCCCGAAGCCCTCATGGCCTTCGGCATCGCTCGCAGCAAAGTCCCCTCCCCCGACAACAGCAACGTCATTCAGGCCATCGCCATCATCAACCGCTATTGCACGCTGGTCCCGCGCGACATCGAAGCCCAGCATCTGCTGCTGGAACTGGAAGCCCCCGTCGCCGCCTACACCGCCGAGGCCCTGGGCACCGCCAAAGACCTGCTCAAGCAAAATCCCAACGACCTGACCGCCCTCAAGGCCGTCGCCCGAATCAACCATCGCGAACGCCACTTCGACGCCGCCCTCGATGCCGCCCTGAAATACACCCAGACCAATCCCGCCGACCTGGACATGCAGCGCGGCGTCATGCTCCTCATGAAACAGCTCAATCGTCCCCCGTCCGAGCTGCACCAGCGCGCCGACGCCCTGGCCAAGCAATACCCCAACGATCCGCGCTTCCTTCTCGTGAAGGCGATGGCCTACTACTACGGCACGAGCCCCACCGACACCAGCGACAAACGCTCGGCCGACCTGCACGCCTATCTGGAGCTGCTGCAAAAGGCCGCCGCCCAGGACCCGCCCGACGCCCAGTTCGTCACCATCACCGTCTCGCTCCTGGATGCCTCGCGCCAGTACCGCGCCTCCCTCGACCTGCTGGTCCGGACGCAGAGCAAGATCAACGATCCCGAAGTGACGCGCCTGCTCGCCCAGCGTCTGTGGGAAAGCCGCAAGTTCAGCCAGGTGGCGACGCTCCTGGCCAATCTCGACGCCGCCTCGCCGCGGATCAACGTCGACCTGATCGCCTACAAGGCCCTGTCGTTGTATTCGCTGGACAAGAAATCCGAAGCCGCCGCCCTGGTCTCGGCTCTGGTCTTGCGCGCCAACGATCCGCACGCCGCCGCCTGGGCCGCCGCCCTGCAGGCCCGCCTCGACGAAGCCCATGTGCCTCTGAAGAGTCTACTGGCGCGATACCAGGATGCCCTGCGTCAGGACCCGAATAATCCGGTCATCCAATATTATCTGGGCGAGGCGTATTGGCGCTTGGATGAAGAGGACTTGGCCCTGCAACAATGGCGGTCGGCTTCGGCGCGTCTGCCCAGTTGGCCCGAGCCGTACGTCCGCATCGCCCAAGTGTTGACCAGCCAAGGCCGCGGCGGCGCCGACGAGGCCGCCATCGCCGCCGAACAGGGCCTGCGCACCAGCGCAGGCGGCGGGGGAACCTACGACCTTCAAGCCGTCATCGCCCAGGCCGTCGTGCGCTTCGCCCGTCTGCAGAACACCCAGGACCCCCAGGAAGAGAGCAACCTGCTGCAGTATGTCCAGACCGTTCAAGAAAAGCTGCCCGGCGAGCCCGCCACCCTCCCCATTTACGCCGTGCTCCTGGTGCAGGCCGGACAGCGCGACAAGGCCATCGACATCATCAAGGATGCCCAGAAGAACCCGCAGCAAAGCGGCGAGGACCTGCTGCTGAAACTGGCGCAGGTCAGCCGCCAATGCAAGCTCGGTTTGGAAGACGGCCTGTTTGCCACCCTCGAGCAGCAATTCGGCCTGACGCCGCGGCTGGCTTACGCCAAGGCCACCCAACCGCTGCAAGCCGGCCGCGCCGCCGACGGACTCCAGTTGCTCCGCAGCGCCAAAGCCAAGGCCGCCGCCAATGCCCTGCAGTGGGATCGCGTCATCTGCCAGTACCGCGAAGTTTCCAACGATCCGGCCGCGGCCCAGGCCTGGCAGGCCCTGGGGGATGCCTATCCCAACGACCTGGCCGTCCAGTCCACCATCCTCTTCGACGAGGACTCCGCCTGGTCCAATCGCGAGTTCATCGATCGCACCATCAACCGTCTCAAAGACCTGACCGGTGACGAGGCCACGAGCTGGAAGACCGCCCGCGCCCGCTGGCTGCTCGGCAGCGACAATCCGCAGCGCGACGCCCCCGCCGCCGTCGTGCTTCTCACCGACGTGCTCAAGACCTCGCCCGGCGAGGCCGCCCCACACGTGCTCATGGCCATCGCCTACGAAAAGCTACAGAACGACTCCGCCGCCGTCGCCGAATGGCGACAGGCCGCCGACATCGCCCCAAGTTCCCCCAAATTCCTTTTTGGGTTGCTTCACGCCCTCGACGCCGCCGGCCAAACGGATGACGCACGCCAGACCTTCGACCGCATCGCCGCCCTGCCCCATCTGCCGCCGGACCTGGCCCTGCAAGCCTCCATCCTCATCGCCTCCGAAGGCGACCCCCGCAGAGCCCAGGCGCTGCTCTTGGCCTATCCCGTCGCCAACGACCAGATTCTCCACGATGCCACGCTGGCCAAGGTGGACCGCCTCCTGGGCAAAGTGAACGACGCGGCCACCCTGTACTTCAATCTCGGCCAGGCCCCCTCCCTCGACCCGGCCACCATCGAGGCTGCGGCCGATTTCTTCGGCTCTCAGCATGACCCCGACGCCGCCAAAAAATTCCTCGCTCGCCTCGATTCCTTGACCCTGGCCCCCGGCCAGCGCGAACTGATCCTGGCGAACTTCGAGGAAAAATACGGCGACCCCGCCGCCGCGGCGCAACTTTACGCCGATGCCGTCAAGTCCGCCGCCGACCGCCCCAATGCCGCCATCCAGCAAATCGGCTTCTTTCTCCGCCAGAGGCAACTCCCCGCCGCCACCAGCGCCTTGGGCGCCGCCATCGCGCGCTGGCCCGACAACGCCGCCTTGGCCAATCTGAAATCCGCCATCGCCGCCCTGGCCGGCCCACCGCAGCTCGCCGAGCAGATGTGGCCCCTGGCCTTCACCCTCACGCGCAACCCCCTGGACCCCGCAGCCAGCGACACCCTCGCCATCCTCGCCGCCTCCTCCAGCGAAGATCCCGCCTCCACGCTCAAGAAACTCCAGGGCCTGATCGGCAAATACCCGCGCTTCCTGCCGCTCTACGAGCTAACCGTGCAGCGCCTCCTGGCCCAGCAGCGCTTCAATGACGCCGTGGCCATGGCCAGCTCGGCCATGACCCAATTCTCCGAATCCCCCGACGCCGCTCGCCTCTGCGCCCAAACCTATGCCCGCGTCGGACGCTGGAACGACGTGATCCTCGCCGCCAACCAGTGGCGGCAGCGCGGCGCCACCCAGCCTCTCTTGCCCGACCTGCTCATCGCCACCGCCGATCTTTTCCTCGATCAGCCTCGCGACGCCGTCGATCGCCTCTCCATCTACATCCCCGATGCCAAGAGCAATCCCGATCAGAACCAGCAGCTTCTGGCCACCTACGCCGAAGCGCTCATTCGCTCCGGCAGCGAAACCGACGCCATCGCCCTGCTGCGACCGTTGGCCGAAAAATCGGCTCAGTGGCGCTCCATCTGGCTCAAAGTCGCCGCCGCCGCACACGCCGATGCGCCCTCGACCGTCGCGGCGATCCAGCAGATTCTCCCGCTGCTCGATTCCCATGCCTTGCAGGACCAGCAAGCGCTGGCCGACGCCTACCTGGTCTGCGCCGCGCGCTGGAATTACTCCAACGGGTTCCAACTTGCCCGAGATGCCCTCCAGGGCTTTGTCGATTCGCCCGATGTCACCGTCCCCGCTCTGATGACCTACGCCCTGGCCTGCGGCGGCGCCGGTGACAACGTCGTCGCTGAAAAGGCCTATCGCCATCTGCTTTCGCTCGATTCCAAGCAACCTATCGCGCAGAACAATCTGGCCGACATCCTGCGCAAAAAAGATGATCCCGCCTCGCTCAAGGAAGCTGAAGGCCTGGCCCGCGCCGCCGTCGCCGCCAACCCCAACAATCCCGACACCGCCAATTTCTATGACACCCTTGCGCGCATTTTGCTCAAGCAGAATCGGACCAACGACGCACTGGCCGCGTTCATGGCCGGCGATCAGCTTCAGCCCAAGAACCTCAACATCCTGATCGGCGAGGCCTGGGTCTGCGCCACCACCAGCCGCATCGACGATGCCTCCAATTACCTGGCCCGCATTGACGCCGTCCTTCCCCCCGGCGCACGCCTGCTGGATGAATACCAATCCCAGTTGGACACGGCGCGAAAACTGGTGAAGGCCGCCACAGCCCCCAAGACCGAACCCGATATTTCTCCCGCCGCCACCCGACCCTGAATTCCAGCAAATCTTTGATCTTTCTCAATGTTCCGATAACATTGGGAAATCGATAGACCTGCATAAGTTTTTTAGAAATAAAAACTTGCGCAAAATCCGGCCGCTCTCCATCAAAAGTTTTCCGGCAGTGCGGCTTGTGACGGTTGCGCGGTTTATGACGTCCCTGCTCTTTCGCGAAAATTTCATGTTGGTGCAGGCGCAAATTCGGTGTATACTTTCGCCCGTCTGTTATCGGATGAATTGCTGTTACCGGACGCCCTTTGGCCGTACATCCGCGCGTCCATCGTGAAGAGAACATGCGGCAGAAAGGATGTGGGTTAGCGACTACGTCGTGTTCTCTGAGAGTGAGTGTGGGTGATAATTTGTTCGTTTCTTAACTCAGAAAAATGGTGAAGGCGGGCCGCTCCGTGATGGACGCTCGACCTTCAAGGAGGTTGAAGACAATGAAAGGCTTGATCAAGTTGGCCGCGGTTGCGGGGTTTTCCGCAATGGTTGGCCTGTTCGCCGGCACCTCTCGTGCCGCGACAGTTATCTCAAACATTGGTGGCAGCGGTTGGACCGCGACCTTTTCGGGCCTGTCCCTTGCCTCAGACCCTACTCAGCCCGTCGGGCAATTGAACGTTGAAAAAGGCGCCGTCTTCACAACGGCCAACGCCGGCGAAGGCCTGCTGATCACGTTCACGCAAACCTCGGCCAGCGCCACGTCGGTCATCGACTTCACCAATGAATCGATCACCAACAACACCGGCACGAATTGGAGCGGGTTTGAATTCGTTATCCTGAACGATGGCACCGGCTCGGCTTCATTCGAGACCACGGAGAATTCGCCCTTTGTTCCGCCCGCGGGGATTTTCACCACGGTGAGCGTCACCACGCTCGACGGCAATCCCGCCGTCGTCTATGGCGGCGGCAGCCAGGCCAATTTGGCCACGGCCCTCTGGGGCGTCGCCTCCGATGGCGACCTGCTCATCAGCGCCAATCCCCTGGGCATCGGTACCACCTTCACCTTCAAGGAAGTGCCGGTCACTGGACCGTTGGTTCCTCTGCCTCCGGCTGTTTGGCAGGGCTTGGTCGGAATCATGGGTCTTGGCCTCGTTTCCTGCGGCAAGAGCCTCAAGAAACTGATGGCCTGAACCGCTTTCACTTCTGTATGTTGCGAGGGTTGAGCCTTCAACCCTCGCTTTTTTTTGCGCGCCATGCGGGATTTGCCGCCCACTGTCGCGAAACCGGCTATTAATTGGATGCAACCGCCCGCGGTAAGATAATACCGATTAGCGCAGGTGCCCGTGCTTCGGGTATTGACGCGCAGTGGGTACGAGTCGTATTTTGCTGTAGCCGAATGACTGTTCTCGGGGCGTCTGGAGCGACGCTGCATCAGTTGGGCCATCGGCTATACAAGGAGGTTAGACGCATGTACATCTCATTGAAAAAATCCGCGCTGGCCGGATTTCTCGCCGTGCTCGCCGCCGCCAGTGCTTCCAACGCAGCAACCGTGATCTCGAACATTGGTGGTAGCGGCTGGACCGCGACCTTTTCGGGCCTCTCACTTGCCTCCGACCCCACCCAGCCCGCCGGACAGCTCAACCTTGAAAAAGGCGCGGCATTCACCCAGGCCAGTCTTGGGGAAGGTCTGCTGGTCACCTTCACTCAGACCTCCGCCAATGCCAAGCCGGTCATCGACTTCACCGATGAATCGGTCACCAATCTCACCGGTGTGACCTGGAGTGGATTCGATTTTCAGCTGCTGAACACCCTCAACTCCGCGGCTTCATTCATGACCACGTCGAATTCGCCCTTTATTCCGCCCGATGGGATTTTCACCACGGTGAACTCCGGATTGGTCGACGGCATTCCGACGGTCGCCTATGGCGGCGGCAGTCAAGCCAATTTGGCCACGGCCCTCTGGGGCATCGGCACCGACGGCGACCTGCTGATCGACGCCGACCCGCTGGGCATCGGCACAAGCTTCACGTTCAAGGAAGTCCCCGTCATCGGCAACAACGTGCCCGTGCCCCTGCCCACAACCTTCTGGCAGGGCTTGGTCGGCATCGCCGGCCTCGGCCTCGTCGCCGGCGCAAGGAAAATCAAGAATTTTTTCCTCTGATCGCAACGATCTTTTAGACACGATCACGCGAGGGTTGATTGACCTCAACCCTCGCGTTCTTCTTCGCGCTGATCCATCGCCCATCGCTGCCACAGGTTCCGGTACGTCGACTCGATGTTCCGCGCAAACCGCTCGCCGTCCATCAGCGGCGATTTCTCCATCCGGTCCCGCAGCGTCGCGCGAAGCTGGGCCAAGCGCGGCAAGTCCCCGGCCAGGCCCACGGCCAGCTTCACGAATTGCTCCTCGCTCCGGGCCGCCAGCTCCTTCAAATTCAAATTGCACAACTGGCTCCAGCCGGCGCGGCCCACCACCGTCTGGCCCACCAGCGTGATCACCGGCACCCCCATCCACAGCGAATCCAAACTGGTCGTGTGCCCGTTGTACGGCAGCGTGTCCAGGCCGATGTCGATGCGGTGATACGTCCGCAGGTATTGCTCCCGCGGGGCAAATTCCACGAACTCCACGCGGTCCTCGCCCACGCCCAGCTTGGCCAGGACGCCCTGGCGATGCGAGCCGCGGGGGCACATCAGAATCAGCCGCGAATCCGCCGCGCCGGCTAGAACCTTGGACCACAGCCCCAGCGTGCCCTCGCTCACCTTGCAAAAATTGTTCAGGCATCCAAACGTGACCTGTCCGCTCTTCGCCGCCGGCAGTTCATTGACCGCCGGCTCGCGGGTCAGCGGATCGTAGCACCAGAACGTGTCCGGCAGTCGGATCGACTGCTCGCTGTAGTACGCGTCGTTGAGTCCCGGCGGATCGAGATACGGGTCGGTCAGCCGGTAATCGATGGTTCTTAATCCCGTCGTGCCCGGATACGCCAGCCAGGTGATCTGCACCGGCGCCGGCTTGCGGGCAAAGAGCAGCAGCCGCCCGTGCGCCATGTGCATCGTCAGGTCGATCAGGATGTCGATCTTGTCCTCTTTCACCATCTGCGCCACTTGCGCATCGCTCAAGCCCACGGTGCTTCGCCACACGTCCGCGCAAGCGCGAATCCGCTGCGTCAGGGGGTCGGGCCTGGGCACGTTGGCGTAGCAGTAAACCTCGAATGGCCCGTGATCGTGCCGCGACAAAAGCGGGATCGTCAGCAGGGACTGCGCGTGATTGCGAAAATCCGGCGACACGTATCCGATGCGCAGCCGGCGCGACGGCGAGCGGTCGTTGTCATGCGCCCGGACCTCGCCGGCCAGCGGCTGCGCGTGCAGCGCCGACCACCGCGACGCCTGGCCAAAAATATCGCCGCGGTCCCAGCGTCCGCTGTACTGCATCGCAAAAATACGGTTGCTTTCCGATTGCACGAATCCCGGGTCGGTCTGCGCCGCCTTCTCGTAAGCGGCCATCGCATCCTCTATTCGCCCCACGTCCTTCAGGGCGTTGCCCAGGTTGTTGTACGGCTCGACGAAATCCGGCCGAAGCGAAATCGCCTGCCGAAACAGCCCCGTCGCCTCTTCCAATTCGCCCTTGGCTTGCAGCGCCAACGCCAGGTTGTTGATCGCTTCCACGTACGCCGGCCGCCGCACCAGCGCCGCCCGGAACGCGTCGATCGCCTCCACCAGCCGGTCATCCGCGTGCAGCGCGATCCCCAGGTTGTACAGCGTCTCGACGTGTTGCGGCTGACGCGCCAGCGCCTGCCGGTACATGCCGATCGCGTCGCCGAATTTTTGCTGCATCAGCAGCACGTTGCCCAGCCCGTTGAACGCCTCGATAAAATCCGGCTCCAGCGCCAGGGTCTGGCGATACGCCCCCTCGGCCTCGGTCCCGTGGCCCGCCACACGCAGGGCGTAGCCCAGGTTGCACAACGCCGCGGCGTAATTCGGACGCAGCTCCAGCGCCCGCCGGTAGCTTGCGATCGCTTCGTCGATCTGCCCGGCGCCGCGCAGGGCATTGCCCAGGTTGTTGTGCGCTTCGGCAAAATCGGGCCGCAGCGCCACCGCTTTGCGATACGACGCCATCGCCTCGACCCACTTCCCTCGCCCTAGCAGCACGTTGCCCAGATTGTTGTGCGCCTCGGCATAGTCCGGCTGCACCGCCAGCGCCGCCTGGAACTCGGCCATCGCTTCATCCGATTGCCCCACCGCCTGCAGCGCGTTGCCCAGGTTGTTGTGCACCTGCGCGTAGTCCTGCCGCAGCGCCAGGGCCGCTCGGTACGCCGCGATCGCCTCCGCCAGCCGACCCAGCGACGCCAGCACCATCCCCCGATTGCAGTGGTATTGCGACACCTGCGGATGGATCGCGATGGCGCGGTCGATCAGCTGCAGCGCGGCATCCTTCCGCCCCGCCTGATACGCCACGATCCCCAGCCCCTCCAGGGCATCCGACTGCTGCGGATCGGCCGCCAGAATCCGCCGGTAGATTTGCTCCGCCTCGGCCAGTTGCCCCCCCAGGTGCCGCTGGCGGGCCATCTCCATCGCTTGTTCGAACGTTACCGTGCTCATCGGTTCAGCGTCAGTTTACGGTACGTGATGCGGTGCGGGCGATCCGCCTCCACTCCCAGCCGTCGCTTGCGCTGGGCCTCGTAGTCCGACCAGTTGCCGTCGAAAAATCGCACCTGGCTCTGCCCCTCGAACGCCAGAATGTGCGTCGCGATGCGGTCCAGGAACCACCGGTCGTGGCTGATGATCACCGCGCACCCCGCGAAATTTTCCAGCGCCTCCTCCAGCGCCCGCAGCGTGTTCACGTCCAGATCGTTGGTCGGCTCATCCAACAGCAACACGTTGGCGCCCTGCTTGAGAATCCGCGCCAAATGCACGCGATTGCGCTCCCCGCCCGAGAGCGTCCCCACCATCCTCTGCTGATCCGTCCCGCTGAATCCGAACCGCGACACGTACGCCCGCGAGTTCATCTGCATGGCCCCCAACCGGATGTTCTCCTGCTTGTCCGAGATCGCCTCCCACACGTTGCTGGCCGGGTCCAGGGCATCGCGGCTCTGCTCCACGTACGCCAGCTTCACGCTCTCGCCCAGACGGATTTGGCCCGAATCCGGCTTCTCCCGATCCGTGATCATGCGGAACAGCGTCGTCTTGCCCGCCCCGTTGGGCCCGATCACTCCCACGATCGCCGCCGGCGGCAATATGAACCTCACGTCCTGCATCAACAGCTTGTCCCCATACGCCTTGCTCACGTCAACCGCTTCGATGACCTTCTCGCCCAATCGCGGCCCCGGCGGAATGTAGATCTCGATCTCCGCCACACGCTTCTGCGCGTCCTGATTCAGCATCGCCTCGTACGCCGACAGACGCGCCTTGGACTTCGCCCGCCGCGCACTTGGGCTCTTGCGCACCCATTCCAGCTCCCGCGCCAGCGCCTTTTGCCGGCCGCTCTGGGCCCGCTCCTCCTGCGCCAGCCGCGCCTGCTTCTGCTCCAGCCACGAGGAATAATTCCCCTTCCACGGAATCCCCTGCCCCCGATCCAGCTCCAGAATCCACCCCGCCACGTTGTCCAGAAAATACCGGTCGTGCGTCACCGCGATCACCGTCCCGGCATACCGCCCCAGATGCTGCTCCAGCCACGCCACCGACTCGGCATCCAGGTGATTCGTCGGCTCGTCCAAGAGCAGAATGTCCGGCTTCTGCAGCAGCAGCCGGCACAACGCCACCCGCCTCCGCTCCCCGCCGGATAGCACCAACACCTGCGCATCCCCCGGCGGACATCGCAGCGCATCCATCGCCACCTCAAGCTGCAAGTCCAAGTCCCACGCGTTGACCGCATCCAGCTTCTCCTGAACCTGACCCTGCTTTTCCAGCAGCTTGTTCATCTGCGCTTCATCCATCGGCTCGGCCAGCCGCTCGTTGAGGCGCTCAAATTCCGCCAGCAAATCCAGCGTCGATTGCATCCCCTGCTGCACGATCTGCCGCACGCTCAGCGCATCATCCAGCTTCGGCTCCTGCTCCAAAAATCCGATCGAATATCCCGGCTGCACGCTGATCCGCCCCTCGAACTTCGTATCCACCCCCGCCAAGATGCGCAGCAGCGAACTCTTCCCCGCCCCGTTGAGCCCCAGCACCCCAATCTTGGCCCCGTAAAAGTACGAAAGGTAGATGTCCTTCAGGATGATCTTCTTCTCGTGGGATTTGCCCACGCCGATCATCGAATAAATGATCTTGTTGGCTTCCGCCATGCGGGCAAATGTTAACGGGCAGACGTGGAAAGATGAAACGTGAAGACGTGAAACGTGAAGACTTTGTCTCCTAAGTCTCCCTTTCTCTTAGCCCCTCAATTCAGCTTTCCGCTGATCACTTCCAACAGCGAAGCAAGACTGAACGGCTTGGGGAGGAACTGCACGCGCTGGCCGAGGAGACCGCCGGCTTTGTATTCGCCGCTGATGGCGATCACCCTCGACGGACGCTGGCTGGGGGGCAGCTTGGCGCAGTGCCGCAGCAATTCGAAACCGTCCATCACCGGCATGCGCAAATCCGTGAGCAACACGTCAAAGTGCCGGGTCATCAGATATTTCAACCCCTCTGCGCCGTCGCGGGCGGTGATCACATCCGCTCCGGCCTGGCGAATCAGCTTGCCCATGCTCAGGCGAATGGGGGCATTATCCTCGATGATCAGGATGCGAGCCCGCTTGCCGCTCGGTTCGGTTGATGTTTCCGCCATCGTTGTCACCACGAGCTCCGCCGAGGTGAAACTGCCTCACTCCATGAATTGCTCGCCGACCGTCATTGGAAAAGGAGATTCGCGCCGCTTATCTCCCCCAACTCGGCTGAGTCGGAAGTCCTCAAGATTTAGGCCATCAGATTCGCGTCGCAATTTTTTGCGCTCCCTGCTCAAAACGCGCCGCTTCGAGCAATCGCTCTTCGGCCTCTCTGCATATTTCACTTCTCATAATATCCGATAGATGGGTGTTACGGTCGCGGCGCCAAGCCAAAATAAGCGGCGTATTAGCAGGTAGGAATCGGGTAGATAAACTACCCGACGCGCTTTAAGGCGCGTGAGCCGGACGGTCGCGGTAAACGTCTCGAAGATAACTCGCGAGATTGATCTTTCGATTGGCGATGTCAAGCTTGCGCCGGATGTTTCGTCGATGCGCCGAGATGGTTTCCGGCGAAACGTGCTCCAGTTCGGCGATCTGCTTTACAGTCAGTCCTCGTTTTATGAAGCTGCAAAGGCGAAACTCCGTCGGCGTGAGGTTCTTCACGGCGTGAGCGGGCTTGTCGATGATCGGCGAAATAATCTCCTGGAGGGAATTGTCGATCTGGTCAATGGCGCGCTGCTGGTGGCGCGTCACGCCTTGCCTGAGGGATTGGAGAAGTGGAAGAATTATCTCCTCCACGTTCTTGTTGACCCGCTGCCCGATCTTGTCCCGCTCCGCCTCAATGTTCGTCAGAATTTCTTGCAGCGCGGTGTTTTTCGCTTCAACGGATTGATTGGCATTTTCCAGGGCGACTTTCGCCAGATGCTGTTCGGTGACGTCCTGAAGGATGCCGACCGTCCGGCGAGGCCGGTCGGCATCGTCCCGGATGACTTCGCCCTCGCCGTGGAGGTAACGCAACTGGCCATCCGGCCGAATGACTCGATAGTCCAGATCAAATCGTTTGTGCCTTTGTACCGCCTCAGCCGCCGCCTTGATGACGTTCGCCCGGTCGTCGGGGTGGACCAGTTCCACGAACTCCGGGAAACGGAATACCCGCTTTTGCGGCTCCAGACCATGCATCCGGTAGAGTTCGTCCGACCATGTGAGAACGTTGGTTGCCAGGTCGCGGTTCCAGTGCGCCAGCTGGGAAACCCGCTCGGCCTGCCGCAGTTTACGTTGGCAATCCGCCAAAGCTTCGGTGGCAGATTGTCGCTGGACGCCTATTCGAAAGATCACGGTGAGGCCAAACGCCAGATCGTTTGCCAACTCTTTCAGGACTTCGATCTCATTGGGGCTAAACGCATCGACCTCTCCGCCATAAATGACCAGAACGCCGAAGGTGCGCCCGTCGCCGCTGAGGGGTAAGGCGATGGAGGATTCGTACCCTTGTTGCACGACCTCTTCGCGCCAGGGATCGAAGGCGGGGTCGTTTGGGATGTCGCGCGCGGCGCAGCACTTTCCGGTCCGGATCGCAATTCCTGCCGGGCGGCGCCCGCGCGGTTCGTCCTTCCAGGTGATGTTGGCGGTTTCGAGGTACCCCGCTTCGAATCCTGCGTGCGCCACCGGCCGCACCGTTTTTCGCTCGTCGGACTCGGCAAATCCAACCCACGCCATCGGATAGCCGCCCACTTCCACGGCGGTATGGCAGACCTGGTTCAACCAGGCAACGACATCCGAGGCAATGGTGAGCGCTTTATTGGCAGCGATGACGACGCGGAGCGCCCGGTGGACGCGTTGCAGCTCGGCTTCCCAAGGCTCTGGTTCGGAGCATTTCGTCTCCGAAGACATCCTTATCCTCGATGGCTTAACATCGGCCCTCGCCCTCTCTGTTCTCCAAGACGTGCCCTAGTGTATATTATTGTAGCTGACTTTAACAAATAGGTCGGCACCTGCCAATAGCTATTTTTGCATGGTGGGCTGGAACTTTCTCAAATTCCTTTCCCCGGCATCTGCGATTTCCGGCGAAGGATGTGGTGGTAATGCTGGGCAAAGCGATGCGCCTCATCACGGATGTACTGCAATAACCGTAAGGCCGGGCTGTTCCGCGGCAGACGCATCGGCTCGCGCTTGGCCTGCACGTACACCAGCTCCTCCTTCTTCGCCAGCGAAATCACCATCGGCGGCCGTACGTTCATCGTCTTGAACACGTCCATCGCCGCGTGAAGCTGACCCAGCCCCCCGTCGATCAAAATCACGTCCGGATACAACTCGTTGCTGGCCCCCGCCTCGCGGTACCGCCGGCCCACCACCTCCGCAATGCTCAGGTAATCGTTGTTCCCCTGCGCGTGCTGGATTTTGTACCGCCGATACCCGTCCTTGAACGGCACGGCGTCGATGAAGCACACCTTGCTCCCCACCGTCTGGCCGCCCTGCAAGTGGGCGATGTCGATCCCCTCCACGATGCGCGGCGGCTCGGCCAAGCCCAGCACTTCCTGCAGCTTCGCCATCCCCTCCTTCGGGTCGGTGACGAACGCCTCCGGCTGCCAATACTCTTGCTCACCCTTGCCCGCCCGCTGACCCAGCGATTGCAGGGCCTTGATCTCATCGCGCAGCCGCGCCGCACGCTCGAAATTCAGCCCCTCGCTCGCCTGGAGCATCTCCTTTTCCATCGAGCGCAGCACCGCCTTCTTACCCCCTTCGAGGAACCGGATCAGCCGTGAAATATCCTGGTGGTACGCCTGCTTGGAAATCCGCGCTGCGCACGGCGCCGTGCACTGCTTGATGGGATACAGCAGGCACGGCCGAAAAAATCGCCGGTTGTCATCCGACTCGGAAATATCCAAATGACACGTGCGGAACTTGAACGCCTTCTGCAGCAGCGTCACCGCTTCCTTCAGCGAATAAACGCTGACAAACGGCCCGTACAACTTCACGCCGCTGGTCTTCGGCTGCCGCGTGACGTACACGCCGGGAAATTCCTCGCCCGTCGTGATCATCAGATACGGATACGTCTTGTCATCCAGGAGCCGCGCGTTGTACTTCGGCTGGATGTCCTTGATCAGCCGGTTCTCCGCCAGCAGCGCCTCCACCTCGCTGTCCGTCTCGATCACCTCAAAATCCGCGATCTGCTCGATCAGCCCCGATTTCTTGCGCTCCAGCTTCGTCCCCGCCTGAAAATAGCTGCACACGCGCTCGCGCAAGCTGGCGGATTTACCGATGTAAATCACCCGCCCCTTCTGGTCCTTCATCAAGTAAACCCCGGGGGATTTGGGCAGGGCTTTGGCTTTCTCGGCGAGTTTGGCCAGGCGATCGTCCATGCCGTTGTGTTCCGATTCTATTGTTGGCACTATGGACCCGTCCATGATCGTGATCCCCAGCATCGATCTCCGCGGCGGCCGCGTCGTCCGCCTCAAACAAGGCGATTACGCCCGGCAGCTCAACTACGACGTCGATCCTCTGGCGACCGCCCGCGCCTTCGCCGCCGCCGGCGCCACCTGGCTCCACGTCGTCGACCTCGACGGCGCCAAGGAAGGCCGTCCCACGCAAACCGATCTGATCCGCCAACTGACCCAGATCGCCGGCTTGTCAGTCCAAGTCGGCGGCGGCATCCGCGAGAAAACGCACGTCGATTTGCTTCTGCAATCCGGCGTTGGGCGCGTCGTGATCGGCACCAAGGCCATGGAGGACTGGTCCTGGTTCCAGGCCCTGGTGCACGACCCGCCCTATGGCGGAAAAATCGTCCTGGCCCTCGACGCCAAGGACGGCAAAGTCGCCATCCGCGGCTGGACGCAAACCTCCTCGCGTCTTGCCGTCGACGTCGCCAAGGAAGTCGCCGACTGGCCCCTGGCCGCCATCCTCTACACGGACATCGCCAAGGACGGCATGCTGCTCGGCCCCAATTACGAGCAAACCCGCGCCATCGCCGAGGCGGGAAGAGTCCCCGTCATCGCCAGCGGCGGCGTCGCCAAGATCGATCACCTCCGCCGACTCGCCCGCCTCTCCATCTGGGCCGCCATCGTTGGCCGCAGCCTCTACGAAGGCGCCATCGACCTGTCCGAAGCCATCCGCGCTGCAAGCTGATGCGCCCCGTCCGTGGAAAGCCAAACGGAGAAAATAGAACGCCGGTTTCTGCGGCCTTTGACTTTTAGGCGTGGGGTACGGCTTATTCCGCCGTCAAATCCCTTATCGGATCCTCAACCGACCCGTCTCCTTCCCCTTGCCGATTGCGTTTGGTGTATCGTCTTTCACGAAACCAGCGCACAAGTTCGTGCGCAACATTTCTGTGTGCGCCGATCATGTTCTCGTTTGACCAGGCCATCATCACGTTTCTCAACGGTTTTGCGCGCCGGTCGCCGGGGTTCGACCGGCTCGTCGTCTTTGTTTCAGGAGATTTGCTGCTCAAAGGCGGCCTCTTCATGGCCATGGTCGCCTATGCCTGGTTTCGTCCCGATACCCAAGGCTCGGTGCGACGTACCCGCGGGCTGATCCTCGCCACCTTTGTCGGGGCCTTTGTGGCTTTGTTGCTGGCACGCGGCCTGTGCGTAACGATGCCGTTCCGGCCCCGCCCCCTGGCCACGCCGCAGTTCGTTGTCCCTGCCGGCATCGGTGCGGAGGACGAGGCCGCTTTCGCACGCATGAGTTCCTTCCCCAGCGACCACGCCACCCTGTTTGTCGCTCTGTCCGTCGGGCTGCTTTTCATATGCCGGCCACTGGGAACCGTCGCCCTGCTGTTCGCCTCCCTGGTCATCTTGCTCCCGAGGCTTTACCTGGGCTACCACTGGCCCAGCGACCTCCTCGCCGGCGCCATCCTGGGGACCATCTGCACATTGCTCGCCATTGCCCTGGCGTCCCTGGGCCGCCCACGCCGACTCCTGGACCGGCTCCTCGCCTGGGCGGAGCGACATCCCGCGCCGTTCTACGCCATCGCCTATCTCGTTTCAATTCAAGTTGCCGAGCTGTTCGTAAGCGTGCGCGGCCTGATCCATTTCCGCGCCCTTCTCCACGGCGTCGCCCACTTGACCGGACTTTAAAGGGCGAATTTAATTTAGAGGCGCAACGCCGAGCCGAGGACTTCGGCCGGGGTTCGATAGTCAAGACATTTTCGGGGACGATTATTCAGCTTCATCGCGATTCTTGCAACACGCTGGTAACTGA